>Ga0210388_10004150_pt1 | contig 11344 bp, 14 predicted proteins | sample IncBWC19OmetaG_FD_155485 | JGI IMG/M metagenome (GOLD analysis project Ga0210388, IMG submission 155485) | Forest soil microbial communities from Barre Woods Harvard Forest LTER site, Petersham, Massachusetts, United States - Inc-BW-C-19-O ...
CTTTAGGCGCGTTTCCGTGCCACGAGGTTATACCCCGACACGTACCGGCCTTCGGTAGTCTCGGTCCATGTCCATTCCACGTCCTCATCTTCGGCGCAATGAACGTTGAGTACGGTAGAACGCAGGTCGGGATGGCTCGGCGCGGGAGCCGGCACAATTCGACGTGGATTGAAAGTTTGACCTGTCATGTCTGTACATCTTCCTGTTTGTTGGCGTGCCATTGTATGCCCGCCAGCCGATCCGCGCCTGACTGTCCTGACGCGCTAGCGGGACTGCAGTGCCAGGCTGCCGGCGGGGCCGTGCAAATGCGCCATCAGACGCGGCGCCATTGACTGATTTATGGGAACATCCAGTTCGAGCGTCTGGCCCAATGCCCTAAGTGATGCTGGATTCGGCGTGGTTATTTGCAGGCCATCAAGTCTGCAGCCTTTGGGAGAATCCAAGGAGGGGTGCATCGTGGTTGCGCCCCATTCAATGAAGAAAGGCAGAATTCCGTGCTCATCCTGTTTCAACGACAGTGTCTTCCAATTCAGAATCGACCCATCCGGCCGCTGTCGGGAACCGGGCACCGGGCCCACATAGTCGACGCCGGCTGCGCGCAGGGCGCCCGCAAACTCATCAAGGTGATCGCGGTGCTCCGCCCAACCGACCAACGCCGGACGCTTCAACGTGCGCAAATTTCGCGGATCGGCCGCGTCCGATTGCAACGGATCAGGCGCCATGATTTCAAGATAACGCAGCTCACCCAAGGACAGTAAGGCGTTCTTGGTGCCGGCGCCGGGATGTACGCCCCCAGGGATCGCGCGTACCCCCAAATGGTGGAACACAAATTCGATTCCCGCGTCAAGATCGGTGCACCCCAGAATGATGTGATCCAGGGATTTCGGCACTCGCCCAATCGATGCCCTCGCAAACGCGGGTATCGCCAGCATTACGGCGGCGGCACAGCTAAACGCCCGCCGGGATATGTTTTGCATTGCCTATCCTAGCGCACGCGGGACCCGCAGCGGTGCGCTGCGTTGCCTGTGTCAGGCCGAAAGCTCGTCTCAACATCAATTCGGTTTCTTAAAGCGAAACAAGAACTGATCGGTGTGACCGCGGATGGCCGGGTCGAACACATTCTTGGTGTGATCGTCGGCCTTATCTGCAAGAATTGTGCTTTCGGCATCCAGCTTGAAGCCGGCTGCCAGCACATCCGCCTTTACTCTTGCCGGATCGATTCGGTGCAGCGTTTCGGTTGCGCTGACCCCTGAGCCCGGCATCGCAGCGTGATCCAAGACGACGTAGACACCGCCTGGCTTGAGGGCGGCAAACACCGCCTTGTTGAATGCCGCAACATCCGCAGGTCCCATAAACTTGTCGTAGAGATCGTGATAATTCTGTCGAATGAACACGGCATCGAGCCCCGACGGCAATGCCGATGCCACCGGCTCATCGCTGACGATGACATTGGGCGACTGGCTCGCGAGCGCTTTCATGCGCGTTAACATTTCGGGATGAGCCTTGATGACTTCGGCTGTTTCTACCGCGTACACTTTTCCGGACGGTCCGACGGCCTGCGCAAGCGATGCGGTCAGGCGCAGCGCCACGACATCGGCTACTTTGTCTCCCTTTTTAAGTCCAATAAATTCGACAACTTCGGGCGCCTTCCAAGCGGGATCCACGGTGGGTGCGGCGGATTGCGACAATGCGCTCATTCCAGCGCCGATTGAGATAGCCAACGTTAAGGATATTCCGAGCTTTCGCATGTGCCTGTCCTTTTAGTTAGTTTCACAGTAAGCAGCGGCGTGCGGATTGGTAGATAGTAGCGCATATTTGCTGGTTCTTAAAAAACGGCAGCGTCGTGCCGATGCCACCGCAGGCAGATAAGTGTCCCTCCTCCGCCGCCCTGGCCATCCCATCGGCCACGGCTGCGCTCAGCGACGGTCACGCTCCAGATGCGCGCGACCCCAAACGCGGACAGATTCGATTAGCGGTCGCACAGACTCGCCATAGGGCGAAATCTTGTACTCCACTCGCGGCGGCACGTCGGGAAACTCCGTGCGGCTGACAAGGCCTTCTTGCTCCAGGGTCCTAAGCGTGTCAGCCAAGACCTTGTGCGAAATATCTGGCATGAGACGCTGCAGTTCGTTGAATCGCCGAGTGCCCGTGTCCAACCAGTACAGGCAAATCATGTTCCACTTGCCGCCAATCGCATTTAGGGCCGCGGTGAGTGGGCAGCCTGCCGCGGGTTGTGCATCCAGTGCCATCGCGGAAGGTGCGGTTTCCATCTGAAGTCCCGGTTACCAAAAAGTGCGTTCTTGTCGGGCGTGGCATGCGCGCGCAATATCGCCCGTGGAGGATTATAGATGATCGTCGAGATGCGCACCTATAGGCTCAAAGCAGGCATGCGGGAACGCTTCTTGGAGGTATTTCGCACCCGATCCGTGCCCGAGCATCAGCGGTTGGGCATGAAAATCCTGGGTCCGTTCCTGTCGCTTGAGGATTCTGACACCTTCTTCTTCATGCGCGGATTTCCGGACCTGCCTTCGCGTGCAGTGCTGAAGGCAAGGTTTTATGAGGGGGAGTTGTGGAAGAGCGAACTCGAGAACCTGTTGATGCCCATGATTGACAAATATGAAGTCGTCCTAGTGGACGATCCCACACACTGCATACACTGGTAGACGTTATGCGCGCATGCAGCTGATCAAACTGCTACTCCTTGGTGGCGTCGTCCACGGCTTTGCCTGCATCGCTTGCCCCATGCCTGCATTGGCCCAACCGAAGCCGCCCAACGCACCACACGACACCAAAACGGCTGCCGCCCTGCGGGACGGGCAACACGATTTTGACTTTGAGATCGGCGGTTGGAAGACGCACCTCAAGCGGCTCCTGCATCCCCTGACCGGGTCAACCACGTGGGTTGAGTACGAAGGCTCGACCGTGGTCCGCAAGGTATGGAACGGTCGCGCCAATCTTGTGGAACTTGAGGTCGACGGGGCGAAGGGACACATCGAAGCCCTGTCGCTTCGCCTCTACAACCCGGATTCGCACCAGTGGAGCCTCAATTTCTCGAACAGCGCCAGCGGCACGATGGCCACGCCCTCGGTCGGCGAGTTCAGGAATGGGCGTGGCGAGTTCTTCGATCAGGAGACGCTCGGGGCACGTGCAATCCTGGTGCGATTCGTGATTTCCGAAATCAGCCCCACGACCTGCCACTTTGAGCAAGCATATTCAAACGATGGCGGCAAGACCTGGGAAGTGAATTGGATTGCGGACGATGTGCGCATTGAGATTGCTCCGCCCATGCACAGGAGTTAGCTGCAGCGCACACTGCGTGGGGTCAGTGGAACCGCAGTCGCAACGCTATTCGCGGATGACAACGCAGGTCCCGCGTTGCGTTTGAAATATCGCGCGAGTAGCATCCGCGCGCTGGCGGCAGAACGGTAGGCCTTCCGCGGCACAAAATGATTCGGCGCAGCGAGATTCCCGCTGCCTGCCATTCCTGCCCCGCTCAAGCAGCACCAAAACCAAGGAGGAAACACATGAAATCCCAAATGGCAAGACGGATTCTGGTCGCAGCGCTGTTGTTGGCGCCCCTCGCGGCGCTGTCCGACTCCGACGACAGATTCCCTTTTCGCGAAGCCACGGTAGCACAGCTCCAAGCTGAGATGGCCGCCGGTCGGCTGACCTCGGAACAGTTGACGCGCGCCTACATTGACCGCATCCACGCACTGGACTCCACCGGTCCTGGGGTTAACGCCATCATGCAGCTCAATCCGGATGCACTGGCGCTAGCGCGCAACGCCGACGAATTGCGCAGACACGGCGTGGTGCTAGGGCCCCTGCACGGTATCCCGGTGCTTTTGAAGGACAACATCGACACTGGCGACAAAATGCAGACCAGTGCAGGATCGTATGCGCTGGTGGGAACGCCCGCTGGGCGCGATTCCACGGTCGCGGCCAATCTGCGCGCTGGGGGCGCCGTGATTCTCGGCAAGACCACGCTGTCGGAGTGGGCAAACTTCCGTTCATTCGAATCAATCAGCGGCTGGTCGGGCCGTGGCGGACAGACGCACAATCCGTACGGCATCGACCGCAATCCTTGCGGTTCCAGCTCCGGCTCCGGTGCGGCGGCATCGGCGAACTTCGCCACCGTGTCTTTCGGCTCGGAAACCGACGGAAGCATTGTCTGTCCGGGCAATGCGAACGGAGTGGTTGCGATCAAACCCACCGTTGGACTCACCAGCCGAGGTGGTGTTGTACCCATTTCGCATACCCAGGACACGGTCGGTCCACACGCGCGCACTGTTGCTGATGCGGCGGCAGCGCTTGGCGTGATCCAGAGCCGCACTTATGACGGACGCGATCCCGCGACCGGTGGCGTGCCCTTGGGCTGGCGCGGCCGATTTACCCGGCCGACAAGCCTCCCCACCGATTACACGCAGTTTCTCGACCCGAATGGCCTGAAGGGAGCGAGGATCGGCATCACGCGGGTCGGGCTGAGCGGATTCACCAATGTGGTGACGCCCACCGCGGTGACCGCAGCCATCGAAGCCGCATTCAAAGCGCTCAGCGATGCAGGCGCGACCGTCATCGATCTGGATGCGGCGGGATTTACCTTCACACCCGCGGCAGGCGAGACCGGTGTGTTGCTCTACGACTTTAAAAACGATGTAGCTGCGTACTTTGCCACGCGCGTCGGTGTACCTGTAGCCGGCGGGACGTTGCAGACGGCCATCGACTTCAACAACGCTCACGCAGATATTGAGATGCCGTTCTTCAATCAGGACATCTTCGACCTCGCCAATTCACTGAATACCACCGATCCAAACGCGCCGCAGGACCCCAGCCTCTTCGGCAGCAACAGCGGCGGCATGTCGTCCTACAACATCGCGCTCGACCTGGATCAGGCCGCCGGTGTCAGCATGGACCAGGCCCTGAGCAAATTTCACCTGGACGCAGTGGTATCGGCGACCGACAATCCGGCGTGGTCCACCGACCTGGTGTACGGCGATCACTTCATTTTCGGAACCTCGAGTCTGGCGGCCGGGCCGGGATATCCGATCGTGCAAGTGCCTGCGGGTGAGGTGTTCGGGGTGCCATTCGGCATCAGCTTTTTCGGTACCGCGTTTAGTGAGCCGACGCTGATCAAGCTAGCTTCGGGTTATGAAGCGGCAACGCATGCTCGCGCGCAGAACCTCCCGACGTTCGCGCTAACGGTGCCTTTCGACCATATCAAGGGCCCGCTGCAGCAGGATACGGATGGTGCCAAGGCATTACCGTCGTCGGCACCCGCCGCATCATCCAGCGCTATTCAGGCGGCTCCCTCATCTAACGCTGCCGTGCCCGACCCGGGCACGGCCGCGAAGATTAAGAAAACGCTCCAGCAGCTGTAGCGTCGATGCCCGAGACGCGGCGAATAAGACGGGATCGCGGAGGACCGGCGCATCATCGGCGCCGGTCCTCTATTTCGGACCCGGCGCCGACTGCACCGAAATGGCGAGGGCCTCCGTATAGACCACCTCGACCTCGTCGCCCTTGTTGACGGTCTTAAGCAGCGCCGGATCGAGCACCTGAACATCGTACTCGTTGCCCAGGGGGCCGCGGAGAGTAACGAATTGTTTCTTGGGATTCACCGCCACGACCGTTGCGAAGGCCGTCACTTTGCGACCGACTGCCCCACCCGGCTTCATGCCCTTGGGCGAGCGGACTATCGCCTCTTCCGCACTCGCGGGCGGAAGGTCGGCAGTACCACGCTTCTTGAGCCGAACGGAAATCGCTTCGGTGTATTCGGTGGTTACCTTATCTCCGACCTTCACCTGATCGAGATTCCTCACTTGATCGCTGACATTGATCTTGTGCATCTTTCCCTGCGAGTCGATCAGCACCACGTCCCGGCTGCCCATGTCGATCAATACCACGGTGGCCGTCATCTTGACGGTTTCGCTCATGCCGAGCTTACCGGGTGCCGTTGTCGCGTCCGCGGTGGTCGTCTGCGCGCGCGCGGCAAGCGGCGCGGCGCCGATCAGAATCGCCGAGATTGCCAACGCAAACGTGGATGTGCCGACTTTCATAGTTTGATATCTCCGGTTGTTCAAATGGGATCCTGAATCGCGCCGGCCCTTGGCGGCCCTGCCTCTGACGGGGTCGCATGTCAATTTGGTTCCGTCGGCTTGCCGGGGCTATTGGACCTTCGTCCCACGGGAGCGCCTTACGGAGCGGTCGCCGCGACGTCCGCCTTTGCTTCGCACATCCACCCGCGCGACTACAGGTTCCAGGCTACATTAGCGGCCGGCATCCACGACTGGGGCAGCTTGTAGCTAAGCGCGACAGGCCAGTCCATACACCCCTCGACCGCAAGGTCCGATGACGCCGCGATCTCGCGATCGTTCGAACCAGTGCTGCCGCAGCTCAGCGCAACGCCGACGGCGTGGCAGCGGCGCGAAACGGCAGCGGCACCTCGATGCCCAACCGCAGCTGCGCGCGCAACATGGGTGTGATCGCCTGTGATTGGAAATGGATTCGGTACATCTGCACATCGCGAAAATAGCGCTGCAGCCGATCCCCTCGCTTCGCCCCCGATGCGCCGGCGCTGTGAAATAGCATCTCCACGCATTCGCACGCCGCGCGACAACCTTCACGAGCCGTTCCCCAGACTCGCAGCGTGTCTGCGGCGGTGATTGGCCGCCGCTCTTTCATCCATCGATCACATTGCTCGATGTGAAGGCGGGTCGCACTCAGCGTGAGTGCCTCGGCGGCATCGGCGCGACACAGCGCCTCGCCGAATATCCGCTGCAACTCTGGATCGTGCATTCGAGTCCGATGCGGCTCGAACAACATCGGTTTCGACCGCATCAATCGCTCGTATTCCTCCAGTGCTGCGCGCGCCGCGCCGCTGAAGATGGCGCCAAACTCACAGCTGAACCACCCGAAAATGATGCCGAGGAACAACCCTTCGCCGTGCAGGCGCGTACCCGGTGTACCTTCGGGCAAATTGTCGGTGGTCAAAAGACCGACCGGCGAGGGAACGATGTGGCGGTCGGGAACGAACACACCGTTCAATCGCACACTGTTGGAGCCACTCGCCTGCATGCCCATGGCCGTATCGCCGCCCCAGTCCGGCAATACCTCGACGCTGGAGCGCGACACGACGAATGCCACCGGCGCGGGTGGCGCACCGTCAACAGCGGGGATGAAGGCTCCACCCAGAAAATGCGTACACACGGGAATTCCCGAAGCGAACGCCCATAGGCCGCTGATTCGATAGCCTCCGTCACAACGCTCGAATGTCGGAATTCCTGCTGGACCGGCTGCAAATGCAGCGCGAAAGTCTCCCTCCAAGCCAAACAGCTCGCGCTGCACCTCTTCCTCGAAGTGAGCGCCTAAAACCAGGGCATGAGACGAGGCCAAAGCGTAGCACCAGCCGCCGCCAGGATGCCCCCGCGAAAGCTCGAGGATCACGCGAATATAGGTTTCGCAATCGACCCCGCCGCCGTTGAACATTCGCGGCTGCAGGATTCGATAGAAGCCACCCTCCAGGAGTTCCTGGTGTATCTCATCCGAGTAGCAACCCCGCGCATCGCTCTGATCCTGCTGCGCGCGCAGCTTCGCACCGATCTGTGTCGCCCGTGTAATAATCTCGGCCGCAAAGGGGTGGCGGGAAGTGATGGAATCGGAGGCCATTGCTTATTGTATGCAAACTCGCGGCGCCCGGCCTCACTCGGTCTCGATCGCAACGATCTGAGGCTGTTCCCCTCGCTTCGGGCCGGTGTTAGTAGTGTTGGCTCTGAGGCAGGCCATCGGTGACTTCGTAGTAGTCACCCTTTTCTGCCATAAAGATATGCTTCTCGAGGTGCGTCGAAGTGGGAACGTCGAATGCACCCATTGCAATGGCGATCCAGTCCCGATCATGAGGATCCCAGAACAAGAACGAGCCGCATGTCTTGCAGAACCCTCGCCGCACCATTGCGGACGATTGATACCAGCACACATTCTCCTGACCCGTGATGGCAAGGCGCGCGCGGATAACGTTTGTCGACACAAAGTAGTGCCCGGATTGCTTGCGGCACTGGACGCAGTGACACGCGTCAGGAGCGCGGAGGTCACCGGAAACAGTGAAGCTCACGCCACCACAGAGGCAGGCGCCTCGCTTCTGATCTGACATCGAGACCCCCCTAAAGTCGACCACGCGTTATCGGCAAGGCTTCCCTTGGTTGGTGATTCTACCCCTGCACGCTTGCGAACGCTCCGCCGAGGTGTGTTTGCGGGCCATCGGTTTGACTGACTCAATCGACTGACAGAAGATGCACAAATAATCGGGAATCGAGATCACAATGCCATTGAGTCGGCGTCAATTGATCCAAGGCGTAAGCGCTTTACCCTTCGCACCGGTCTCGGCGGCGGCGTTGTCAGCCGATCCGTTTGCCGGGTCGGCGATAGCGCAACGTCACGGAAGCGTCGCGCTGCCGGACAAAGCGAATTTCCCAATCGAAGGGACTTATATCAACGCTGCGTTCACTCATCCAATCGGCAGGCGCACCCGTGAGGCGACGGAGCACTACATTCAAAGCCGCATGCTCGAAGCCGACAGAAATTGGCCGCGGCAAAACCCGCGGGACGAGGCGGTGTCACAGTTCGCGCAGCTAATCAACGCGCAGGCCACTGAGGTTGCCGTGGTACCGAGCACGTTGGAGGGAGAGAATCTCATCGGCGCCGCACTTGGTGTGGGGCCTGGTGCCGGAGTAGTTACGGACCAGTTTCACTACGACGCGTCACTGGTCATGTACGGAGAATTGCACAAACGGGGGATGCCCCTGACAGTCATCGCGGCGCGGGGAAATCGAATCGACTACCCCGAATTAGAAGCGGCGATCACCGATGAAACGCGATTAGTTGCGGTATCGCTGGTTTCTAGCGCTACGGGCTATACCCACGACCTGAAGACGGTCTGCGACATCGCTCATCGCAAGGGAGCCTGGGTCTATGCAGACATTATCCAAGCCGTGGGCGCGATTCCTGTCGACGTGAAAGCGACCGGGGTCGATTTTTGTTGCGCCGGTACCTACAAATGGCTGATGGGCGACTTCGGCACAGCCTTTCTTTATGTGAGACCCGAACGCCTACCGAGCCTCAAGCGGGTGCAGCTCGGGTGGCGGGGTATCAAGGCGCAAACCTCACATTTTCTCCCCTTCGATCCCCCGGGCGCGCTCACCGTTGATTGGGAATTGGGCACCGACACTGCAAGCATATTCGAAGTAAGTACGCCAAATTGGTCGGCGCTCGCAACCATTGTCGGCTCCATCAATTACATCAATGACATCGGAGTTGTGGCGATCCGCCGTCATTGCGATCCGATGCTGAGGCGACTACAGGAAGAGCTGCCACGGCAAGGTTTCGCGCAGCTCACGCCACCCGAGTTTCAAGGCCCGTATGTGGTTTTCGCCTCGCAGGGCATTGGCGAGCGTGTTCGCAAACTCCTGAAGGAGGCAAACATTCACATTACGGTCTACAAGAATGTGCTTCGCATTTCCCCGTCCGTGTACAACGAGATGGGCGACATTGACCGGCTTCTTAGGATTCTCCGCGCGTAGTTGTTGCCGGCAGGAGACCCTGCGGCCTGCGAGGCATTTGGCGCTGGCTCAGGTATGGATGAGCCGTCCACCAGCAAATGCCCAGTTTTCCCACGACGTTTCCTTGAAACAGACCAGAACGTTCTCGGTGTCAATGCCTGCTTGAGCAAGAGTCCTCATCAGCTCTTCGAGAAGTTTCCTTTTGACCTTAACGCTGCGCCCAACCGACCACAGGATCTCGATCAGAGCAAATTGGTCGTTTCTCTCGGTCTTGACATCAGGGTACGTCGGATCGAAGCGGAAGTCTTCCGCCTCCAGCTCAATGACGCGTTGGAACCTGTCCGTCGCCGGCACGCCAGAGGAGACCAGCGCGGCATGCACGGCATCTAGCATCGTAGTTTTGAACGCGCTCGACTTTGGTCTACGGACAGTGAGTGTAACGAGTGGCATGACGACTCCTCAGGTGCATGAACTCTTAACTAGCCGTACTCATATCACGAACGCAATGGGGTTAGGCACTTGAACTGAGGCCCGCTCTAATTGCGCTGTGCTCGTAGGAGGTGACTTCGAAGGGATTTCCGTCGGGGTCTTCGAAGTACAGTGACCAGGAAAACCGATGGTCGACTGGTTCGAGCTTGCGACCAAGCGCCGACTCCAGATGCCTGAGCCATGACAGGAATTCCGCGCCGCTGGCTCCAAGGGCAATAACCGACCGGCAGTTCTGAGGTGGCCTCTCGAAGAGAGCCAGATGAACCCGGTCCGATTCGTCGGCGATCGTAAGTGGCCCGCCGCCTGCGGCCCATGACTCGAGTGCGGGTGCGCGCGCCAGCCCGAGGACGCGGCGGTACCAGTCTTCAGCGGCCACCCGGTCGGACACGAACACGTGTATATGATCAATGCCAGTGAGCTTTGGAGCCATGGGGGCCTCCCTGTGCCGCGACGATCGCGACGTTCATCAGCAATAATGCCGCGCCGACACTCTCGGTCCAGATCGTTACGTTCATCAGCGAAGAGTGATGGGTAAGCGCTGCCCGAGTGTAGTGAAGCAGGCCGCCGAAACCGAGAACTGCGTACGAGGCCAAAAACGTCAGACCGGCTGCACGATTGCCGTGGAGGTAGAGCAGATAGCCGACGACGCCCAGCGTTGTGATGCAGCACCATGCGATGTAAATGTCGGCGCGCGACCATGAAGACGGCAGGTTCGGGTACTGCGCCAGGTACTCGGCATTGTGTACGAAGTGCAAAAGGCTCGCTGCAGCGCAAATTATCAAGAGTCGGGGTAGAGCCCGCCGCGCGCGTTCATTGCCGCTGACTGTCATTGGCATGCCGCGTAACTAATAATTGGCCGACACTGCTGATGTAACCATCGCTACATTATCGCACACCGTTTCCGCCCTATTCCCTGCTGGAGGTTGGGCTCCCGGCTAGACCGATGCCGAGTCGCGCCGTGTCACGAAGATCTGTCCGGAACAGCCGCAAGCGCTTTGTAGAGAGTGTCACGAAGCGCGCGTGGGCGGCTCCACGCATGCCGCAGTACTTCGCGCATGAACTCAAGCGCCGGCAGCACAGTCGCCCGGTCACTCTGAGTTAGCACTCCGCGCTGCGACTCGTCGTACAATCGCATCAAGTCGCCGCTGAGCCGGTCGACAAGTGTGCTGACGGTGAAATGGATTTCCGCGTCGCCATTTTGAGCGGCAGTTTCGGCTCTCACCAGCAGTTCTGCCAGTCGCGACCTATAAATAGCGAGCGTCCGCGCTGCGGGTGTCGCCTCAGCCGAACTGCTCGTTCCGATT
>Ga0210388_10004151_pt1 | contig 11343 bp, 7 predicted proteins | sample IncBWC19OmetaG_FD_155485 | JGI IMG/M metagenome (GOLD analysis project Ga0210388, IMG submission 155485) | Forest soil microbial communities from Barre Woods Harvard Forest LTER site, Petersham, Massachusetts, United States - Inc-BW-C-19-O ...
TTTCGGGCAGCCGATCGAGATTAGCGCCCTCGCGAACATCCATCACGATGGCGGCGCGTTCAACCTCAGTGGATTTGCCGACGATTGCGGCGAACTGAGGCAGCAGTTCCAGCGGCAGATTATCAACGCAGTGATATCCCAGATCCTCAAATGCCTTGAGCGCCGAAGCTTTGCCCGCACCGGAGATTCCGGTGAGAATAATCAGCTCCTTGCCCGGCTTGCCTGCCACCTTCAACTCGCGGCCTGCCGTCTTCAACTCACGACTTGTCGGTCCGGATTTTAGTGCGTGGCGCGGTGCCTTCTGAGGCGTCATTGGTTTCATGCTACACCGAAGATCATGCACAGAAAAAATGGCCGGGCAAACGGCGAGGCTGGACTGAAACTAGATTCCCGGCGCGACAACCCAATAGCCGGCCTCGGCGAGCGCCAGCGCTCGTTCCGGTTCCAGAGGCGGTGAGAGCAAAGGACCCTGGCCCAGAGCGCATCCCATGCGGGAGAGCGCCGCGAGCTGTTGTGGGGTCTCAATTCCCTGCGCGACGATCTGAAGACCGAGGGTATTGCCGAGGTGAATCAGCGATTCGAGCACGGCCAACTGGCGGCCCGATGAGAGCGCGGCAGCCGTGAGCCGGGGGGCGAGCTTGATCATGCCGACGGGGAGATTGACGAGGTGATTCAATGGCGCAAGGCTACCGCCAAATTCGTCGATGGCGACGCGCACTTGCCAGTCAGCCAGGCGCTGCACAATAGCGACCGCGGCATCTGGGTCATCGTTGAATGCACTCTCCGGCGCTTCAAGGATCAAGCGCGAGGGGTCAGCGCCGCTAGCCCCGAGAGCCTTCATCAAATTCGCAATGAGGTCGGGATGAAACAGTTGCCGGCGCGTCAGGTTGACGGTCACAATCAACTCCTGCTCGGGAAAGCGATCGCTCAAAATACGCAGTTGCGCACAGGCTGCATCCAGAGCCTCGCGCGCCAGCAGCATCGAAAGGGTGCTGTCATCGGCTACGGACGGCAGGTCGGCAAAATTATCCGTGGAACCATCGGCGCGGCGCAGACTGAGGAAGGACTCAAAACCCTCAAGCAAACCGCCGACGAGGCGATAAATGGGCTGATACCGGAACAAGAACTGCCGTTTGCTCACCGCGGAACGCAGTTCGCGTTCCCGTTCGCGATTGGTAGTGACGGAGATTTCGAGGTGCTTGTCAAAGATTTCGTAGCGATCACCGCCGGCCTGTTTGGCGCGATACATCGCAACGTCGGCGTCACGGACAAGAAGATCGGACGATGTATGGTCGGGATTTGCCATGGCAGCGCCGATGCTGGCGCCGGCGCTGACTTCCTGGCCAAAGATCTCAAACGGCCGCTCAAGCTCATGCAGTATGCGTCCGGCTACTACCTCAAGATCGTACGCGGAAACAATATTCTCGACCAAAACTGCGAACTCGTCCCCACCCAATCGAGCGGCCGAGTCCTGGGGACGCAGTGAAGCTCGCAGACGACCGGCGACCGAAATCAGCAAAGCGTCGCCCGCGGCGTGGCCAAGGCCGTCATTGACCTCCTTGAAGCGATCGAGGTCAAGGTAGAGGACCCCGCAATTCTGGTCGGGATCGCGCAGGCGTCGGCTCAGCGTGAGGTTGACGTGGTCAAGAAAAAGAGCCCGGTTGGGCAAACCCGTCAGCACGTCGTGCATGGCATCGTGCTCTAGCTTTTTTTCCGTCTCCTTGTGCTCGCCGATATCGCGGAAGGTGAAGACGTAACCGACGCGGTCGCCATCAACGAGCAGCGGCGCGGCCTGCAGGCTCACGTCCACGAGCTCGCCATCTTTGTTGCTGCGAACTGTCTCCATCATCGCCACGCCGTGGTCGTCAACGGCTTTCAGCAGGGCGGCGTTCTCGTTGAAGCGCGTCTCCGGCACGATGAGCTCGCGCAGGCTGCCGCCGCTCGCCTCCTCGGCGGTATAGCCGAACATGCGCGTAAAGGCCGGGTTGGCGTAGAGCACGTGGTTCTGGTGCTCGATGGCCACGGCCTCCGGAAGGCTGGCCAGCACGTCCTCCATCAGCCGCGATTTAGGCGCAGGCTGCCGGCCGCTCGGATGAGCCACAATTACGGCTTCGCGCAGCTCCGGATCAAGAACGCTGTAGGTGCCTTCAACGGGAATGAGTCGGCCGTTGTTCTCAGGAAGTGTGGCGTGGAATGGATAGCCGCGCTGCGTGCCCGTGAGCTGCGTTTGCGGCTCCGCAGTGCCGGCAGCGAGCCCCCACAAAACATCTTCGACTGGGCGCGCGACCCATGCGCCTTCAGTCAGGCCGAGCAGCAGGCGCGCTTCGGCATTGGCAAAAACAATTGTCCCAGCGCGTTCAAGAAAGATGAGGACGGGCAGGCTATCGAGAACCTCGCGCTGCGCATCGGGGTTCGCGTTTTTATAGAGATTCAACCCGATGCCTCCCTTGAGTCCGCCAGAGCTCCGCTCGTCTAATTTCGACCCAGGCCCGGCGCTCGCCGCAGAGGTCGCCACTCTATGTAACTTGCTCAAATCGTATGCGTTGCCGGTCGAGCGAACCATACCCAAAATCGGTCAGTGTGTGCAACCAAAGTCCAGCGTTATGCATAGTTTGCGCGGCTTTTGCGCGCCTGAACGTGTGATTTTGCTCACAATCGATGGAAAACTCTGCGCGAGCGCAATCTCGCAGCGCGCCCATTCGCGAAGAGCCGTGAAAATCGATGCGAGAGAGCCTGGCAAAAGGAACGCACGCAAGAGCGACTGTGCGCGCTCGCACTATCTAAATTTTAAGGAATCTCAACCAACTCCATCTGGCCGTCGCGGCGGCGATGCAGCACGAATGTGCCTCCCGAAACGGTGCGGAAAATGAGCAGGTCGCGGTCGCGGAACTCCGTCTCCTTCACCGCTTCCTCAATGCTCATGGGCTTCAGCGCGATGGCTTCGGCGCTATTCACGATATGCGGTTCAACGACCGTATCGCGCGCGGGGAATGAGTGAACCTTGATAGACGCCCGCGCTTTGCCAGCGGCACGAGCCGATCCCGCTTCATCCGCGTCCGGCTCAACTCGCGCTTTGGAACGGGCGACGGGCGGCGCAATCAGGAGTTTGTCGCCCTTGGGCAGGCGCTTGCTCACCAGGCGCCGGTCGCGGTAGCGGTGAGCTTGATGTTCGGCGCGCTCAATGGCGTCACGAAGCGCTGCGAGCGGCGTATCGGCCTTTCCAGTGGCTGCAAATCTGTGCAGGCGCGCCTGCACCGACACCTCGACGATATGAATGTGGCGCTGAGTTGTGATCGTGACGCTCGCGTGAGCGGTTTTGCCGAGAATCTGGGCCATGCGCTCAAGTCCCTCCTCGGCTTGCTCACGCAACGCCTTGGAGATTCTCCCTTTTCTGGCGGTCATCGCCACATCCATGGTCGCCCTCCGCTTTCGATCGTCCACCCGCCGGCCAATTCAGGCGTTTGTGGAGCACAGTATATGCTGAAGCAGCCCGTCGCTTCTACCGGCGCGCCTCGCAGCTATTTGTTTTATGATGCACACCGCTGCCTGTTCGTCGGAATTTTCGGGCCGCCTGTTGGCGGAATTTTAGGATTGATCAGTCAAATGAAAAAAGCCGTTATCTTTGGAGCAAGTGGATTTGTCGGTTCGCATCTTCTCAGCGGTTTGTTAGACAGCCCTGACTACGAACAGATCATCGCCGTCGCTCGGAAAAATCTGAATATCACTCACCCGAAGCTCCGAATATTGATTGGCGACTACAACTCACTGGCAGATCTGAAATCGGAAATCGTCGCGGATGAAGTCTTCATCGCTCTTGGCACAACCAAGGCGAAGTCGCCTGTTGAGGCGGAATATTACAAAGTCGATCACGATTATCCGGTCCTGGCGGCGCGGATTGCAAAAGAAAGAGGCGCGAAATCGGTCTTTCTGGTCACAGCGGTTGACGCCAATCCCAATGCAAAATTTTTCTATGTACGGACCAAAGGTGAAACCGAGCGAGACGTGATCGCGCTCAACTTCGAGCATACAAATATATTTCGCCCCTCAATGATCGTGGGCGACAGGAATGAGAATCGCTCGCTGCTGGAAGGTGCACTGATGAAGTTCTGGCCCGCGTTAAATCCTCTTTTAGCATGGAAAGACGGTAAATATAGAGGCATAACCGGAGAAGATGTTGCATTGGCAATGATCAGGTCGGCAAAAAATCAAACCGAGAAGTTAAAGATTTACCAATGGAAAGAAATGCACGAATTGCTGCAAGGTGACTGATCTGCATGAGACACAACGCCAGAAGCTAAAACCAGCCGCTCAGATTTCCCAGCGTAGAAGCGCCGCTCCCACCGTGAACCCCGCGCCCATGGCTCCCAGCAAAACCAGATCGCCCTTCTTCAGCTTGCCCTCGTCGATGGCCGTCTGCATGGCCAAGGGAATCGTCCCCGATGAGGTGTTGCCATATTTTTCAATATTGATAATTACGCGATCCTCGGGCATCTCCAGCCGCTCAGCCGTGGCCATAATGATGCGCTTGTTGGCTTGGTGCGGAATAAAGCAGGCTAGATCCGCGCCCGTGATGCCGTTGCGTTCCAGCACCTTCACGGTGGTTTCGGCCATTTTGCGCACCGCGAATTTAAACACTGCCGGGCCGTCCTGGTAGATGTAGTGCATCTTCTTGTCGACCGTCTCGTGCGTGGGCGGGTTCAGGCTGCCGCCGCCCTTGAGGTTGAGCGAGACGCCACCTGAGCCATCCACCTCATGCACAAAGTCGATGAAGCCGATTTCGCCTTCTTCGCAGGGTTCGATGAGCACTGCGCCACCGCCATCGCCGAAAAGAACGCAGGTCGCGCGGTCGGTGTAGTCGGTCATGCGCGTATTGGCGTCAGCGCCGATGACGAGCACTTTGGAATGCGCTCCGCTCTCGACCAGCTTGACGCCGGCTTGCAACGCAAACACAAAACCCGAACATCCCGCTGAAACATCAAAGCCCCACGCGCCTTTGGCACCGATTTTGTCCTGCACCAGGCACGCAGTCGAAGGAAACATCATGTCCGGCGTGACCGTACCGACGATGATGGCCTCGATTTCGCTAGCCTGAATGCCGCGCTGCTCCAGCACTTTTTTCGCCGCCTGAACGCCGATCTCGCTCACGCCAAGTCCCGGCGCAAGCCTGTGCCGCTCGCGGATGCCTGTGCGCGTCAGGATCCACTCGTCCGTCGTATCCACCATTTTTTCCAGGTCTTTGTTGGTGATCACATCGGGAGGAACGTAGGTTCCGAGCGCCGTAATTTTGGCGCGGCGGCCCACGATGGGGCGAACGTCAAGGCTCAAAGCGTTACTCCTTGCGGCACGCACACCGGTGGGGGCCGGCTCGCCGCATCAATGCGTCAGGAATGAAGAAATTGCAAAAAATGTACCGGGTGACCTACTGCACACGCATTAGCCCGTTACCGTTGCTTCCTTCCGGACCTGGCGGGGTTGGCGGGATTACGTCGCGTAGGACCCGGCACTGATAGATTTTATCACTCGCAGCAATCAGGACGCATGAACGAAGGCCCATCCAAATCGGACGGGCCTTCCGCGCGGAATCGCTCTACCAAATCAAGCGAGATCGAAGCGGTCCAGGTTCATCACTTTAGTCCACGTGGCCACGAATGCCTCAACGAAATCCTTCTCGGAATTGCTGCTTGCGTAGACTTCCGCGAGCGCGCGAAGCTGGGAGTTGGAGCCGAAGACGAGATCGACGACGGTGCCTGTCCATTTAACTTCGCCGGTCTTGCGGTCGCGCCCTTCAAGTGTTCCCTTCGACTTGGCGGATTTCTGCCACTTCGTGTTCATGTCAAGCAGATTTACGAAGAAATCGTTCGTCAACGCGCCGGGCCGCTTTGTGAAAACACCAAGTTGTGACCCGCCGAAGTTCGCGCCCAGCACTCTCAGACCGCCGATGAGAACCGTCAACTCGGGAGCGGTGAGCGTAAGCAGTTGCGCCCGATCCAGGAGCAGCTCGGCGGCCGACCCTTCCAGTCCCTTGCGGACGTAGTTGCGGAATCCGTCTGCAGTAGGTTCGAGCACGGCAAACGAATTCACATCAGTCTGCGCCTGCGAAGCGTCAGCGCGGCCGGGTGCGAAACCCACCCTCACATTGTGACCGGCCTTTTTCGCGGCCGAATCAACGGCTGCGCATCCGCCCAGAATGATCAAGTCGGCGAGCGAGACCTTCTTGCCGGACGATTTTCCCTTGCCGTTGGCGTGCGCGGCGTTGAACTCCTTCTGGATGGCCTCCAGCTTCGAGACCACTTTGGCGAGTTCGGCCGGCTGGTTGACTTCCCAATCCTTTTGCGGAGCCAGGCGAATGCGCGCGCCGTTAGCGCCGCCGCGCTTGTCACTGCCGCGGAAAGTTGACGCCGACGCCCATGCGGCGGTCACAAGCTCGGAAATCGACAGGCCGGACGCGAGAATTTTCGTCGAGAGAGCTTCGATTTCTTTGGCATCGATGAGCGGATGGTCGACGGCTGGAACCGGGTCCTGCCAAATGAGTTCTTCTTTCGGTACCAACGGGCCGAGATAGCGCGAGACCGGGCCCATGTCGCGATGCGTCAGCTTGAACCACGCGCGCGCAAAGGCGTCTGCGAATTCGTCGGGGTGCTCAAGAAAGCGGCGCGAGATTTTTTCGTAGGCCGGGTCGAATTTTAAAGACAAATCAGTGGTGAGCATCGTCGGTGCGTGGCTCTTTTTCGAGTCGTGCGCATCCGGAACAGTGCCCGCGCCGCCGTTATTCTTGGGCTTCCACTGGTGCGCGCCCGCCGGGCTCTTGCTGAGCTCCCAGTCATAACCAAAAAGATTGATGAAAAAATTGTTGCTCCACTTGGTCGGCGTTGTCGTCCAGGTAACTTCAAGGCCGCTGCTGATGGTATATCCACCGTGGCCGTTACCAAAGCTGTTGCTCCAGCCCAGGCCCTGCTCTTCAATTCCGGCACCCTCAGGCTCGCGGCCCACATACTTCACCGGATCGGCAGCGCCATGCGTCTTTCCAAACGTGTGACCACCGGCGATTAGGGCAACTGTCTCTTCATCATTCATCGCCATGCGCGAGAAGGTTTCGCGAATATCACGCGCTGCGGCAATGGGGTCGGGCTTGCCGTTCGGGCCTTCGGGATTCACATAGATCAGTCCCATTTGAACGGCGCCAAGAGGATTTTCAAGCTCACGATCGCCCCTGTAGCGCTCGTCTCCCAGCCACTTGGTTTCGGATCCCCAGTAGATGTCCTGTTCCGGCTCCCAGATATCAGCGCGGCCGCCGCCAAAACCAAAAGTTTTGAAACCCATGGACTCGAGCGCCACATTGCCGGCGAGGATCATCAGGTCGGCCCATGAGATTTTGCGGCCGTACTTCTGTTTGATGGGCCAGAGCAAACGGCGCGCCTTGTCGAGGTTGACGTTGTCAGGCCAGCTGTTCAGCGGCGCAAAACGCTGCGAACCTCTTCCGCCGCCACCGCGTCCGTCGTGAATGCGGTACGTGCCCGCTGAGTGCCATGCCATGCGGATGAACAGCGGACCGTAGTGGCCGAAATCGGCCGGCCACCACTCCTGAGAATCCGTCATCAGGGCATGCAGGTCTTTGATCACGGCGTCGAGGTCAAGCGTCTTAAATTCCTCGGCATAATCGAACTTCTCGCCCATCGGATTCGAGAGCGAGGACTGCTGATGCAGGATTCCGAGGTTCAGCTGATCCGGCCACCAGCTTTCGTTCGCTGGAGTTCCGGCGACTGTATGCTTGAGCGCGCCGTGTGGGAAGGGGCACTTTGCTTCCCCTAACATTGCGTTCTGATCGTCGACGATTGGCGGTCCGGGGGTCTGTGTCTCGCGTTCAGACATGGCACTTCTCCTTGGGGGTTATATGAATGTCGTTGATTGCTGCGTCGTTGATTGCTGCGTCGTTTTCTACGGCCGACTCGCGGAAGCATCGCGCGTTGTTGGCCGAAACTCCAGATTGATGCTCGCTCGCAATGGAGCAACGCTAAAAAAAGCGAATTTCAAAAAATGGCTCCCACGTGCCCACAATATTCACATCGCGTCCATAAGTAAAATGAATTGTTCCTACAATGACGATTCTTGTAGCCTATGATTCGAATATTCGGAGCGAAACGCCTCCGGAAGAGATTGCCAGGCAATACCATTCTCAGTTTAGCCTCACCGGAACGGCCGGAAAAGGACGGCCCCAACCAACATGAACCTCCAGGACATTCGCTACCTTGTTGCCGTCGCCGAACTTCGCCATTTTGGGCGCGCAGCCGTAGCCTGCAATGTGAGCCAGCCGACACTGAGCAGCCAGATCCGCAAGCTCGAGGACGAGTTGGGCGTGATGTTGCTGGAGCGGACGAATAAGCGCGTGGATTTGACTCCGGTGGGAGCGCAAATTTTGACGCATGCGCGGGCTGCGCTGGCCGAAGCCGGCCAAATGCACGCCGTCGCGCGCGCTGCACGGGATCCACTGGTTGGGCCGCTAAAGCTCGGTGCCATTCCAACGCTGGCGCCGTATTTAATGCCGCTGATTCTCAAGCCGCTGAAGCAGGCGTATCCGGGATTGACGATCGAGCTGTGGGAGGACCAGACGCGAGCGCTGATTGAGGGGCTGCGTAATCATCGACTGGATGCTGCGTTGCTGGCCACACCAGCCGATGCGCCCGAGATTACCGAGATCGCGTTGTTTGACGAACCACTGCTGGCGGCAATGCCGCTCAAACACAAGCTGAGCGCCACGAAGAAAGTGAGCGAGGCAGCTCTGGCGAATGAACTTCTGGTGCTGGCTGATGGGCACTGCCTTGCCGTTCACGCGCTGTCCGCGTGCGGGGCAAAGGGTGGGCCGATGAGCAGCGGATTACAGCGATCCATGCAGGCGGCGACGCTGGAGACTCTAGTGAACCTGGTTGCGGCCGGATATGGAGCGACACTGATTCCGGCGCTGGCGGCGGGTTCTTTTCGGCGGCGCGAGATTGTGCTGCGGCCGTTAGCAGGGCGCTCGACGCGGACGATTCGGCTGGCGAGCAGGCCGGGATTTCCGCGTCCTCAGGCATTGAGGGCGCTGGAAAAAGTGATCAGAAAAGCGGTGGGAACGGCGATTGGGCGGAATTAGATCCAGCCGGAAGACTCAAGAAAAAGTTCGCTGGCTGAATTTAGCTAGATTCCGAAAATGTCGTCGTCGCAATTTCTCAGCGAAGCCCAACCAAACCGGTCACCGACTGAATGAGCTTCGCGGGATCGTAGCCGACGCCATCTTTAAAGACGGTCTCAACCTTTTCGATATTCGCGATGTTCTCAGCAGGATTTCCGCCGAGCACCACAAGGTCGGCGGTCTTGCCGGGAGCGATCGAGCCGATACTCGCTTCGCGACCCATGTACCTTGCGCCGTTTAAAGTTGCGACCTCGATGGCCTTCACCGGCGGGAAACCAGCATCAACGAGCAGCTCGATGTTGCGCTGGTCGCCGAATCCTGGGACAACACCGCCGTAGCCGGTGGGATCGCAGCCAGCCATGAGCAGCCCGCCCCCGGCAACGAATTCGCGCTCAAATTGCATTTCGACCTGCAGGATTTTGGGGTTGCCTCCTCGCTCGGCCACGCGCGCGCGTCCCGCCAGATAACTCCGGGCTGCATCGGGCGTGAGTGTCTTCAGTTCCCGATTCTCAACTGCCAGGGGCGGACGATTTGGAATGGATGTCTCAAGGATGGCCAGCGTGGATGTCACGGCGACGTGATGCACAACAAGATCCCGGATCATGTCCTGGACTTGAGGCCCCGAAATGTCGACGATCGACTCGAGCTCCTTCTCCGCGGCTCTGAAGTCGGGACAAATATCCGGCTGCTTGCCGGAATAGAACTCAGTGTCGACGACGATCCCGTGCTCCAGGTTGTCGATGCCCATGTCGGCCGCTTCCTTGAATCCGATGGAGCAAAGATGGCCGGTGATTTTGAGCCCGCGAAAATGCGCGTGGTGGATGGCCATTTTGAGTTCGTCCGCTGTGATGTAGTTGTAAGCCTTGAATGAGGTCACGCCTTCCGCTGCCCAGTAATCGACGGCTCGGCCAGCGTCGTCTGCATCGGTGAGCTGGTGCATCTGAAGAGCGAAAGTGCCAGCCCCTTCAAGGTACGGTCCGGTCACGTCGAGCTTGGGCCCGGGAATCAGTCCGGCGTCAATCTGCTTCTTAAGCTCGAGGTCGGTGTATGGTTCGACGCTTCCCGCGGTCCGCGCCGTGGTGACGCCGCCTGCGAGATACAGTCGCGGTGCGCTGTCGGCCATCTCTGCGTAGAGTCCATTGCCGGCGTCGGGCTGGTTCGGCAACGGGTAGAAGAGATGCTCGTGCATTCCGACAATTCCGGGGATGACCGTCTTGCCAGTCAGATCGAGGACTTTCGCGCCATCCGGCACGGGGGTCGATGGGTTGTCCGGCTGCACCGAGATAATTTTGTGACTCGAAATGACGATGCGCATGCCGAGCTGCGGAGCGGCGCCGGTGCCATCGATGATCGTCACGTGCTCAAGCACCATCACTGGCGCATTTTCCTTGATGTAGGGCGTCAAAGGCGAAGGCGTCTGCTGAGCCGATAGCGAAGCGGCGAGCGGCAACGCGGCGAGAAATGCGAATCGAAATGGTTGATTCATGGCGGGTCCGATCAGAAAAGGATTGAGGCCGGTTTCTTGAGTTTCAATGCGCAAAATGGGACTGTCAATCGAAGCTTCTGTGCCGGGCGCGTATTCCGGCCCTCTTATCCACATTGGTGCCTTTTATCGGCGTTGACCCTGCGGTTCCGCGTCCGTAGAGTCTTATTTGAAGCGGCGTAGTCGACTGTTTGCGCGGCCCGTTGCGCGGTTTCGCCCGAAAATGCACGCGGGCACATAGAGAACGATACAAGCGGGCTCGGCGATCTTGAACGAGCCGGAGAAAAGATGCTGAAACTAAAGAAGATTCACATCCTCGGATTCAAGAGCTTTTGCGATCGCACCGAAGTGACGGTTGCGGGCACGGGGATTGCCGTTGTTGTGGGACCAAACGGCTGCGGGAAATCGAACATTCTGGACGGAGTGAGCTGGGTGCTCGGCGAGCAGAGCGCGAAGACTTTGCGCGGCTCGCACATGCAGGATCTGATCTTCGCCGGCACGCGGGAGCGAAAGCCGCTGGGCATGGCGGAAGTGACGCTGACGATGATCGATCCCGAGGCCGTCGATCCTGAGCATCGGGGTCCGGTGCCGGTGATGCCGGAGATCGAAATCGATCACGAGGGCCCAACGGACTGGGATGAAGACGAAGTGCGGCGACTGCGTGCGGCCGAGGCCGAAGAGATCATCGCCAACG
>Ga0210388_10004152_pt1 | contig 11339 bp, 8 predicted proteins | sample IncBWC19OmetaG_FD_155485 | JGI IMG/M metagenome (GOLD analysis project Ga0210388, IMG submission 155485) | Forest soil microbial communities from Barre Woods Harvard Forest LTER site, Petersham, Massachusetts, United States - Inc-BW-C-19-O ...
CGCTCTACTGGAACTGGAGTTTCGGCTGGGAAGCCAAATGTCCTGCAATCTGTTGTGATTCAGAAAGAGGGCGCGATCGATCCGCTCGACGAGGGGTTCAAGCTGTATGCGTCTGACGGGCAATACCAGCACGTAATGCGCAACCTCCAAAATCGCGGATATGACCGGTGGAAGCTCATCACAAAGGATCAGAATTACTACTATCGTCCCCTAAGCGAGGCTGAAAAGAGTTTCGTCCTGCAAAGGGATTGGAAACTAAGTTGCGTCTGCGCTGTCGAAAAAGGTGCTGCATGGGCAACCATTGACCTTGGTGCAGACCGAGGACTGCCACGTTTCGATATTCATCTCTTTCGGGAGGGGAACAAATCTTTCGTGGGGCTTGTAACCCAAATCTCTCCCGAGGGACAATGGCTTCCCAGATTTGAATTCTCCGGAGCGGCAGACGTTGATCATCCTCACACCTACGAACTGAGGTATGACCATGTGACGGGTTCCGCGAGTTTGTGGATTGATGGGCAGAGGTTGGCTTCCGGGTACCGTGGTCATCTCCAGTTTCGTGAAAACACGGGTCTCAACTTCGGGGTATCGTCCCACCTCGACGCGGACACCGGCATCGGAGTGTTCCGCGAGGTGCGATTCGAAGCGCAATGAATCTTGGTCAATTTACCTGCTCAGGACGGCCTCACCGCGCGCTGCCCTGGCCGCGTGGCGACACCAGGCGTACGCAGAGGGAGACGTAATCGGAGCCACGCCGTCGACCTAAGAGTGTATTGGACTAAACCGCCGGCAGGGTGCGTGCGCTATGGGTTTTGATTGGTGAAGTGGGAGTCTGAGCTGTAGTCGGTAAGTTCGCAGCGAATCCTTCGGTTCTCGGCTATGTTCAGAATCAAGCCACTTTGAGGTTTGGGTCCAACATCCTTATTCTAAGTCCTTGAAAATGAATCGGCCGATTCGCCTGCCTGATTAAGATATTCGGTGCGGTGTCCGAATGCTGGTGAGTTGTGTTGACCGAACCGATCAAATTCTGGATGGCCCTACGGCCGAACAGAAATCCCTGCTTCACCAACTTGGACTCAGCCTCCCCGAACGGCTGAAATCCCTTTCAAAATGTAGTGCAGACTGGGCGATCGCCTGAACTGATTCTGAAAGGGTTAGCTGGTTTCCCAATACTAATCTGGCGCGAAACTCCCTCGAAGTCGACTTTTGGCTGGGAACAATGCCCAGGTTGACCGCCATCCGCACATCTCAATGAGTGTAATCGCCGGTTTGCGCCAGTCATCCGCCTAAAGTACCCTCTGAGTGTCACTCCACGATGCAGATTTCGCTTCGATCCTGCGACCTTGTACCGTTCGAACAGGCGATGCAAAATCCGACCGCTCTTGAAGAGCGCCTCGGGGCCGCATCGCGAGTGGCTGGGAGGACTTCGCGGGTGCCATGAGAGTGTCGCTGGACAGCGCGCGCACGTAGCCGCACGAGCACTCTGAATACCTGCGCGGTGCTTTTGGCGCTTTCGCTTATTACAAGCAGATACGAAATCGTAATCAACCTCCGTCGCGTGAGTTGGTTGAAGACAACAAACAAATAAACAAGAAAATCTATGACTTGGAAAGCGAACACGCTGACAGCTCTCATACTCTCTTTACTCCTCGGCTCGGGAACAGCGCTCTGCCAGTTTCCTCCGTTCCAATTTCTGCAAAAGCCTGGGCCTTATCCCGTGGGCCTGAAGGTGGTGAATCAATACGATCCCTCACGAAAGTTTCCGGCTACACCCGATCGTCCCGAAGCACATGGACGACAAGGAAGCCGTCCTCTGCAGACGCTCATCTGGTATCCAGCACTGCAAAGCAGTAGTAAGCCAATGACAGTTGAAGATTATGTGGAGTTGGCGGATAGAGAGATTCACTTTGAGACGCCTGACCAGGAGCACAACAAATGGCGCAGACGATTGAAGAGTTCCTTCGATATTTCTCTGTGGGCAGTGCGCGACGCGAAACCGGTTGAACAACGCTACCCGGTTGTCATTTACGCTCCCAGCGATTCATCCATTGCCTGGGAGAACGCTGATCTATGCGAATACCTTGCAAGCCATGGCTATGTCGTTCTTGCCACTCCTTCATTGGGACCGTCGACGCGCGATATGACTGACGACCTGGCGGGGATTGATACGCAAGCTCTCGACATCTCATTTCTTATTTCTTATGCAAATGGCCTGCCTGATACGGATTCATCGAAGGTCGCCGTGGTGAGCTTTAGTTGGGGAGGAATATCGAGTTTGTTCGCTGCTGCGCGGGACCCCCGCATTCAGGTTTGGCTGAGATGGACGGCAGCATGCGCTACTATCCAGGACTTGTCGCAAGCGCTGGAGACATTCATCCAGAGCAGTTGAAGATGCCGCTTCTGTTTTTTACCGCAAACGATATGAGTTACATTGAGGATCTTGATGCGTACCATGGCCCGCCCAATGAAAGAATAGGACGCAGCGTTCTTAACGCATGGACACACGAAGATGTCACAACTGTAAACATGGTGGGCATGTCCCATCCTGAATTTTGTTCCATGTTTCAGCGCATGAAGAACGCCGAAACATTCGCGGAAGATCAGGTCGCAGATTATGGACGGGAAGACGAAAATACAAGTTATTCATGGGTTGCACTTTACATGCTTCAGTTTCTGAATGCCTACGTCGGACCTGACGCTCCGGCGATGGCGTTTCTGGGGAGAACTTCGGCCGAAAACGGCGTCCCCAGGCACATCATGGAAATCAGATTCAACCCGAAGTCGTTTGCCGAGACAATGCGATCGGCAGCTCGAACAGGAGAAGAGAGCGCGTGGAAAGCGTTCCAGAGTTTCGCTGCCAATCCCATGCACCGTTACATGACTGGAGAAGAGAGGACGATAAATAGGCTTGGCTATGCCTTCCTTCAGGAAAAAGACCCTTCGTCAGCCGTCGTGCTTTTCAAATTGAATACAAAGGCTTATCCCGATTCCGCGAATGCGTGGGACAGCCTTGGAGATGGTTACGAGGCGACGAACGATATCCGAGATGCGCGTATGGCATATGCGCGGTCTGTCGAGTTGAATCCTGACAATGAGCACGCGAAGGGTGAGCTGGTTAAATTGCGCAAATAGCGTCTACGATATAAGAGAAAACTGGTACTTGACCTGGTGTGACTCGATATCGTGAAGGTGTTTCTGAGGAGAACTTCCGCTGAAAACGTCGTTCTGAAACACATCATGGAAATCAAAATTCGCACGGCGCAAACCTCTGCTATCACAGATCCCGTGCAACCCGAAATTACCGACGGTACTTGCTTTTTGACGGGCTAAACGCTTAGATTTGCCGCAAGGTTTGACCAAGACGAAGCTGCGAAGGCGACCCGCGCCTAGTTAGTTAGGTAGATTTCGGAGGCTGACCTATGCGGACGCTCTGGCAGGACTTGCGCTACGGGCTGCAAATGTTCGGAAAGAATCGCGGCTTCACCGCCGTGGCCTTGCTGACGCTTGCGCTGGGGATCGGCGGGAACACGGCGATCTTCAGCGTGGTCAACTCGGTGCTGCTGCAACCTCTGGATTACAAGAATCCGGACCGGCTGGTGGATTTGAATGCGCAGAGCTAGCGGCGGGGAATCGCATTGGGGGGCGTTTCTGTCCCGGAATTTCTAGAATGGAAAAAACAGGCGAGGGCATTCGAAGGCATGGCCGCCTATCGATTTTGCGCGTTCACATTCACGCAAGACACAGGCGCGCTGCGGGTGGACGGATTCGAGGTTTCGCCAGAACTCTTCGCGTTGCTGGGCGAGGTTCCGCTGATGGGACGTTTCTTCACGGACGGAGATGATCGTCCGGGAAACGACAACATCCTGGTCGTGAACGAGACATTCTGGCGGACGCAGCTGGGCGGAGATCCAGGAATCATTGGCAAAACGCTGCGAGTGGACGGCAAACCGTTCACCGTGGTCGGCGTCACACGAAGCGCATTTCATTTCCCCGGCGCAGACCCAGACAACCGAATGTGGAAACCGCTGCCGCTGACCAATGAAACTCTGGCCGATTGGACGGCCCGCGAGGCGTTCGTCGTGGCCAGGCTGAAGGATAGAGTCAGCGTTGGGCAAGCGGCCGGGGAGATGAATGCGATTGAGAGCGCGATCCAGATGGCACATCCTGAGACGAACTCGGGCTGGACGACGAGAATCACGGGCCTGCAATCGTTCTTCACGGAGGGCATTAACAATCCGCTTTATATTCTTCTGGTAGCGGTTCTCCTTTTGTTGCTTATTGCTTGCTTGAACATCGGAAGCCTGCTGATGGCGAGCATGACCGTACGGATGAAAGAGGTGGCATTGCGTTTAGCGCTGGGAGCATCCCCTGGAAGATTGCTGAGACAGTTTTTGACAGAAGGCGTATTGCTGAGCCTAGTGGGAGGATTGGGAGGGATTTTGCTTTCCTGGCCCGCGCTGACTGCGTTGCTTGTAATCCTCCCGAAAGAACTGACGTGGGGCAAGCCCGTGCGGCTTTCCGTTCCTGTATTTCTTTTCACGCTGGGAGTCAGTCTTGCGACGGGAGTTTTCTTCGGCGTCGTTGCGATGCTGAACGTGAATCGAATGCAAGTGTCTTCTGTTTTGAAGGATGTGGGCGCGGGGACGACGGCGGGCAGATCCAAGCTGCAAATGCAGAGCGCGCTTGTGGTCATGCAGTTTGCTTTGTCGCTCGTTCTTCTGAGCGGCGCCGGGCTGATGATTCGCAGCTTCCTGGCGTTGCGAAAAACCGATCCCGGATTTTCCGCGCACGGTGTGTTGATCAACTCGCAACTAGTGCTGCCCCGCGACAAGTATTCAACCAACGAGCAAAGGGTGCTTTTCTTCAGGCAGTTGATCGATCGGATTCAGGGATTCCCCGATGCGGAGTTCGTCGGAGGGATTACGTCATTGCCACTTACAGGGACCAGCTTATTCAAGGGATATCAGATTCTGGGCCGGCCTGAGGCCTCGACCGCTGGAGAACGCGCCGCCGTGTGGAACGTTGTGACAGAGGATTATTTCAAGACCATGAGGATTCGGCTAATTCAAGGGCGCGAACTTTCCGTGAAGGACAATGAAAGCGCTCCGCGCGTGGCGCTGATCAATGAGGCGCTGGCAAGGGCACAATTCCCGGATGATTCGCCCATCGGACAAAGAATCCTTCTGAACGACCGCGGCAGCGTACCGTGCGAAATTGTTGGAGTGGTGGCCAGCTCAAGGCAGTTTGCGCTTGCGCGGGATCCGGCGCCTGAAATATTTACTCCTTATCGGCAGAGCCGCGTGCCGTACATGTATGTGGTGGTGAAGAGCCGGCGGGACCCCATGGCCCTGGTGGGGCCGATCCGCGGCGCGGTGAAGGAGATCGATCCGGATCAGCCCGTTGGCCAGCGCACACTGGAACAGCAATTCGCCAATGCCATTGCGGCTCCCCGGCTGAATGCGCTTCTCTTGAGCATATTCGCTGCGTTGGCGGTGCTGCTTGCGGGGATAGGGATTTATGGGGTTGTTTCGTATCTGGTGGGCAAGCGCACCCGCGAAATAGGAATACGAATGGCGCTGGGCGCGAGCCGAGGAAGTGTTTTGCGAAGCGCCCTCGGCCGCGGACTTCGGCTGGCTGGATTGGGAGTGGTGACTGGACTCATAGCATCCATGATGGTCGCACGATTATTAGCGAGATTTCTTTATCGAGTCGGCGTAAATGATCCGGTGACCTTTGCGTTTGTTGTCGTTCTGCTTGCAGCTATCGCGGTCTTGGCGTGCTGGGTACCCGCTCGAAGGGCGACCAAGGTGGATCCACTGGTGGCGCTGCGGTACGAATAGTTCGCCTCGCATGTGCCTTCATCGCTCTTTTTTCTTGGCCGGTTTCCGGACGCACTTCGTCGCTCTTTTATTTGTTGTTCACCACTACCGTTCCACCTTTCATCACGAACTTGGCATGCTCCAGCGCTTTAACGTCTTGCAACGGGTCTCCTGGGACTCCAATAATGTCCGCTAGCTTTCCCGTTTCCAATGTTCCAATCCGCTCCTGCATTCCCAGCAATTCTGCCGCGTTCCGCGTCGCCGCATGAATGATTTCCATCGGCGTCATTCCTGCTTCCTGATAAGCCTCATACGCCAGCAAGCTCGCCTGCCCGCGGGTCTTCCCGGGTATGCTGTAATACATGTCCGAACCGGCTGCAATGGGCACGCCCATTTTCATGGCTCGTCGCAATCGCTCCTGCTCTTCTTCAACGAAAGGCTTATATTCTTTTTCAAGATTGCTTCTTTCCTCCGCACTGGGCTGACGCGTGCCGAAGCTCAGGTCTTCGAAAGTCTGTAATGTCCCATCCGTCGGCACCAGGAAAATGTGTTTTGCGGACATCATTTTCAGCGTATCATCCGACACGGTATAGGCATGCTCGATGGAATCCACGCCGGCTTCCGCCGCGATCGTCGTCGCCTTAACCCCAATGGCGTGCGCCGCAACTTTCACTCCGGCCGTATGCGCTTCCTCCACAATGGCCTTCATCTCCTCCAACGTCACGTTCGCTGGCGTCCCATTTACAATCACCTTGATGCACCCCGCACCGTCATAGAGCGCTTGACGAACCGCTTGACGCGCGCTCTCCGCTCCCCGAATGGTGACGTACTCTTCTTCAATCAAGCTCTGTGCTGCGGGTGTCATTCGCCCAAATTGTCCTCCCTGCGCTGCAAGCGCTCGCGTCGATATCACCATCCGCGGGCCCGGCAGCCATCCTCGCTGGAACGCTCTGCGTAGCGCCACATCCCCGTTCACCCCGGAGTTTCCAACATCGCGCACCGTCGTGATCCCGGCCTCAAGGTCTTCTCTCCCCAACTTTGCTCCGAGTAGAGCCCGCTCCGCCGTGCTCTGTGTCGCCACAATCCGGAGATAATCCTCTATCAATGCTTGGTTTGTTCCGTCCATCTCTGTCAGCAAATGCGTGTGTGCATCAATCAACCCAGGCAGCAGCGTTGCATCTCCCAAATCGATCACCTTCCCGTCTCTAGGTATAGCCAGCTGCGATCCTACTGCCGTGATTTTCTCCCCTTCCACCAGCACTACCGCGTCTTTGAGGACCGTTTCACTCTTCCCATCAATTAGGCGGGCTGCTCGGATCGCCGTGCGCTGCCCATTCTTCCCATCCACCTGTGAGTTCGCTGAGCCGCTTGCTATCATGACCCATACACTCGCCACGCTAATCACAAGGAAACCCTTCCGCATTTTCGTCTCTCCTTGAATGCAAGCCAACTAAAGCCGATGAGATGCTCATCCACAACTCAGAGCTGGGTCAAGTCTGATTAGTTTGAATGTATAGGTCGAGGGAGGAGCGCTTGTGTACAAAAGCTGAACTCAGCGCTCGCTGACGCTGATTGTGTCGCCCAGATTTCGCCTTCCATGCACAGAGTGGGCTTACCGGGTTCCGGACGTTTCGTCCGCAAACAAGAAAGTGAGAATGGCTCTTCCACAACTTCCGAATTGCTGATTATTAGCCGCTAATAATCGGCCATACGGAAGTAGTCGCCAAATGGGTGCCCTAAGTCATCGGCAACTTCCATCGGGTTGCGGTCACGCACTCTAGCCACAATCGCCTGGCACATTTCCAACAGCCATCCGGCGCTCACCGTCGCAGGTGCCACTCGAATCGAGCACCATCGTGGAACTTGTGGCGGTCGTGACGCGGCTGATCTTTTCCGTTCCGCTTTGCCTGGTCACATAGCTCGGCCGATACCGCACCGACCTTCCCGGTTCAGTAGGCCAGCCTTTTTCTGCCGTTCATTTTTCTCGGCCATTACTCAAGCCTGCCTCGCTACAACTTCGGTACAACTGAGCGAGAGAAAGAACGGCCTGCAGAAGCATGGTGCCGGTCAGGTGGCCTCACCGTTGGCGTTCCCCCCGAATGAACTTACCGGGCAGAAGCAGAGCTATGAGTCGATTCGGTCATTGAAGGGCGGAGCCGGTTGTTTGACCGCGGCGCTCCCGCGGCTGCTGGAACGGGCCACTCTAGTTGCCATCCGTGCTGGCCGCTATCGGGTGAGCCCTGATCATGATGTGCGTTATAGAAGTGGCTTCGCGGTTTCCGGAGTCGGGGCAGCCACATTAAAGCTCTTCGGCACTGTTGGATTCGCCGGGCAGTCATTCACGATCATGACATCGTTTTCAAGTCGCTGCACTGCGGAGTTCTCGATCGTCAGGTCGACGCCCTTGTTCACGAGTTTGACGAAAGGCCGCCATCCCATCGGAAAGGCTTCTGGTTGATCGGGCCAGGTCCAAAGCGTCGGCGACCAGCTTCGAAACTTGGCCGTGAGTTCCGGCGTGGAAGCATTGGGTACCCGCGCCAGATAAGCCCCGCGCACCTCGCGGAAGAGCGTGGGGTCGAAGTATCCTTCGATCGTCGGAAGCCCAAGCTCACCGGCTACATTGACATACTGAGACTGCTCTCGTGCCCCCATCGGCATTCGAGTACCAAGGGCCCAGACATCAAGACCGTTTTCGACCGCGAGTTGCCGCACCGCCATGTTCACCAGACGGTGTTGTGCGTGTCCGTACTCTCCCCAATTATTGTGGGTGATGACACGTTTAATCGAGGAAGTGAAGAAAGGGCGGAGATGCGCCTTCAAGGTCGCTAAGTTAACGATGGGGGCCCGCTTGCACCGGTCCGTGAATACCTCGGCCCAAATATCGTTGTCCACTATGCCCCAAATCGGTGTCCATCGGGCGTTATATTTCAGCTGCGGCGGAAAGCTCTTGATGAGCTCTTCGAATACTGGTGCTGCCGGATAGCCCGCGAGAACAAACCTTGAGGTTACTGGCCAAAACGGCATCATCCATAACAAATCGTCATCTTGATGAGCGAAGACAACGAGAGTCTGTCCTTCGCGAAAGTCAGCAATGGAGGGCTGGTCACCGCCCAATGAACGGAGAGTGCTCTGACCAGCGGCGACTATATGTTCGCCAACAGTCAGATTGAACATCAGCAGCGCAAGCATGGCTAAGCACAACGTAAATCTCACTCTCGCCGGGGTTGATCGTGCTTTGACCATCGTCATCCGTGATCTCCTTTTTGACTCCACGCCGTGGGGCACGGAAGAAAAAAACAGGCCCAGGAGCCGTGCTGCCAAGGCTTGTAGCATCGCGCAACAATGGTCCTTGCGATGAAGGTTCGACGCTTCCACTTTCAGAGATGCGCTCATCGTATCAGAATCCGGGAGCGGGGTTGCTGAATGCGACAAGGTTCCGGGCGTATGTCGGCAAACCGGAAGCTATCCGGGTTCTAGGGCGGGATTAGTCCTGTGAGTCCTCCAAAGGCTTGGTCTACCTTGCATCCTTGTTTAGCACTTCGCAGGGTGGTGTGATGGTCGAAGTTTCCGGCCACAATCACACGGGTGCCCGGACAGTTTGGCTGAGTGTATATGCTGGCGAACGTGGCGAAACGATTCCCGCTCTGCTGCCGTCGCTTGCCACCCGAATGCTTCTACGAGGATAAGTAACGTGTCGAGGAATCATCTCTTTGCCAGATTGGCTCCCACGCGAGAAGCTTGTGGAAGAATTGAGCAAGCGGGAGCTGAAAATGACGAGGAAAATGGAAGGGACTTGGTTGGCATGCAATTGAGCGGCCTGGGCATGTGCAAAACATGTGCCCGATTAGGCACAGGGCCACGATCCGAGAAGCACTTCACTTCAGCGCGGATCCCCGTGACTCGGGAGCAATCCCAGAGGCCGATTAGTCCCACATGCTAGCGAAGATTGTCCGCCAAACTGCTAAAGATTCTGACAGCGATCCTCACTTCTTACGTGGCCTACTGATCCTACGAGGCGAATCGAGGTCAAAATCGGTCGCGCGCTGATAGAAAGTGTAATTCACGGTGAATTCTTCAATGATTCAGAATCGAATCGTTACGGTGTTCGGGGCGTATGGACACACTGGACGCTTTGTTGTCTCAGAGTTACGCAGACGCGGATTTACTCCCATTCTTTCGGGTCGAGACGCGGCGAAGCTGAAAGAGGCGGGCAACGCTCACCCGGGCTCGGAAGTGCGCGTGGCTTCGGTGGACGATCCTGCCTCGCTTGACCGTGCACTGTCCGGCGCAGTGGCCGTCATCAATTGTGCGGGGCCGTTCATCGACACAGCGGGGCCCGTCATTGATGCGGCGCTCCGCGCGTCTATTCACTATTTGGATGTGGCTGCGGAGCAGGCGGCCGTTCTAGCTGTCTTCGAGCGGTTTGCAAGTGCCGCGCGAGATGCTGGCGTCGTGGTCATTCCCGCAATGGCGTTCTACGGGGGATTGGGCGACCTCCTAGCCACTGCCGCTATGGGTGAGTGGCATGCCGCGGACGAAATCTTTATCGCGATCGCCCTCGATAGTTGGCAGCCGACGCGCGGAACTCGGCTGACGGGCCAGCGCAATCCTGGTCGGCATTTCATCTTTTCCAATAATAGACTAGAGCGCGCTGATCCTCCTCCTGCGTGCAAATGGAATTTTCCGCCGCCATTCGGAGCGCAAGATATGGTGGGTCTCTCCCTGGCTGAAACCATCACCATCCCACGACATCTGCAAACACCCGAGGTTGGCGTGTACATCAATCTGGCGCCGATTACGGATATTCGCGATCCCAATACGCCTGCGCCTGCAGCGGCTGACGAGAGCGGTCGCTCATCCCAGATTTTCGTTATGGAGGCTACGGTACGAAGGGGAGACGCGGAGCGGCGGGCGATAGTGCGCGGAAGGGATATTTATGCAATCACTGCACCGATTGTCGTAGAAGCGACACATCGTGTAGTCAATGGCCTGTCCAAGAGGACTGGTGTTGTCGCGGCTGGCGAGGCCTTCGCCGCGCAAGGCTTTCTGATGTCACTGAGTCCGTCACACCTCTCCGTTGAGATGCGCTGACGACGCTTGCTCGCGGAATAGTATACGTGGAACGTGGTATCTTTGACCCTGACGCTGATGGCCGCAGAATTTAGCCCAAAAAAAATTGAAAGTAAGCGCGTGCCTGAAATTGCCGTTCGGTCCCTGCTGAAATCCCCCACAGTCGCGATTCGGGACACGTATTGCCAAGGCAGCTGCCGCCATCAGAGCACGGAAGAGTGCACGGCCACCACCCAATTGGTGTTTCCTTATCGTGGCGTGTATATACGGCATCTTGGGTCTGACCAGGCAGTAGCCGAAGCGAACCAAGTGCTGTTTTTCAATGCGAGCGAAGGCTACCGAATCAGCCACCCCGTCCAGGGTGGCGACGCCAGTCTGACGTTGATCATCAGCGAACCGGTGCTACGGGAACTGGCGCCACCTACGTTCTTGCGCGACAGTCCGACGCTCGCA
>Ga0210388_10004153_pt1 | contig 11339 bp, 13 predicted proteins | sample IncBWC19OmetaG_FD_155485 | JGI IMG/M metagenome (GOLD analysis project Ga0210388, IMG submission 155485) | Forest soil microbial communities from Barre Woods Harvard Forest LTER site, Petersham, Massachusetts, United States - Inc-BW-C-19-O ...
TTTCTTCGAGCCGCTCGCGCAGCCGTGTTCGTGCGCGAAAGAGCAGTGCTCGGACTGCAGACTCGCTTCTTCCCAGGACCTCTGCCATCTCTGCGGTCCCCAGCTCCTCGATTGCAGAAAGGAGCAGAACATGGCGTTCTCCCCTGGGCAATCTCTCCAACTCGCGCAGAACGATGTTCATGCGCTGTGCTTCGTCCAGCGCCTCGTCGGCCGGCACGCTGGTCGCGGCCAGGCCCTGCGCAAAGCTCTTGTCCATCTGCTCCGGCCGTATGCGCCGTCTGCGGTCAATGGCAAGGTTCCAGGCGATACGCACGAGCCAGACGCGCATGTCCCGCACCCCGGGCAGAGATCGGCGATGTTCGAGGACGCGAATGAAGACGTCCTGAACGACGTCCTCGGCCTCTGTGCGGCTTCGCAGGACCGAGTGAGCTACGCGGAATAGAAGCGTGGAGTATGTCTCGACAAGGACCGAGAGATCGATCTCCGTCTGCGCACTCTCCATGGAAGACAACGCCAAACTGCAGCCCTCGACCGACGCCATAAGCCCCTTCTAACCAGACAGACGCTCGAGTGTCGTTATCGCTCGACAATAATTTTGGATGGACTGCAGCGGCACGCAAGGGCACGCATCGAAGTGGCCGGACAGGGCCAAGGTCGCAGATTTTGACGATTTTTGTTGGGAGGGGTCGTGGGGTCAGGCTACAATCCGGCAGCGCCTAAAATGACTGTTTTGCTGACGTAGAGAAGATCTGCGCGAGGAGAGAGCATATGAGCGATGTCGTAGCGGTGGAAGGACAGCCTTTGGGGACAGGTTTGAGCCAGGTCGAGCGGGTGGTGGACACGTTTGTCGCTCCGAAGAAGACGTTCACGGATATTTTGCGAAATACGAGCTGGTGGCTTCCGTTTTTGCTGATGTTGCTGGTGACGCTGGGTTCAACCGTCGTGGTGGAGAAACAGGTGGGTTGGGACCGGGTGTCGGAGAACCAGATCCACCAGAATCCGAAGGCGGAAGAGAGGCTGGCGAGCCTGACGCCGGAGCAAAGAGCCTCCCAGGTGCATCTGTCGGCGAATATCACCCGTTATGTGAGTTATTGTTCGTTTCTCTTGATCCTGGTGTTCGTGGCTATCTTTGCGCTGATCTACTGGGCCAGCTTTAACTTTGGGCTCGGAGCGAAGACGACGTTTGGTCAGATGTTCGCGGTGTGCATGTATGCGGGACTTCCCAGACTGTTGACGGGGCTATTGTCGATTGTGACTCTACTGTTCGGCAACAATACTGACTCTTACGACATTAAGAACCCGGTAGGGACGAATCTGGCTTACTTTATGCCTGACTCGGGACCGGCGCTGAAGGCGGCTCTGAGCTTCTTCGATGTGATTGGGTTGTGGAATCTGGTACTGCTGGTGATTGGGACGGCGATTGTGGCGAAGGTGTCGACCGGCAAGGCCGCTGTTGTGGTGGTGGGCTGGTGGGTGCTTGGTCTGCTGATCAGCGTGGGAATTGCGGCGGCTACCAGTTAGAAGCCACTCTGCATCAAGTGAGAAGGCCCGGATCGAGTCCGGGCCTTCGTTTGCGATGTGGATGGGGTTTGGCTTATTCGTTCCAGCGTTTGAAGACCAGAGAGCCGTTGGTGCCGCCGAAGCCGAAGGAGTTTGAGAGCGCGTAGTCGATCTTTGCGGCCTGGGGCTTGTTGGGCACGTAGTTCAGGCGGCACTGGGGGTCGAGTTCGACGATGTTCATGGTTGGGGGCGCGGTCTGGTTGAGCATGGCCATGATGGTGATACCGGCTTCGAGGCCGCCTGCGCCGCCGAGGAGGTGGCCGGTCATGGACTTTGTCGAGCTGACCAGGAGCCTGTGGCTGATAGCGTGCTCGCCGAAGAGGTTTTCGATGGCCTTGGACTCAAGCGCGTCGCCGAGGGGGGTCGAGGTGGCGTGGGCGTTGAGGTAGTCGATCTGCTCGGGTGCGACGCCGGCGACCTTGAGGGCGTGCTTCATGGAGCGGTAGCAGCCTTCGCCTTCGGGGGCCATGCCGGTCATGTGGAACGCATCGGCGGAGAGGCCGTAGCCGACAATCTCGGCGAGGACCTTGGCGCCGCGCGCTTTGGCGAACTCGAGCTCTTCGAGGATGAGGATGCCGGCGCCTTCGCCGACGACGAAGCCGTCGCGGTCCTTGTCGAAAGGGCGGCTGGCGTGCTGGGGGTCGTCGTTGCGGGTGGAGAGGGCGCGCATGGCGGCGAAGCCTGCGACGCCTAGCGGGGTGATGGAGGCTTCGGTGCCGCCGGCGATCATGGCGTCGGCGTCGCCGCGCTGGATGAGACGGAAGGCGTCGCCGATGGCGTGGGCGGAGGTGGTGCAGGCGGTGGCAGTGGCTTCGTTGGGGCCTCGGGCGCCGTATTTGATGGAGACGTGGCCGGCGGCGAGGTTGATGATGGCGCCCGGGATGAAGAAGGGTGAGACCTTGCGGGGGCCACCGTTGAGCAGGTTGATGTGCTCACGCTCGATGACGTCGAATCCGCCGATGCCAGAGCCGATGTGGACGCCGACGTGGTCGCGATTTTCATCCGTGATCTGGAGGCCGGAGTGGGCCATCGCCTCGGCCGAGGCGGCGAGGGCGAAGTGGATGAAGCGCCCCATCTTGCGGGCCTCTTTTTTGTCCACGAAGAGGAGCGGGTCGAAGTCCTTGACCTCGGCTGCGAATCGGACGGGATGGCCGGTGAGATCAAAGGCCTTGATCTCGGCCATGCCGCTACGGCCAGCGAGCAGACCTTCCCAGACCTCAGGGGTGGTTTTGCCGACCCCGCAGATGAGCCCGAGGCCGGTTACGACGACGCGACGTTCCATTTTTTATTTTGCCGCCTTCTGGTTCTTTTCGATGTAATCGACGGCGTCCTTGACAGTTTTAATCTTCTCAGCGTCCTCATCGGGGATCTGGATGTCGAAGGCCTCTTCGAACTGCATGACGAGTTCGACGACGTCGAGGGAGTCGGCGCCAAGATCTTCCTGGAAGCTTGCGCCGGGGGTGACCTCAGCCTCGTCCACCTGAAGTTGCTCGACAATAATCTGTTTTACCTTTTCGTCTACTGCTGCCATTTCGTTCTCCTGTTTACCTCTGGAATCAAAGCCGGGAATTTCGTGCGCGGCAAGCCCACACAGCCAACCTCAAGCATACTGAGCGCCTAGGTGAGTGTAAAGCAAAGGGGAGGCTGGGTGTTAGGGCCGGCTGAAGAGGTCATTTTACTCTTCGTCGCTGGAGGCGGCGAGGAGGGGTGCGGTTCCTGAGATGTCCTCGAAGTCGATGAGGTTGGAGACTGCGGCACCGGCGCCAAGACTAGAAGCCGGGTTAGACACATTTTTCAGCGCTTTGTTGATAGCGCGAGTGCGAACCCCGAGTTTCTGGATAGTGTTCTGCACGGTCCCGACTTGGTCTTCGACCTTTTGCATAAGTCCGCCGTAGGTCTCGAACTCCTTCTTGGCGCTGGAGAGGACGCGCCAAACCTCGTCGCCTTTTTTTTGGATGGCGAGGGTATGGAAACCCATCTGGAAGCTGGTGAGAATGGCCATGAAGGTGGAGGGCCCGGCGATGGTGACTCGGCACCGCGACTGGATCTCGGATTGAAGGCCGGGGCGGCGGACGACCTCAGCGTAGAGGTTTTCCGTCGGAAGAAACATGATGGCGTGAGGCATGGTCATGGGCGGGTCGATGTATTTGTCGCAGATGCGCTTGCCTTCTGCGCGTATCGTTCTCTCGAATGCCTTGCCGGCGCTGACGATCTCGTCGGTGTTGCCTGTTTCGTAAGCCTGCTCCAGGCGCTCCCAGTCCTCCTTTGGGAACTTGGCGTCGATGGCGAGGAGGGTGTGGCTGTCGGCGCCTTCGCCCGAGGGGAATTTCAGGGCGTACTCGACGGACTCGAGTGTGTTGGGTTTGATGCGGGCGTTCTTGATGTACTGCTCGGGAGAGAACATCTGCTCGAGCTGCTGGCCGAGCTGGAACTCGCCCACGACGCCGCGAGATTTGACGTTGGAGAGCACTCTCTTGAGGTCACCTACGCCGGTGGCGAGCTCCTTCATCTCGCCGAGACCCTTTTGGACGTCGCCGAGGTGCGTGGTGACCTGGCTGAAGGACTCGGTAAGCCGGGTCTGGAGGGTGGCGTGGAGTTTCTCATCGACGGTGACACGCATCTGTTCGAGCTTGGCTGCGTTGTCCTCGTTGAGTCTGGTGAGGCGGTCTTCGACGGTGAAGCGGAGCTTTTCCTGTTGGGTGTTCGCTTCGCCGGAGAGTTCATTGAGGCGGCTGTGGAGGGCCTCGCGAGCTTCGAGCTGGTTGCGGTTCACCTCGGCTATGAAATAGGAGAGGCGCAGTGCTATGGAGTCGAGGTTCTGCTGGATGGCGAGGCGGAGGGCCTCGTCGGAGGCTTTGTTGTCCGAGCGAAATCCGTTGAGGCCGGTCTGGATGAGTTGGCTGAGCTCAGCGATGTTGCGGACGATCTCGGTTCGAAGGGCCGAGGCATCGGTCTTCAGTTCGCCCCGCATCTCGACGAAGCCGGCCCGAACCTGGGCGTCAAGGCGGGTGAGCTGGTCGGGAAGCTGCGCGAGACGGGGATCCTGTTCTGACTGAGGCTGTTTGCGGACGAGAAGGTAGACGACGGCAAGCAGAGTGACGATTTGGAGGACAAGGAGGGGGATGAGCATTCGGCTTTCCTTCGCCTTGAGGGTATCATCCCTGCCCCAGTCAGGCCTGTGGGTCATTTCAGGACGGCGACCCTCAAAATAAATCATTGAACACGTTCAAAAAATGCTTTACAAGCGGAGAAATGAGCGTATCTTAGTATTTGAACATGTTCAGAATTGTCCAATAAGGAGAGTCGATATGATCGTCGCAGGCTGCTACTTCAGCTATCTTGCTATCAGCATTGCGCTTACCGTTTGGGTGGCGCGTACCCTTCATCGCAATGGCAGGGTCTTCCTCGTGGACGCCTTTCACGGCAACGAGGCGCTGGCAGATTCCGTGAACCAACTGCTGGTGGTGGGGTTCTACCTTGTCAATATTGGCTACATTGCCCTGAGGTTGAAGACGACCGATCCGCTGTCCAATGTTCGGCAGGTGATTGAGCTCGAGAGCGTGAAGATTGGAGTGGTGTTGTTGATTCTGGGAGGGATGCACTTCTTCAACATCCTTGTCTTTGCGAAGATGAGGAGCCGGTCTGTTTTGCCGCCGCCATCGATAAGGTATTCGGCATGAGTGCTATCGGATGAAGATCAAGAAGTCTGAAGAGACGCGCACACGGATCCTTGAAGCTGCGCTTGCTGTGTTTCGCGAGCGCGGCTTCGAGCGCGCGACGATGCGGGAGATCGCGACGGCGGCCGGAGTGGCGGTGGGAGCGGCCTACTACTATTTCGAGTCGAAGGACGCGATCGTGATGGCGTTCTATGAACGATCGCAAGGAGAGATGCGGCCGCAGATCGAGGCACTCCTTGAGAGGAGCAAGACGCTGGAGTCGAGGCTGCGGGCGGTCATCTCGACGAAGTTTGAGTGCTTCGGGCCCAACCGGAAGCTGCTGGGGGCGCTGTCGGCACACTCGGACCCTGAGCATCCACTGTCGCCGTTTAGCAAAGAGACGTCGGAGATCAGGGAACAGGACATTGGGTTCTTTGCTCGTGCGGTGGCGGATTCGGGTGTCAAGCTGCCGCCGAGCATCGAACCGTATCTGCCGCGCCTGCTTTGGATGTATCAGATGGGGTTGATTCTGTTCTGGGTCTATGACCACAGCGAAGAACAGCGCCGGACGATGGTGCTTTATGAAAAGACATTGAAGATGATTCTGGTAGCGCTGAAGCTGGCAGGGATTCCGTTGCTGCGCCCACTCCATCGGCTGGCGGCGGAGTTGCTTGAGGTGGTCTACGGGTCCGAATAGACCTGGGTCCCTTCGGCAGGCGATTTGGGCCGAAATCGCAGCCGGAAGTAATGGCATCTAACTGGTCAGGCGGAAGATTGCACCGTCACTTTTGTTAGCTCTCGACTCTCTTTGACAGGAGATCCACGATGACAGCCGCCTCCAGGAACCGGAGTCTTGACGAGATCTTGCAGAAGATCGGGGCGGACGCGACCGCAACGTTCGAAAGCTCGACCAGCAATCCCATTGAGCACGTTAGGAGCGAAGCGACGAATGCGGTAACAGCGGGCGATGGTGAAGACGAGGGGCTGGAAGAGGAAGATGACGACGCTGCTGCGTTGGAGGAAGATGACGAAGAGAACGAGGAAGTGGATGTCGAGGACGAGGCCGACGCGCAGGATTGAGCGACGAGGGAAACATGCCAATTACGAACTATAGCGTGCTTGCAGGCAGGCCAACGGCGGGCAAGGTTGTCGGCGGGTCGAGTACGCACTATCAGATCACGATGCAAGCGACAGGTGGGCCGTTTACGGTCGCGGTGAATATTCAGTCGGTGGATGGGTCGGAGGTGCTGTATGCGATTGAAGAGGACTTCACGCCGCCGGACCTTGCGGGATTGACGGCGCTGCCGATGGGGATGACGAAGCTGCAGAGTGTGCCAGGCGGGTTGGCGCTGGATTATGTGCGGAGTACTGTGGGCGGTGCGCCGATGATTACTAAGGCGCAGATGACGCTATTACCGCAGTTGCAGGCGAAGGCCAAGGGTGGAAGCGCAGAGGAGCAGATGGTTCAGCGGGCGCGGGCGAAGGCGCTCGAGAATGCCGTCGTGACGCTGCTGAATATGACGATTGCCGACAAGGATGGCGTGATCTATGCGTTTGGGAGTGCGTATGCGGACTCTGGAAAGGTGGATGGGATCCACGATATCCATATGAACCAGGGGAACCCGGCGAACAATCATGGCGGGGACAACGGTGTGTGGCAGGACGGGGCGTTGTTCATTAATTTGCCATCGAAGGGGACTTGGACCGCGGTGTTTATTGCGTTTCAGACGGAGAGCTGGACGACGGATTCAGCGGGGAATCCGGAAAAACCTTAACACCGATCTCCACCGATGACACCGATTTAGGAACGGATTCTAACGACGGCCCTTTTTTGCATGTTGGATCGGTTGCCGGTCGAGATCGGCGTTATGGCTTTTCGTCTGCGGTGAGGATGCGATCGGCGATTGCGGCGGCTTCTGCGGCGGGGCGGACGTCGTGGGTGCGGATGATGTGGGCCCCGGCGAGGATAGCAGCTACGTTGGCGGCGGTGGTGGCGTGGAGACGGTCTTCGATGGAGGGTGAGCCGCCGTTGAGAAGGACCGACAGCAAAGGATGTTGGGCGAGGGTGTGGGCGAGGAAGCCCTTGCGGGAGGCGCCGGCGAGGATGGGCAGATTGAACTGGCGGATTTGGTCGAGGTTGGCCAGCAGTGGGTAGTTTTCATCGAGGCGCTTGCCGAAGCCGAAGCCGGGGTCGAGGACGATCTTGTTGCGTTGGATGCCGGCGGTCACTGCCGCTTCGAGGCGCATCCCCAGTTCGGTGAGGACAAGGGGGAGGACTTCGTTTGGGGCGAGGGTTGGGAGCGTGGGCCAGTCCTGCGGGCGGCCTCGGGTGTGCATCAGGATGGCTCCGCAGCCGAGTTGTGCGCATGTCGTGGACATGTCAGGGTCCCAGAGGTGGCCGCTGACGTCGTTGACGATCTCTGCCCCAGCTTCGATGGCGTGGCGGGCGGTGGAGGCGTGGAAGGTGTCGACGGAGAGGACGGTTGCTGGGCGTTGTTGGAGGAGCGATTCGATGACGGGGAGGATGCGGGACTGTTCTTCGCCAGGGGTGAGGGGGGTGGCATTGGGGCGGGTGGATTCGCCGCCAATGTCGATGATGTCGGCGGCTTCGTCGAGCATTTTTTTGGCCTGTTCGAGGGCCCGTTCCGGGGCATGCTCGGGAGCGTAGAAGTGGCCGCCGTCAGAGAAGGAGTCAGGTGTGACGTTGAGGATGCCCATGATGAGGGTCCGTCGACCAAGGGAGAGGGTGCGGGTGCGGAGGTGCCAGTCGTGATGGGTGCGCGCCGTGAAGGGCATGGTGGGATTCTAAAGCTAGTGGTGAGGTGTTGGTGGCTGGTTAGAGGTCAATGGCCGTCGGGATGCTAGACTGCGCGGATGATACGGTTTCTTGTGCGTGGAGTCGCATGGGTGCTGGTTGCTGCTGCAGCATCGGCGGAGCCGGGGTGCGCGCAGGACAGGAACGTTGGATGCGATGAGGCGGTTGCATTAAAGGAAGGGCGAAGCGGGCCCTGCACGAAGCTGGCGCGGACGATTGCGGGATTGCTCGAGGGGCCGGCAGTTGTGCGCGACCACTGGGGGATTGCAGTGACGGCGATGGATGGGGCGCCGATTTATTCGTTGAATCAGGGGCAGCTATTTCAGCCGGCAAGTAATGCGAAGTTGTTTACGACAGCGGCGGCGATGGCCCTGCTGGGGCCGAACGCTACATTTGAGACGAAGATTGTGGCGCGCGGGGTGTTTGGCAGCACCGAGACGCTGACGGGAGACCTTGTGCTGGTGGGAGCTGGGGACGCAAATCTTTCCGGCCGGGAGATTCCTTATGTTGCACCGGCCGTGAGGCCAAAACCTTCGTCGGGTGGTCCCGTTTTGGCCGTGGTGAATCCGCTGAGATATTTGGAAGCGATGGCGGACCAGGTAGCGGCGACGGGATTGAAGGTGGTCAACGGCGATGTGGCGGGGGACGACACGTTGTTTCTGTGGGAGCCGTATCCTCAGGACTGGACAATTGATGATGCGGTGTGGGGGTATGGTGCCCCGGTGTCGGCGTTGACGATCAATGACAACCAGATCAAGGTGACGGTCATGCCTGCTGCTACTGAGGGAGGGCCCGCGACGGTGGTGGTCGATCCGGCGGTGCCTTCGTACTACACGCTGGATGTGTCGGTGACGACCGGTGGGAAGAAGAGTGGGAGCCATGTGCAGATGGAGCGGGCGCTGGGGTCGAAGGTGCTGCGCGTGTATGGGTCGATTGCGGTGGATGCGCAGCCGGACGAAGAGGAGGTCGCGATTCATGATCCGGCGGAGTATGCGGCGGTTGCGTTGAAGGGGATGCTGGAGGCGCGCGGGATTGTAGTGACTGGGAAGGCCCGGGCACGACATGTAAACCCGGTCGAAGGGAAGGGTTTTCTGGAGCAGACCCGGGAGCCGCTTCCTTCCTCGCTTCTGGATCGGTCAACCGGCGGATCAGGTTGTGCCGTGGTTGCAGATGGGCCAAGAATACCTGTACAGGAGCTGGTATTGGCCTCGCATCGCTCTGTACCGCTCGGAGAGGACATTGTTGTAACGAACAAGGTGAGCCAGAATTTGCACGCAGAGATTCTGCTGCGGCAGATGGGGCCGATATCGCCGTCGTCCTTTTGCAAGGGATCTATCGCTACGGGCGCGCAGGTGGTTAGGGCATTCTTATTGAACGTGGGGATTGATAAGGACGATTTTGTTTTCTTCGATGGGTCGGGATTGAGTGGTCATGATCTTGTGACGCCGCGGGCTACGGCGCGATTGTTGCAGTATGCGAGCACGCAGCCCTGGTTTGCGGATTGGAAGAAGAGTCTTCCTGTGGGTGGGGAGGACGGGTCGCTGGTGGAGAGGTTTGGCAAGCCTCCGTTGAAGGAACACGTGTTTGCCAAGACGGGTACGCTGGGCGAGGCGCGGGCCCTGAGCGGGTATTTGGACTGTGCGAGTGGACGGACGGTGATCTTTTCAATCATGGTAGGAAACCATCCGCCGCAGACGAATGGAGACCGCGAGGTGATGGACAAGATCGTGGCGGCGATAGCGGCGGCGAATTGAGCTCGGGAACGAAATGAGAGAATAAGAGGATGATTCGGGCTTGTCGTTCGTTTTTGCCGGCGCTTCTTTTTGCCGGTGTTTTCACAGGATGTAAATCGATGCCGCCGCCTACCCCGCTGGCGGAGTTGAATGCACAGCAGATGCATGGGCATGCGGTGTTTCAGACGCATTGCGCTCAGTGTCACAATGATCGACAGGACAAGCCGCTGCATGGACCCCCAATGGTCGGCGTGTTTAAGAGGCCGACGCTGCCGAGTGGGGCACCGGCGAACGATGAGCGGGTGACGGCGACGATTGTGAATGGGCACGGACTGATGCGTGGCTTCGGGAATACGATGGACCAGCAGGAGATCGACGATCTGCTGGCGTATCTGCATACGTTATGAGTGAGACCGACAGGACTCAAATAGACAGGGTAAAGAAACTTCAGGCGCGGGCGCACGGGATGTTGCCGGGCGTGGCGGGGATCAGCTTGTTCATGCTCACGCTGACGATGCTCAATGCGTTTGCGGCGTTGCAGGGGAGGTTTGGCAACGGTGGCGGGAAGTACGGCGTGCTGGTGTTGTGCACGCTGCTGGCGGCAGGGGTGTTTGGGCTGCTGCGTCTGCGGCGGTGGGGATGGGCGCTGGTGCTTGGTGGATGCCTGACGCTTTGCGTGGGCAATCTCTTTGTGTTTCAGAAGACGCACGGAGGGCCGTTCCTAGTGCAGGGCCTGTTTGCGCTGGTGTTTTTTCTTTACCTGGTGCGGACGGAAGTGCGGGACCGTCTGCGATGAGCTGGCTGGTGCGGCATATCGGCTGGTGGCCGCCGCTGCTGGGTGCAGGAATCAAGGTGGTGCGAATGGAGAAGGACCTCCGCGCGGTGGACGTGGAGATGCGCCTGACGCGGTGGAACAAAAACTACATGGGTGTGCACTTTGGTGGGTCGCTGTTTGCAATGACGGACCCATTTTACATGGTCATGCTGGCGACGAATCTCGGGAATGAGTATGTGGTGTGGGACAAGGCCGCGTCGATTCGGTATAAAAAGCCCGGGAAGGGACGGGTGCGGGCGGAGTTTCGGCTGAGTGAAGAGAGGCTCGCGGAGATTCGAGCAGTGCTCGAGACGGAGGGCCGGCATGACGCGCGGTTTGTGGTGGAGGTGAAGGACCATGAGGGTGGGGTGGTCGCTGAGGTGGAGCGCGTGATCTATTGCGCGACGAAAAAAGCGCATGAGGAAAGAAGAAAATTGCGGAGTGCTTGAGAGGCACCGCGGGTCGCCCGGTTTGTTAGGAGGAGGCGCATGTTGAACCGAAGGGCGTTCGGACGGTTGATCGCCGCAGCTCTTGCCGCTGGTGTGATCGTGCCGGGAAGGCTAAAAGGGCAGGCCCAGCCAGGCGCCGAGGAGTTGGGGACGCAGTTTTCTGTAATGATGTGGGCGCTGAATAAGCGGGGCAGCTTCGAAGAGAACCTGGAGCGCGTTGCAGAGGCGGGATACAGGCACGTCGAGCTGGTGGGTGAGTTTGCGCGATGGTCGGAGGAGGATTGGCGCCGCATTCTGGCTCGGATGTCGGCG
>Ga0210388_10004158_pt1 | contig 11333 bp, 12 predicted proteins | sample IncBWC19OmetaG_FD_155485 | JGI IMG/M metagenome (GOLD analysis project Ga0210388, IMG submission 155485) | Forest soil microbial communities from Barre Woods Harvard Forest LTER site, Petersham, Massachusetts, United States - Inc-BW-C-19-O ...
CCCCCGGTATGGCATACCTCTATATCTGATTGCGAGGGACTTACGGGGTGGGTTCATACCTTTTCCATACCTCGTCCATACCGTATGCATACCTTCCATACCTTGAGGGCAGGGAGTAGCCAATAGCCGATCAGGGCCGAGCCGAAGGTGGATCGATTCTCGTGCGACCGGCGATTTGTACAGCGGCAATCATGATTTGAGTATGCGCCGAACATGCGAAATGATCGGCAAACTTCGAGATAATTTTGGTGGAGCGTTTTCAGGGCGTTAGAGCAGACGGAGTTGGAATGAGGCTTGACAGAAAGCTAGGAGCCGGACGATGGAAGCCCAATTACCCATCAACTGACCTTTTGTCCAAGGGCAAGGATTCGCGAATCGCTGCCCGGAAGGGGAATCGATTCCTTCCACTTGAATTGCGACCCGGCGACCGTTTGAAGCTCGGCGATACCTGCATCCGTAATCATCAGCGCAAGCCAGCCTTGCGGCGCGACCAGTTTTGCGGCAGCCGCGACGGCACTGGACATTTTCTCGACGGCACGCAAAGTGATGCAATCGAACAATTCGCTCAATGATTCGGCGCGATCTGCGTGGATCTTCGCCGAGATTCCGAGGACACGCACTGCTTCCTGGAGGAAGGCGGCTTTCTTGAGGTGCGATTCGGCAAGCGTTACGGCAATGCGCGAGCGGCAGAGCGCGATGGGGATTCCGGGAAGGCCGGCTCCTGATCCGAAATCAAGCAGCGTGGCGACTTCATTCGGAAGTGACTGCGCAACCGCAATGGATTCAATGAAATGGCGACAGAGAATCTCTTCCTCATCGCGAACGGAACTTAGGTTTAGCTTTTTGTTCCAGCGAACAAATAGCGAAAGATAGGTCTCATATTTGTGGTTAGTTTCGGCGTCTAATGGTTGCAGGCCGGCGGCCAGCAGCAGTTCGTTCAGACGGGAGTCTGAGGCTTCCGGGGTCATTGGGGGATTTTAGCTTGCTGGGTTTGGCTTTTAGGTTCCTGCTATCGACCCACCCGCCTAAAGGTCTTCTTCTCGCAGCACGGAACGCGTGGGGTCGCGCGGGTCTACGTGGACTTTGACGGTTTCGCCTTTGTAGGAATTCGCCCAAGCTTCGGCGTCCTCCTTCTTCACAAAACTTCGGCTGTAGTCGCCCACATGCTTTTCGGGATCGCGGTAGGTGTAGGTCAGCGTGGCGTTGTAGTGAGACGAGTCCAGCGCATAGCGCGGGGCATTATCCTGGATAAAAGCGACGCTCACAGAGTCAATGACGGCAGTGACTGTCGGCCAATTGCGTGCGTGAGAGCGATTGATCCACTCTTGTACGGCCCCCCAACAGATACCTACAAGAATCGCGGACCCGGCAGCCAGCAAGAACATCTTGATCTCGAAGCCAGTGACTTCGCCGCCGGCGAGCATGATGGCAACGGCTATCGACGGAGTCATTGTCGGTCTTTCCTCCAGCCTTTGAACTCTCGCGATGCAAGACTCTAGATCTGCGGCGGATGCCATGCTGCGGCTGCCTGGATAAATGCGGAGAAAATTGCGCGAGAGAATTCGCTTTGCGCGTAAGTGCGCTCCGGGTGCCACTGCACGCCGACAACAAAGTGATTTGGTGCGTCGAGCTCAACTGCTTCTATGACGCCGTCGTTCGGCGAGACAGCAGTGACGCGGAGATTGTCGCCGGGCGTGCGAATTGCCTGATGATGGCTCGAATTCACTTGCGCATTTGAATCGCCGGTGCGCGCAAGAATTTCCGTGAGTCGCGAGCGATCTGCAATTTTCACCGGATGCGCTCCGACGACTTCGCGGCCGGGCATGTGATTCACATTTGTTTTCAAATCCTGAATTAGTGCGCCACCGCGCCACACGTTCAGCGTTTGCGTGCCGTGGCAGATGGTGAGGATTGGCTTGCGAAGGTTGAACGCGTCCTGCAGGAGAAGCTCGTCAACGGCGGCGCGCGCGGGATCGTCGGATGCGGTATCGGGAGCGCGAGTTTCGCCGTAGCGTTGCGGATCGACATCGTGGCCGCTGCCCGGCAACAAAACTCCTTGCACGGATGCGAGCAACTGCGCGACGCGGGCTTGCGGCTCGCTCAGCGAAATCACGACTGGCTCCGCTCCTGCGGCCTCGACCGCGGCAATATATTGCGGCAATGAGCGCTGGTTGTATTCGAGCTCGTCGCTGGTGGGCTCGGGAATGGCGATGCGCGGGGCCATGGATTCAGTGTAAAGCGCATCCCGTGCCGGCGGGATTGGCCGTGCGTGCTATCCCACCCTAGACGCAAAATGCGCGTTTAGGATGGGGCACCCGGCCTCTCAGTAAGGTATTTCACCCGCCCACAGACCGTTTTTGCACTGCGGATATCCTACAGACAGACGACGCAGATCGTCGTTCTCGTACATCGCTATGTAATCATCGATGACCCACCGTTTATTTTCCAGAATTGCGGTTACATCACCTTCATAGTGGTCATACGAAGGGGGAAGACCAAGGTCGGGGCTGTAAGTCTGCTTGGTTGTGAATCCGAGTTCAACATCGACGCGGCTATCTCCGATAGCTCTACTGCCGAGAATGCGAAAAGTGAATGGAGTTGCTGCGTCATTGGGACCAGTGAACAAACCCTCCTCCAACCATGGTGTTGCGGGCTTGATTGTTTTGGCGCGAAGAATCTCTCCGTAACGGCGGTAGTAATCGTCGTTGCACGCCCAGAGGCTGTCGAGTTCCTGAGCAAGTCGTTTGCTCATGAGTGGCCAGAGAGCCCTCTTTGCAGGTCCATATGGAACCCCTAGCTGTTGGTACCTAGTGATGTAGGTGTAGAACACGCGCACAGCGTCAATAGCTGAGCGCGGGGCATTGTTTCGCACCTGGAGAGGTTCGAGAATGCATGCTTCTATGCAGAACGCCAGTTTCGTCGAAAGGAAAGAGCCCGTTGGAGCCTTTGCTTGACCTGCAAACGGAGCGAAATTTTCCGGGGATCCCATAGAGAATTCGGCGGTGAGCGAGTATTGACCAGGCTTGTCGAAGGCAAATCCTGCACCGTCTTTCAGCGAAATGATTCTGTTCGCAGAGATCTCCTTATATTGCCCCAGCACAATGAAATCTGAGGGTGAGTATTCCTTGGTACGGGCTCGCGCCTCGCCCCGCCACGGCACTTCTTTGCCGTCAGGGCCAAATACTTTGAAACTCACAAATTGATCGCCTTGCAGGCGACTGACCAGAATCGAGCGTTCATTCCGACTATAAAGCTGGAGCACGACTACTACGTTCTCGCCCTGCGAGAAGAGCTGCTTTGAGGGATGAGTAGAAAAATACAGTTCGGGAGTTGTAGCTGATACCGCCGGAGCCTGACACCACATGCCTTGCGAGCAGACCAAGGAAGACGAAAGCAGAAATATTGAGGTCTTCACAATCCAGCGGCTTGGCTTGTTCATACGGATATTAGACACCGCAAACTGACGATTTGGGCTTCTGCTCCTGAGCTGTCTGCAGTTTGAAAGCTTCGTGATGTAGGTCGCAGGTTTATGCAATGGGGGCAGGCGATTCAGCATTAGCTGGCGCGGGCTGGCCGAGCATCTCTCCAATTGCCAAGCGCAAACGCTCGGTGAGCTCGCCGTTTTGGCGCACGTTCATTCCTTTGGTGTCGATGGGTTCGCCAACTTGCACGCTGAGCGGGGTGGGGTAGAACTGTTTGGTGTGGATGGGCAGCAGATCGTAGACGCCGCTGAGCGCGATGGGAACGATTGGCACTTGAGCGCGAATGGCGAGATACGCGGCGCCGGCGAGGAATGGGCGCAGCGCACCGTCGGAGGTGCGGCCGCCTTCAGGAAAAACAAAAAGCGGCATGCCGGCGCGCAACGCCTTCACTGCGCCGCCGAGGCTCGATAGCGTGGCGTGCGGATTCTCGAGGTCGATGGGCATTTGCCCGGAGCGGCCGAGATACCAGCCGATCATGGGCCATTGCCAGAGATCTTTTTTGGCGAGGATGCGGAACTGGAAGGGCAACGAGCCGAAGATGACGGGCGTGTCCATATATGAAGTGTGGTTGGAGACGTAGACCGCGACCGGGTGCTTGTGGAAGTTTTCAGCGCCCTTGATCGTGAGCCTGGAGAACATGAGGCGCACTGCATTGCGGCCCCAGAAACGGGCGATGCGATGCTGCACGCGGCCGTTCTTGTCAAAGACGGAGGCGACGAAAGCGGTGGATGCGCAAATCGCGGTGAGCAGAAAAAGCAGCGGGCCCTGCACGCCGTAGCTAAGCCAGACGTAGACGCGCGGCAGCGGATTGGGGCGCGGGCTCATGATTCGGCAGTACCAAGCAGCAAAGTCCGCGCTTCGCCGACGAGGTAGACCGAGCCGGAGACGACGGCCAGGCCTCCGGCTGCTTTGGCTTCAGCCATGCGCAACGCCTCGCTCACCGATTCCGCGGCAATGGTTGGCGTTCCTGTTGCGGCTGCCGCGGCGAGAAGATCGTCGACAGATGCTGCGCGCGCATTCTGGAGGGGGACAACGATCACCTGGTCAAAAAGAGGAAAGAGAATTTGCGCCATCTCACCGAGAGGCTTATCGCGAAGGCAACTGAAGATGAGCACGCGCGGCGAGTGAGCTTCAAGGGTCGAGCGGATTCCCGCGCGTAGCGCCCATGCGCCGGCGGGGTTGTGGGCGACATCGAGGATCCATTCGATACGCGGTTGGTCGACATTGTTTGTTGCGCTGTTTTCTGAGATGCGATTTGAGATCCGTTCCAGACGTCCCGGCCAGCGGGTGCGGCGAATTCCGTTCTCGATTGCGGCGGGGGTGACGGGGAAGCCGTGATGTGCGGCAAGCTCGACTGCGGCGGTGATGGCGAGGGCCACGTTGCGCTGCTGGTGAGCGCCAGCCAGTGGCGAATCGACTTCGATTGTGGCTCCCAAGGCTCCAAAAATCTGGGGGACTTCAATGAAATATCGGCTGCTGGCGCTCGAGTACGGCCCGCTGGTTCCGGCTGCCGGCATGTAGGGAACTGCGCTGACTCCGCGTACATTCAACTCGACTGCGACTTCGCCGAGAATCTCGTTAGCCTCAGGATGCTGCGGCAGTGTGATCATAGTTCCGCCACGACGCAGGATTCCGGCTTTCTCGCGGGCAATGTCGGTGATGGTGGGGCCGAGCCACTCCATATGGTCGAGCGAGATGTCGGTGACGATGGAGAGGAGCGGGTCGACGACGTTGGTCGCGTCGAGACGCCCGCCCATGCCGACTTCGAGAACGGCGATGTTGATTTTATTCTCGGCGAAGTAGAGGAAGGCCAATGCGGTGAGAATCTCAAAATAGCTGGGCAGTTGCGGCAGACGCCCGGAGAGCACAAGCTCCTGGCTGGCATCGTGCACGCGGAAGTAGAGACGGGCGAAGTCCAGGTCGGCAATTTCAGATGAGGTTTCTGGAGTCCCAATTCGGACGCGCTCATTGGGGCGCTTCAGGTGTGGCGAGGTATAAAGCCCGGTGCGCTGGCCGGCTTCCGTGAGTATCGAAGCGAGCGTTGAGGCCGTCGAGCCTTTTCCGTTGGTTCCTGCAATCAACACGGATGGGAAATGCATTTGCGGGTTGCCCAGCGCATCGAGAAGGATTCTGACCTCGTCGACAGAGAACTTGCGGCGCGGCTGATCCGGGCTCGCGTAAAGCTCGGGCACCAGAGAATTGAGCTGGGCTACCGCTGCTGTATAAGACGAGGCTGCTGTGTCGGGCGGGACTGGAGTGTCGGACGTGATGGCTGCGCGGGGCATGAAAGATCAAGTATAAAAGGCCGATGAGCGAGGGATTGAGGTTTGTGTTTTCCCACCCTAAACGCCCAACCACCCCACGGACGAGGACCTGTCCGTGGGGGCCCCGGGCCGCGCGTTTAGGATGGGGCACCCGCGCAACTGCGGCTCATGTGCAAGACGCGTACGACGCAATCGGCTGTGCTGTATGGCCTTCCTCGCGTCATTCACATAAACCGATCACTATCCACAACCCATTTTCCATGCGCCTGTGGGAACCGTGTGTAATCCCTCCCGAACTTGCGTCAACACGCCGCGTTATCCAAATCTCCTCATTTACACATCCGCGATTTAGGAAACGCGACAAGCACGCAACCCGCTTGTCTTGCGGTACATTGCGCGGATTCCCACTTTTCCGAGCACAACTACGGGTACTACTGTTTATTTGTATCTCTTCTCATACCCTACTAACCCCTAGTCGCGACAGGTTGCGTACGGCAGCGATTGCATTGGCCTGAAAGCGACGGACCAGATGCTGAAGCGAGCACAAAAAAAGGAAAGGAGAAAAGCAAAGTCCCCACGGAATTCACAGAATCGGCCCGGTTTTCCACGCGCATGGAGTTCACAGGATGACTACAATCGGGAGGAAGAAAAGCTGCCGCTTCCAGTGACCTGCAAGTTGTTATAGAGTGAGGGCATAGGGCGCGGCTTGGCGAGTTGGGGTGGGGAAATGCCAAGTGCGGAAGCCGAAGTCGAGAAGCCGGCCGGGCGAGCGGGAACAGGAACCGGGGTCGGGTCAGGGATCGAAAATGGGGCCGAGGGGGCAGCGATGGAGATAACCGTAAGCCGCCAGGATCTGGTGAAGGAACTTACCGCGACGCAGAATGTGGTCGAGCGCAAGACGACGATTCCGATTCTCTCCAACTTTCTGCTTGAGGCCGACGGAGATCGCCTGAACATTACCGCGACCGATCTGGACCAGGCTATCCGCACAAGCGCAGTTGTGAAAGTGAAAAAAGCCGGCTCGTGTACGATTCCCGCACGCAAGCTTTACGACTACATCAAACTGCTGCCGGATGGCGATATTTCCATCAAGCTGCTTGAGAACCACTGGGTGCAAATCAGAAGCGGCCGATCGAACACGAAGATGGTGGGCATGGCGCGCGCCAACTATCCGCAGGTTCCTGAGTTTCCATCGATCTCTGTTACGAGCATTCCCCTTGTGTCGTTGCGCACGTTGATTGCGCGCACGATCTTCGCTATCTCCAACGAGGAGTCGCGCTACACGCTCAACGGAGCGCTGCTGGTTTTGAAGGCTGAGTCGCTGGCGATGATTGCTACGGATGGCCACCGGCTGTCGTTTGTCGAGAAGCCAGGCGAAAGCCTGGAAGGCATCAGCGGCGAAAAGCGCGTGCTCATTCCGCGCAAGGCGCTACAGGAGTTGCAAGTCTTGTTGTCAAACTCCGAAGCTGAGAAGGTGGAGTTTGCGGACGACGAGCATACGCTGTTCTTCCGCGTTGGACATCGCACGCTGAGCAGCCGGAAGCTGACGGGACAGTTCCCTAACTTTGAGGCGGTGATGCCGCGCGATAACACCAAGTTCGCAGTGGTGCGGTCGAGCGAGTTGTCCGCGGCCATCCAGCGCGTGGCGCAGTTCGCCGACGAGCGATCGGGCGCGATCAGGATGAAGCTCGAGGACAACGAGCTGAAGGTGAGCGCGAACTCGACGGAATCGGGCGAGAGCGAAGACACGATCGATACGCCGTATTCGTCAGAGGCCATCACGGTGGGCTTCAACTCGGGTTACATTCTCGACTTTCTTAAAGCGCTGGACAACGCGGGCGAAGTTCGCCTGGAATTTAAAGACGCACAATCGGCCGGCCAGATGCGCCCCGAAGATCCCGAAGCCGAGTACAAATATCGCTACGTGCTGATGCCCATGCGCATCTGACCCATGTGCAACTGATTCGATCCGTTCGCGGGAGCGCTTCTCTTGATGACCTCTCGTCTCTTCTTGATGTTTGCGCTGCTGTACGCGGCCTCGGCTCTGCACGCGCAAACTGACTCGCCAGTGCAAAAGCCTCCGCGATTTGAGCTCTATGGCGGCTACGCATTTCTTAGCAATTCACCGAATGGATTACCGGGACAGCGCCAGCCCCTGAATGGATGGGACGCAACAATCGCCGTTCCGCAGTGGCGATTTATCCGATTCAAGGTCGATGTGTCGAGCTACCGTGGCGAAAACCAGGGCGCCCAGCAAGACGAATACGCCATCATGGGCGGCGCGCAATTCACGAGGCGCTTCGGCCGCGAGTCGGCATTTCTCGAGGGGTTCGGAGGAGATGCCGGGGTCAACCGATTCTGGGGACCTAATGCAGTGCCCGGTGAAACCGCGTCGTGGGCATCGGTGTTTGGCGGCGGCCTGGATACGCCGATATCACGGCACCTTGCGTTTCGCGTGACCGGCGGCTACCAGTGGACGAATTTCCAGCTGATCAACAACCTGCAGTTGATCGTTCCCATTCACACGCCAGGCTTACCTAACAACTTCTTTCGATTGTCGACCGGGTTGGTGTGGGGCTTTTAGGGCTCGATTCAGAGCCCGTTCGTCGAGACGTGCGAGGTAGCGGGCGTATTGACCTAGCTTGCCTTGAACCCGATTTCGACCTGAAGAGTAATCGACTCGGGACTCTTCTTCTCGACCGTAACGGTTAGCGTGTCGTTCTTTAGTCCCTTGATTGAATCCCATAGGGAGAGCTGTAGAGGTGGCGCGGGGACGGGCTTACGCGCCCCGAATGGCGACTCAAGATCGAGGACCGTAAGTTTTCGACCCCTATAAGTGAGTTCAATGCCCCATAGCTCCATCGCCCGACGAAGCACGTCGCTCGATGGGGTATGCGTTCCAGCTAAATAGAATTGCAACGATGCCCTAGAGACATTCAAGTCTCCGGCTGCTTCCTTGCGCGTATACCGCTTTCCCTCTTTTTGCGCTTGTTCATCTCGCAGTCGGAGTCCTTCGCGGAGCTGATGCGAGATTTCGTTCAGGAATTCGCGGTTTAGGCCAGAACGAGACATCGGTCAATTCTATTTGACATTTTGCGATAAGTCTAATAAAATAGACTGTCTAAGATTTTAGATCTAAGCAGAATCGAACAGCTTTCCACCGTGAATGGGCGGTACGATTCTGGAGGAGACTTGAATGGCTCCCAGCGATCAGTTTTCGGCAGAGTTAGCGGTTTTCGAGCAGAACCGCCGCGAATGGTCCCGCTTGCACCCGGGCGAATTCGTTGTCATCCGAGGCGAAGAGAGGGCTGACGGGTTCTTCGTCACGTATGCTGATGCCTTGAAGGCAGGCCTGGAGAAGTTTGGTGCCGGGCGCGAGTTCTTGATTAAGCAGGTGTGGGTCACGGAGCCGGTCTACCTGGTATGAACGGTGCCGAACGACGTTCGGAGCCCCCGATGCCGCCGCACGTCCCACTGGAAAAGTCCAACGTCCCGCCGCAGGCATTCGTGTCCTACGCGTTGGAAAGTGATCAGCACACGCTCTGGGTCCGAGCTCTCGCGGCAAGATTGCAAAAGGATGGTGTACGGATCATCCTGGACCAATGTGATTTGGCCCCGGGCAGTGACCAGTTTACTTTCATGGAGCGAAGCATCGAGAGCTCCAACTTCGTGATCGTGATCTGCACCCCGACCTACGCGGAAAAGGCAAATAACCGTGAAGGTGGTGTCGGGTACGAATCGATGGTTATTGCTGGCGCGCTTGGTAAGAAAATCGATTCTCGCAAATTCATTCCCGTGCTTCGGAATGGAGACTGGGATTCGTCTCGTCCCACTTATCTGAGCTCGAAATACGGCGTAGACCTGAGAAATGACCCCTACTTTGAGACCCAGTACGAACAACTGATCCGCAATCTACACGGCGAACCCGTCCAACTGCCACCTCTCGGGCCGAAGCCTCAATTTCTCGCTCGACCCGCGGATCTCACGACCTACCAAGGCTTAACTCAACCGTCGACCGCTAAGGCGCAGGAGTCCAAAGCCGTTCGGGTTGAATGGAAAGGCATCTACCCAGGCCCATGTATTGATGTCGCTCTGATGAATTCCCGACATGTTGTTGAGGCTAGGCCAGACATTGGTCTTGAATACCCCGATCCCTTCAGGACAAAGGCGCTCCTAGACACGGGAGCTGCTGTCACGGTGATCAGCAAGGCGCTTGCAAAACACTGCAAGCTCTATCAGACCGGCATAACAGAGATAAAAACGTTGGGATCTGTTCAAAAATGCGGCGAGTATGCCGCATCCATCAGCTTTCCCGGTACGAACCTCCGTTCCGTCGATCCGATCCGTATTATTTCGGCGGACTTCATCAAGGAGCCGTACTACGCCTGTCTGATTGGCTGGGACATTCTCCGCAATTGGAAGATCACGTTTGACGGAAAGTCCAACACCGCAATCATTGTGGACGGATGAGCCTCGGCTTTGGTTCTAAGCAGCGGCAGGCGCTTTGAGGAAGTTCAGGGCGCGGATCAGGTAGGCCTTTAGAGCGTGGCGATGAACGACTGCGTCGAGAAATCCTTTTTCGAGCAGGAATTCTGAGCGCTGAAAACCTTCTGGCAGTTTTTGGCGGATGGTCTGCTCGATGACGCGTGGGCCGGCGAAACCAATCAGCGCGCCCGGCTCGGCAATGTTCAGGTCTCCCAACATGGCGAAGCTGGCAGTGACGCCGCCGGTGGTGGGGTCAGTGAGCACACAAATGTAGGGCACGCGATCATCGTCTAGTTGCGCGAGCGCGGTGGAGATCTTAGCCATCTGCATCAGGCTTACGACGCCCTCCATCATGCGCGCGCCGCCAGAAGCAGTCACAACAATCAGCGGCTTCCGCGCTACGCGAGCGCGATCAACGGCGCGTGCGATGGTTTCACCTACTACTGCTCCCATTGAACCGCCGATGAAGGCATACTCCATGGCGCTGAGCACAACCTCATGCGGGCCCATCTGGCCAACAGCATTGAGAATGGCATCGTCGAGGCCGGTGTCGTGCCGTGCTTTGCGCAGGCGCTGCTTGTAGGACTTGACGTCGGTAAAATTCAGCGGATCGGTGGAGCGCAAGCCAGCGTCGACCAGCGTGTAGCCCGGCTCAAGGAGCGTGTCGATTCGCTCCCGCGCGGAGAGCTTGAAGTGATGCTGGCATTTGGGGCAGACCAGCAGATTGACTTCAAGATCCTGTTTGTAAATGGGTTGGCGGCAGCCCGGGCACTTGACCCATAGGCCCTCGGTGCGGACGTTCCTGGTACCCGCATCGGGTCCGTTTTCCGCTGCAGGGCCGCCCGCTTCGGAAGAATACTCACCGTCTTCGCGCTTAAACCACGACATACCGAACCCAATTGTATATGGGAGACGGCAGCTTTCAGCTATCAGCCGTCAGCTTTCAGCTAGGTTATGCGATGGCGGCAACGATCATGGGCAGAGCACGGAATTAGCTCGGCCAGTCGGACCCATCCATTGTCTGGCCAGGGGTCGCGAGAAAAAGCGGAAGCATGGCGCAACGATCAACGAGAGTTCGAGAACGAGATGGTAGGTCAGCCAG
>Ga0210388_10004160_pt1 | contig 11327 bp, 8 predicted proteins | sample IncBWC19OmetaG_FD_155485 | JGI IMG/M metagenome (GOLD analysis project Ga0210388, IMG submission 155485) | Forest soil microbial communities from Barre Woods Harvard Forest LTER site, Petersham, Massachusetts, United States - Inc-BW-C-19-O ...
ATCGACGTCGCTCACGAAAAATTTATTCGAGTATTCGTCGCAAGCGTAATAGCATTCGCGCTGAATAAGCTGCGTTTTCGTGCGCTTGACGTGATCATCCCACCCGCGATATCTCAACTCCCACACCGGAACGTGCTCCACGTAGTCTTGTCCTGGGTCGATGCTTCGCCCCGCTTCCAGCACCAAAGTGTTCAACCCTTTTTCCGTCAGCTCTTTCGCCGCCCATCCGCCAGTAATTCCCGAGCCGATCACAATTGCGTCGTAGGTATTCGCCGCCATGCGAGTCTCCCTTAAGCTTTCTTCTCAGCTGTCACTGGCACGCAGCCATGCTGCGCTCCCGGAATAATTTGCAATCCGAGTTCGCGGCTAAAGCCAACTTCGGACGTGTAGTAGCCGTGAAGCGTAATGCCTTTGAATACGGTAAAAAAATTGCCTCTCAGTTGCGTGTCCATCTCCGGGACGGTATTGCCGTGCCGCGCGGCGCGTCCTGACCCCATGCCTACCGCTTCATCCATCGCGCGCATCAACGAAAGTTGCTGCGCCGGCGAAGCGTCGACAAAATCCTTCCCATACAATTCGTTGCTCTGCTTGTCCACACCCACAAGCCCTTCCAGAAAATGACTGCGGTCCTCATCCGTCGCCCATTCCGTCAGAATCACGTCGATGAATTCATTCACCCGCGCGCCCTTCGCTCCCGGCGTGTCCGTCTCCGGAATAATCATCTCGCTCATCAGCACGACCAGCGCGTTCTGGTGCGGATTCAGCGTGCGCAGCGCATATCCCGACGCCGGATGCGCATCCTGAAAAAACGCGAACATCTCCGGTGCCAGAGCCGGAGCCAGCGCCCCCGCCGCAAGAAATTTCAAGGCATCACGCCGTTGCATAGTCCCTCCCTGTTTTCTTCCGATTCCTCATCCTTCGAGAATTTCCTTGCGCACATTTTTCAACACATATGCCGCGCGTTCCACGCCCACTTCTCCCGAAAGAATCGGATCCTCATTTTCAATACTGAGAATGCCTTCGAATCCGATGTCCATATACGCCTGCAGAATCGACTTCCACAAACTCGCGCTGTGCCCGTAGCCCACCGCGCGGAACGTTTCCGAAGCATTCCCCAGATCGCTGGTCTCGAACGCAAAATTCAAAACGCCGTATTTCGCCACGTTCTCCGGAAAAAAAACCGTATCCTTCATGTGCGCGTGAAAAATAGCGCCCTGCTTGCCCAGAAAATGAATCACTTCCACCGGATCGCAGCCCTGCCAGAACAGGTGACTCAAATCGTTGTTCGCGCCAATCTCCTCGCCCACCGCTTCGCGCAATTTCAGCAGCGTCCGCGGATTGTAGACGACGAAGTTGGGGTGCATTTCCAGCGCGATGCGATGCACGCCATGCTCCCTCGCGAATTTCGCCGCTTCTTTCCAATACGGAATCACTTTTTCTTTCCACTGCCAATCCTGCATCTGCGCGTACTCGGGCGGCCAGCGATACGTGATCCAGTTGGGCTGCGTATCCGTCGGTGTCCCGCCGGGGCAGCCGGAAAACCCGACAATCACTTTCACGCCGAGCCGCTCCGCCAGTAGGACAGTTCTTCGGAAGCTTTCGCGATCTCGCTCGGCATGTTTTTCGTCGGGATGTACGGGATTTCCGTGGCAACTCAGTGTCGCTACACGAATCCCGCGGTCCTCAAATTTTTTCATCCACGCTTTTGCCTTTGCGGGATCGTCAAGAAGCTCTTGGACCGGGCAATGCTTTGTGCCCGGATAGCCGCCCGTGCCAATCTCCATCGCTTCGAGGCCGAGCGCGCTCACTTTGTCCAGCATTTCATCAAGAGAGAATTTGTCGTAAACAGGGTCGAAGACGCCGATGGGGATTTTCTTTTTCGCCGACGGCGTAGCCGCCGATTGACGTGCGGCTGAAGGAGTGGCGCGGCCCTCCGCGCGTGCTGTGGAGTCCTTCAGAGTGGCTCCTCCAGGCACCGCTGCCGCCAGCAGTCCTCCGCCCGTCGCGGCCAGGAACTGTCTGCGGTCAACCGATTTACTACTACGCGAGCTGCGCATGCCTATCCCCCAGAAGTGCCTGTCTCACTCCGGCCAAAATACGGCCCGCGGCATTATACGCTTCCCGGGTGTGAACTCACAAAATCGTTTTTGGTTGGGACGAATCGCCGAAAAACCGGTGACAAGAGTCGAGCGGACACACCCGAACCAGCAATGCATCCCAGACAGGCCAATTGTGGATTTAGGGTTTCTTGCGGCCCAGCGCTTCCAGAGCAGGAATGGAAACCGCCGCTGTTACGACCCGTTCGGCGGGTATCTTTTTATTTTGAAGGGCGTCGACCAGCATTTCGATCGCCTGGCCTGTGTTCGGCGGAACGAAAACTGTGGCAGCGAGCAAGCCGCTCCGCACCCAGGACTGGCCCGTTTTCGGCAACCCATCGCAGCCCGTAAACGGCAGTTTGAGCCAACGTTCGCGTTCGTCCTCGTTGGTCAGTTCCTTGAAGGCGTCGCGAGCCCCCATGGCCATGGAATCATCTTGCGCGCAAATCAGGTCGACGGCCGCGCGCTGAGAGGTAGTTAGCTTGAGCCACGAGCGCACGGATTTTTGCGCGCTTTCCTGCGTCCACTGGGCTTTCAGCATCGTAATTTGAATGTTCCCGGGCTTGGTCTCCTGCATCCCTGCAGTGCGTTCCTTGGCCGCGGAATTTTCCGAAGGCCCCTGAATATACAGGACGCTGCCACCGCCTCGAAGCAACGCGGCCATCTGGCGTCCCTGGATGCGGCCAATCTCCACATGGTCGGAACTGATGGCGAAGAGCGGCGCTGTTGCCGTCTTGCGAAGTTCCTCGATGTAGGTCGCGTCGCGATTCAGGATCACCCAGCCTATCCCTGCGCTGACCGCTGCCTTCGCGACCTGCGGCAACGCCGTGCCTCCGACGGGCTCAAAAACAATCGCGTCCGGCCGCAATTCTTTGGGCGCCTGAACCGCCTTCAGGATTTGCGTGCTCTGGTTGATGGCGTCGTTTTGCGCGTGGATGATCTGGATTTCCACACCCGTTTTGCGGGCGGCCTGCTCGGCAGACTCCGACTGCTCGATTTGGTAATCGTTATCGTCCGTTGTAAGAGAAACCAGGAATTTAAGTTTTTTCATTCTCGTCTCAAGTTGGGATGTTTCTATTTCAACACAAAGCGACCGCTTAAACGGTTAAGCATGGGGAAGTGGTGCTTAGGCTGTCACTCTGTGACTTCTGATTACGTTCGCACTCGCGATAACTGCGCTGGTTAGCGTTTGGCAAATTCATCAAGCGCCGCTCCCAGCCGCTCCAGTCCGCCGCGCAATCCCGCCGTATCCCCGCCGATCCCAATCCGGAAATGCTGCGGCATCTCAAAAAATGTGCCGGGCACGACGGTTGTTTTGTACTTCTCGCGCAACAATTGGAAGAACGCTTCGGGATCTCCGTGGGTGAGGCGAGGGAAAAAGACCGTTCCGGCGGGCGGCCGGAAGCATTCGAGATCCTGCCGCGAATCGAGGAAGGAATCGATCAGCGAGCGGTTGGCGGTGAGCAGCGCCCGCGCGCGCTCGCGAAATTGTTCCAGGTGATCGAGCGCGATCACGGACATGCGTTCGGCGGTGTGCGCGGCAACGGAGCCATACAAATCATCGAGCAGCCACATGCGTTTGGCCAAAGCAGGGGCGGCAAGGATCCAGCCGCAGCGAAGCCCGCTCAAGCCGTAAACTTTCGTCAGACTGTTGGTTACGATGAATGGATTTTCATCCAGTGATGCAATCGATTGGCCGATCGGAAAGCAATATGGCGCGCCGGCGTCGAACAACAGATCGAGGTAGACTTCGTCGATAACGACGTGGGCGCCCACCCGGTGGGCACTCTCGCCAATCGCGCGCAGCGTCGTTGCGGGTATCAGACCGCCGCTCGGATTGTGAAGATTGCTCAGCACAATCAGCCGGGTTTCGCTGCTGATAGCCTTTTCAATTTCTGGAAGTTCCACCGCGAATCCTGTTTCAAACCGGCGAGGAACTCGCTTGATCCGTGCGCCGAGATATTCCGCGATGTTCAGCAATGGTTCATACACAGGCTGCTCGATCAAGACTTCATCGCCGGGATCGAGCACGGCCGCCATCGCCAGATGATTCGCCATCGAAGTGCCGGTTGCGGCCACCACGCATTCCTCCGGCACGCCGTTGTGGCTCGCTAGCCGCTCCTGCAGCGCTTTGTAGCCGTAAGCCCCCGCCGCGGGGGTAATCTCCAATTCATCCAGGCGAACGGGAAATTCCGATAACGGCACGCTGCTTATCCCGCTGCTCGCCAGATTGAAGCTCGCGTGCGAACGCGTTTTCGCCCACTCTATATACACAGAACGCTTGGTTCGTTTCGAACCGCTCATGATTCCGTTGCTCCCTTATTTTTCGCTCGCCACAAATAGTATGCAGGTAAACCAGCGGCAGCGATACCCAGCCCGATCAATGACCTTATGGGATCGTGCGCGAATGTGCTTGCGACCACGATCCATTCCGCGGCAATAAAAAGCAAAGTCGTCCACGGATGCCCTGGTACGCGGAATTCGATCACCGGGGCGGACGCGAGCGCCGCGCGGCGCCGCATCACAAGCAGGCACACTGCCGTCAGCCCAAAAAACAGCGAATCCATCGCCACCACATAGTTGACGACTTGCGCGTACGTTCCCGTCAGAGCAATCACAATCGCCCACACGCCCTGCAGCAGAATCGCGACCACCGGCACATGCGTCCTCGGATCGATCCAAGCAACGCTGCGGAAAAAAATGCGGTCTTCCGCCATCGCAAAATAAACGCGCGGCGCGGTCAACATCGATTGCCCTAAAAAACCGAACGCAGAGAACGCAATTCCCGCGGCGATCAGTGAACCGCCGCGTGGCCCGAGAAGCATGCGCATCACCGTCGAGGCCGGCGTCATAGTCGCGGCCAACCCGGCAGGTCCAAGCGCGCGCACGTAGACAAAATTCACCGACGTGTACACGACGATCACGCCGAGGACTCCCAAAACGAGCCCGCGCGGAAGAGTCTTCTTTGGGTCGCGCACTTCGCCGCCGAGAAAGCTAGACGTCTGCCATCCACCGTATGCGAACAGAACAGGCGTCATCGCCGCCCCAAACGTAAAGACCAATCCCATCGACATCGGCTGGTCCAGCACAGGCCGCCACGAAATTTGCGAAGGCCCGCCGCGAACAAAGCTGAAAATCTCCAGCAACCCGATGGCCCCGATCGCCGCTAACGTCATCGCCGATTGCACGCGGCTTCCCGCGCGCACTCCCAAACAATTAATCACCGTAAGCAAAACAAGCGCGGACGCCGCGATCAGCGACGCATTGACCTGCCACTCGGTCAACTCCAGAAAATATCGCGCAAACGTAACCGCAACCGCTGCCATTCCCCCGGTCTGAATCACCAAGAGAAGCACCCAGCCATAAAGAAAAGCCACCGCCGGATGAAGCGCCTCGCGCAGGTAAGCGTATTGCCCTCCAACCACTGGCAAGCGGGCGGCCAGCTCCGCGTAAATAAATCCGCCAACCAGCGCAATCAATCCACCCGCGATCCATGCGCTAAGAATGAGCGCCGAGGTGTGCACGCGGCTGGCGACGAGATATGGGTTGATGAAAATCCCCGCCCCAATAATCCCCCCCATCACCGCCATCGTCGTCCCGAACAACCCAAGCTGCCGCGCCAACCCGCGAGGCTCGTTCAACTTGCCTGGTGTGCCGGTATTCGTCATTTGGACAGCTGCGCGCACTCCCCGGGAAGATTCTCCGGAGCATTGCGGAGCGCGTACTCTATCACCACCATCTTCGGTCGCCAAACTCATGGGTGCGCCCCGCTTTTGCTCTTCCTTCGGTCCTCGTTCCACCCTTGTTAGTGGTATGATGTGCACAGCTTTACCTCACCAAGTATTGTCGGAGTGGGCCATGCGCAAACGTGTTCTGAAATATCTCTGGATTCTTATTGTGGGTTCTGGTTTGCTGCTGCCAGCTCTAGCATTTGCAGGTGCGCGCCCTCAAGTGGCGGTCTCACCACCTTCGGGCTCCCCGGACCCTACTAGTGTCCTGAACACCGCGGAGCTGAGCTTCCTCTCGGGGAATGCTGAGATTTATTTAAAAGGGCCAAATGGGGAGCCGATCACCCAGCCGGTGGTTGTGACCCTGGTTCGCGCAAGCGGCCAGTTGTATGGTCAAGAAACCGCCAAGGGCGGATTTGTGAAATTCGATCGTGTCCCCTACAGCGAATTCACGGTTCAAGTCGTGGCCCCGGGTTACGAGACGGCATCGAAAGTCTTCGAAGTCAACGGACCGGGGGCGGTTTCGGTCACGCTGAGTCTTCGGCCTCTTGAAGCCGAGGATGCTGCCGCTTCACGCGGATTTTACGCGCTCCCGCCAAAGGTGCAACGAGACGTAGGAAAGGCTCTCGATGCGCTGCGAGCCAACAAGCCGGACAACGCCATCAAACATCTTGAATCGGCGCAGCGTAACGCTCCGAAAAGCGCCGAGGTTGCATATCTCTTTTCTATTTATTCCAAGGAGACGAAAGATCCCGATCGAGCTCGTTCCTATTGGATGAAAACCCTGGAATTGGATCCCCGGCACTTGAGCACTCTCCTTGCGGTCGGGCAGGACGATCTTCAGTCGAACAAATCTGCCGAAGCCCTTCCGTATCTTAAGCGAGCCATTCAGGTTGAGCCAAATTCCTGGCGCGCTCAATTGCTCTACTCGGAAGCGCTGGTAACGGAAAAGATGAATGATGAAGCCACCCAGCATGCGCTGCGTGCGATTGATCTGGGCCACGATAGCGCTTCCGCCGCTCAGTTGGTCCTCGTCCGCGCGCTCGTCCAAAAAGGCCAGGTGCATCAAGCCATTTCTAAGCTTGAGGAATACGTCAAGGCGCATCCTTCGGATAAAGATTCTGCAAGTTACCTTGAAAAATTGGAGAATCCCCCGGCGAGCGGCTCGGTTGCGGCGGCAGAATTGCCCGTAGTTTCGAATGCGGAGGATGCGCTGCCGGTCCCGTCGAACTGGCTGCCGCCGGACGTAGATGCTTCCGTGCCGGCGGTCGAACTCGGCGTCTCCTGCAACGTGGATGATGTGGTGCAAAAGGCTGGAGTGCAGCTCACGGATCTCGCCAAGGATGTGGACCGGTTCACGGCCACGGAAACGTTAGTGCATGAGTCCATCGACAAGTATGGAATGCCATCGTCTCCTGAAAAACGCATCTTCAGTTACGTAGCCTCGTTTCAGGAAGTGGGTCACCATTTTCTGAACGTCGAAGAATACCGGCTCGATAAAGATGGCGGACAGGCGGAATTTCCGGGCGGGGTGGCGACGAACGGTTTGCCGGCTCTCGTGCTGATTTTCCATCCCTTCAATGCGCCAGACTTCACGATGAGTTGCGAAGGACTGGCGCGCTTGAGCACCGGACTCGCCTGGCAGGTTCATTTCAAACAGCGGCCGGATAAACCAAATGTGATCAAGAGATACCGCATCGGGGTGGACGCCCCGTCCTATCCTGTCGCGCTGAAAGGGCGCGCGTGGATTTCCTCAGACACCTACCAGATCGTCCGATTGGAAACGGACCTTGTTGCTCCGGTTAAAGAGATCCGATTGGCTGCGGACAGGGCTGATATTGAATATGGGCCTGTGAAATTCGCCAAAGGCAATGTGAGCATGTGGCTGCCAAAAACCGCGGACGTTTATTATGACTGGCGAGGACGGCGGATTCACAGGCGCCACAGCTTCAGCGATTACATGCTTTTTGCCGTCGACGACAAGCAGAAGATCTCCACGCCGAAAGTCGATGATGCGCCCGCGGACGGCGCGCCCGGCGGTGGCCGCAGCGAGACGCCCAAGCAAAAACCGTAACAAAGCAATTCCTTTTCGGACAAACGGCCCGCGCGAAGTGGTTTCACCGTGGCGCTCGGCGCGCAACGCTTGAGTCGTTCACTGGATGGAATTGTGTGTTTGGCGGCGGAGGAATTGGCCGGAGCCTGGGCGGCCGACGAATTTTCCGGAATCGATGACGGCGCGGCCGCGAGAGAAAACTTTTCTTGGCGCTCCTTTGATTTGAATGCCCTCGAACATGGAGTAGTCGACGCGCATGTGGTGTGTCTTGGCGCTGATGACTTGCTCGTCGTTCGGGTCGAAGATCACGATGTCGGCGTCGGAGCCGACGGCGATGGTTCCTTTGCGTGGATAGAGGCCGAAGAGCTTAGCGGGAGATGTCGAGACGAGTTCGACGAAGCGGTTGGCGGAGAAGCGGTTGCCGTGGACGCCGCCGGTGTAGATGAGGCTGAGACGATGCTCGATGCCGGGGCCGCCGTTGGGGATTTTCGTGAAGTCATCTTTGCCCATTTCTTTTTGTTCCTTGAAGCAGAAAGGGCAGTGGTCGGTGGAGACGACTTGCAGGGTGTCTTTCGCGAGGCCTTGCCAGAGTTTTTCCTGGTGCCATTTCTCGCGAAGAGGGGGAGTGAAAACATATTTGGCGCCCTCGAACCCGGGAGCGTCCATATTTTCGAGCGAGAGATAGAGATATTGAGGGCACGTCTCCGCGTAAGCAGGGAGGCCGCGGTCGCGGGCTTCGCGAACTTTTTCGAGGGCTTCGTTGCAGGAGAGATGGACGATGTAGACAGGCGCTCCGGCCATTTCCGCGAGAGCGATGGCGCGCGAAGTGGCTTCCGCTTCGGCGGTGGTAGGGCGCGTTAGCGCATGATACTTCGGCGCGCGCTTGCCTTCGGCAAGAGCTTGCTGAACGATCACGTCGATCGCGCCGCCATTTTCGGCATGCATGCAGATCAGACCGTTGTGCTTGGCAGCCTGGCGCATGGCTTTGAAAATGGTGGCGTCGTCGAGCATGAAGACGCCGGGGTAGGCCATGAAGAGTTTGAAGCTGGTGACACCTTCACGAACCAACTCGCCCATTTCTTCGAGCTGGGCGGCGCCGACGTCGGTGATGATGCAGTGGAAGGCATAGTCGGTGACAGCTTTGTCGTGGGCTTTTTTCATCCAGGTGTCAAAGGCCTGGCGGAGAGTCTGGCCTTTATATTGAATCGCGAAATCGATGAGCGTGGTGGTGCCGCCGAAGGCCGCTGCGATGGTACCGGTCTGGAAGTCGTCGGCGCTGGTGGTGCCGCCGAAGGGCATGTCGAGGTGAGTGTGCACGTCGATGCCGCCGGGAATGACGAGAAGGCCAGCGGCGTCAATGACTTGGCCGGCGTTTTCGATGGGGAGCTGGGCGGCGATGGCGGAAATCTTGTCGCCGTTGATGCCGATGTCCGCAGCGTAGGTGTCCGAGGCGGTGACAATGATGCCGTTGCGGATGATGGTGTCAAAGCGCATGGACGGGCCTCGAATGGCGGAGCGGGTTAGTTAGGAGTGAGTAACAAAATGGCATGGTGAGGTACCCTCCCCCCGGGGTTTTTCGTAAGTGTTCATTCTAAAGGATTTTAAGTGCTGCACAATGAACACTTGCAGAAGTGCGGATTCTAAAGGACTTAGGGGATTTTGGCTATGACGAAGTAGTGACGGGGGAGGGTGGAAGTGTGCCGGAGGGTTTGAAAGGTCCGGCAGGCGGGCGGTCATGTCGTCGGGCGCTACAAGACAGCAGCAGCGCTTCAAATACAAACCCAGTATAGCACATCGGCGCCATTTGTCAAGTGATAAATAGTGAGCCATTTATTTTCTGCGAGTTAGCGACCGCTCCGGGAAATTTGTGAGCGGACAAGGTGAGGAGATGCAACGTTATCACATCACGGCAGCCCCTATGCCAGTGCTACCTCGCGGGCAAAATTGGGTTTCTTTTCGGCGTGGAGCTTTAGGGCCACGCCGCAGGCGACAGCGATTCGCTCCAGCATTGTGAGCGAGTGCCCCGCGTATTCGGCATCCTCCAAGCGTGCAATCACGGACTGTGTCGTGCCAACCTTCCTGGCGAGTTCGGCTTGAGTCAGACCCGCATCCTCTCGCATCTCGCGGACCAGGAGAGCCAAATCGATTTGAAGCAGGGTGCGCTCGAAGGTCTTGCGGTAGGTTGCGCTCTTGCGCGCGCGCTGCCCGACAAATTCAGCATGTCTGTCGCGTTTGACGGTTTGTCTCATAGGCCCAACTCCTTCAGGATAGCTTCTCTTTCCTTTTGCGATCCTGTGTAACGGTTTCGGTACTTCATCCAGAGTTTTCTTAGCTGCGCTGCTCTGGCAATCTCGGACGGCGGAGTCTCTTGCGTCTTCTTCTGAAATCCTGACGCAATCACAATCAACATTCCCGGCTGGTAGAAAAATAGAATTCAAAAAATCCGATCGAATTGTTTGACCCGCAGCTCGAAAATGTCATCCGTGAGCTTTTTGACGAACTTACCCTGCATGCGGTTGCCGTAGACGCGCAGGCGCTCGATAAAGGCGTCTATTCTGGAAGCGGCTTTGTCATCCAGCGAACCCACGAACTCGCGTGCGGGCATGCGCCCGTTCGGCAACTCCACATACTCAATCGTGAATTCACCGTTCACCGCCTTTTGATTATCGCATTATTGCGATAGGGCGTCAACGGCGGAACGAGAGCGCGCAGATAAGGTGTTTGCACGGAAGGCACTACAGGCGAAGAAGGCTAACGATGCGCGCGCTTTCGCGACGCCGTTGAGGCTGCGGAACGTTCCTGAAAGCTCGCAGGAGTGGAAGAACGCTTGGAAGTTTTTTTATTCCTGATTCGCAGGTTCTTCATGGCTTTAAGCCTAATCTTCCGGTCGGAGTCGGGAAGTTTTTCGAAGTTACGGCGGGTATTTTCCGCGAGGCGTGCTGCGGCCCGGAGCTCTTCGGCGAGAACGGTCTTCGTGGGCATACAGAAATGATGCCGCGTATCACTGTACTAGAGTCAAGGGAATCGGGAAAATCTAAATTGCATCGGCGGTGCTAAAGCGAGTTGGACAGGCGCAACGGGCTGGGACGCGCCAAAGCGACGCCGCCCCGCAAAAAAAAAGCAGATCGTTCGCTGCGCCTGCTGCGGCCCTATAGCTCAGGATGCCGTACGTGGGCGGATCGCAAGCGGGATGGGTTCTACGGGGTGGTCTGCGCATAGTGGGGCAGGATGTCGCGGGCGTAGATGTCGAGGGTTTTTTCTTCCTCGCCGCACATGAGGTAGATGTTGAATTGGGTGACGCCGACTTTGCGGAGAGCTTCGAGCTTTTGGCGGTGGGCTTCGATGGGGCCGATGATGCAAAAGCGGTCGATGACTTCGTCGCTGACGAAATCGGCGTTGTCGCTGCCGACCTCGCAGTGGTGATGGTAGTCGTATTTTCCTTTGTCTTTG
>Ga0210388_10004162_pt1 | contig 11323 bp, 8 predicted proteins | sample IncBWC19OmetaG_FD_155485 | JGI IMG/M metagenome (GOLD analysis project Ga0210388, IMG submission 155485) | Forest soil microbial communities from Barre Woods Harvard Forest LTER site, Petersham, Massachusetts, United States - Inc-BW-C-19-O ...
CAACCACGCCCGCGCTCGACGACGGCACTACGAATTTCCAACAGCGCCTCGCGCTCTACGACGGCGATCTGGTCACGACTTATGCGAGCGATCGCAAGGTCACGATCCTCGGCGACCCCGGTAGCGAAGTGATGGGCATCCACGTCGAGGACGCGCGGACCGGTCTGTCGAGCGTGAGCGTCGATCTGAGTCTGTGGGACCTGAGCAGTCTCCAAAACAACGGCGGCGTGCCGGATCTGACGACTTGGAAGACGGTGAGCACCTACGCTGATGCGACCGGCGCGGGGCTCAGCCGCGGGCAAACCGACGCAAACCACTTCGGTTACACGCTCGCAGCCACGGTCGAAGGCGCCAAGTTCACGACGCAGGCGGTGAACGGCAGTGACGTGAAGCTCACGATCACCCCGACGCCGAGCTACACGATTTGGTTTGCGGTAGCGACGCGCATCAATGCACAAGGCAACGACTCGGTTGCCGCCGCCAAACAAGCGTTGAGCGACGCGACGACCCAGAGCTACGCAACGCTCGGTGGCAAGTCCACGGACTTCTGGCATTCGCAATGGCAGCGCTCGTTCGAGCAATATTCGGATGCTTCCGGAGAGGCCGATTATCTCGAGAACGTTTATTACCTTGCGACTTATCAGATCTTGTCGGGCGCGTTCGGCAACTACCCATTCCACTTCGTGAACGGCGTGTTCCGACCCACGGGGGATAGTGCCGCCACTCAGCCCCAGGTGCCCTGGGGCTACGCGTATTGGTTTTGGAACGAGCGCGATCTGTACAATTCCTTCCCTGCTTCGAATCACGTGGACGCGCTTCACGGCTTCAATAACCTCTACGTGCGCAACGCGGACACACTGCGCGCCCTGACGATGTCGCGTTACCAAACGAACGCGATCTTCGTACCCGAGACCATGGGCTGGAACGGCGACGCCAGCGGTCTCACCCAATACACCGACAAGATCTACTCGACGGGCACCGAAGCGGCGCTGAACCTTTACGCCGAATACACCTACGGAGGCGACGAGAATTTCCTGAAAAACACCGTGTATCCGTTCATGCGGGACGCGGCGAACTTCTACGTGAAGATGCTCTCGAAAGACCCGGGCACCGGCCAATATTACATGGCCGATTCCAACGCCCACGAGACGTATTGGAACGTAAAGAATGCCATCACCGACCTGGCGGCGGTCCGCGCGATGTTCCCGATCGCGGTCCAGCTCAGCACCAAGTACGCGCTCGACGCGGACTCGCGCAGCGCCTGGCAGGACATCCTCACGAACCTCGCGCCGTACCCGACCGATGGCACGAGCTACTTGCCGCATCAGCCCCCGATCTCGCAGATGATGAATGACGAGAACGTGGCCTGCGAATTGATCTGGCCGTACGGGATGACGGGCATCGACGCGCCGGACTATCAGATGGCCGTCAGCACGTGGAACACCAGACCGAATCCCTACCAGAACATCTGGTCGAACGACGCCGTGCAAGCTGCTCGCCTGGGCCTAGGCGACGACACGATGGCCGGCATGAAGACGATGCTTCAGCGCTACCAGAGCTATCCGAACGGGGGCACGAACAACACCAACGGTGTCTTCGAATTCTTGGGCGTGAACGTGATCGCGCTGAACGAGGCCCTGCTCCAGAGTTACAACGATAAAATCCGTGTGTTTCCCGCGCTACCGAGCGACAACGCCTTTGTCAGCCGCTTCACGCTATTGGCCAAGGGCGGCTTTCTGGTCAGCTCTGAGAAAGAAGCCAACGACATCAAATACGTCGGCATCAAGAGCGTGCTCGGTAACCCGATCAAAGTGATCAACCCCTGGGGCACGAGCGCAGTCAACGTGCGGCAGATGAGCGACAACTCCGTGCTCAGCACGTCGTCGGCAGGTGAAATCGATTTCAACACTACAGCGGGCGGTATCTACGTGATCGAGCGGCAGAGCAAGCCATTCGCCAGCTACACCTTTTCCCATGTCACCGGCACGGCGAACCAGGATCAAAAGCTGATGCCGGATTCGTCGCTGAGCCTGGGCATCGCTTCCAAGACGCCCGCAGAAATGGGCAAATACGAGGCCGAAAATGCCACGCTCAACGCCTGCGTCGCATCGGGCGACAGCTCGGCCTCGGGCGGGTCGGAGGTGACCAACATCAGCCCGGGCTCTTCGGTCACGTTCAGCAACGTGCTTGCCGGGACGAGTCTCGATATCCGCTATTGCACGATGCTAAACCCTGGAAAGCTCAGCCTGTACGTCAACGGCACGAAGAATCAGGACATCACCTTTCCGACGACCAATAGTTGGAGCACGACGTACGCAACCAAAACCGTCTCGGTCACGATCCCCGCCGGTGCAACGCTCATGCTTTCCAACGACCCGGGCGATGCCGGCACCAACCTCGATTACATCCAGGTCCACTGAGCTCAACGCGCTGGCCGGCGCGGATTTGGACGCCATGCCTGCTTACTTGCAGCTCTTAACCGAGCTCATCGGTTCATAAAACTCGCGATTGAGTGTTTGCGAAGTAGCCATACCAAGGCGGTTCGAGTCTTGCAACGTGCTGGTCGCCTCCGATTCGGGGCCACGTTGAAAGGGACCGCTCATGACTGCTCTTGTCCAGACCGCGACAAACACCGCGTCGCCTAAATCGCCGACCAGCAACGAACACGAAACTCGGCAAGCGGTTACGGCTTTGCTGGAGACGCACCGCCTGGGCTTTCTCCATCTTGACCCGGAGCAGCTCGCCTCCATCTGGGACCGCCAGCATGAGCCGTTGGTCTATGTCGCACAGGAAAAGGAAGAGCCAATCTACGGCTGGCCCGCTATCCAGCGTTACCTCGCCACCCTGCCCGAACATCTAGACGGAGTTTCGGCAAAGGCTCTCGATGACGTGCAGATTGACGTGCTCGGCGACACGGCGATCGCCTTCTTCACTTCCCGCTCTAGCGTCAAGATTAAGGGGCGTCCTGCCATGTACGAGCCGATCGGTCATGTCAGTATTGTCTTCCATCGAACTTCAGACGGCTGGCGTGCGATCCACTTTCACGAGTCGGCTCGCTCCGCACAGGCTGCACAGGCGAAGCAGGGCGCGGTTGGCGGCGACAGCCGGTCAAGCACGGTGTCCGGTAAAAAACCATAGCAGCAGAATGACGATCAAAATGCCGGCGGGAGACCAGCCCACATAGCCGTAGCGCGAATGGCCAGTGGCGCCGCCAAGCAGTGCAAGAACCAAGACCACGATCAGAATCATCATCAACATGTTTATGCTTCCTCTGTTAGCCGCGCTTCGCAACCAGTCGCAGTGCAAGTTAACGGCCAGTGCTAAGCGCAGCGCTCTCTGAGTGGTTCTCGGGTACTGGCGAGCCTCGTGGTGTTGCAATCGACCTCAGTGAGCGCGAGCGCATGGCAATGCGCATCACGACGACCGCAATTGGTCAGTGAGCACGACCGCTGTCGATGCCAATGAAGGGCAACCTCGAGCCCGATGACCGGCCGACGCGCTCCGTTCACTCGCCGCGCGCTTGGGCGTACTCAAAATTGGGACTGCGGCAATAGCGCCGAAACCACGCGCGCTCGCTGGCGCTTGACAGCTGGCGAATCGCACTAGACCTTCCGGTTTCGCGCCTCATATTGCGGAGCCAGCTTCAGTACAGGAGGACAGCATGCACGACGCGCCAATCGACTTTTCGCATCCATGCAAACACGTCACAGAAAGCACCCCGAAAACCATCCATCGGCCGCCGCCGGGCTGTGAAGAATGCTTGAAAATTGGCGGCCAATGGGTGCACCTGCGGGTCTGCTTGAGCTGCGGCAAGGTCGGCTGCTGTGACGATTCGCCGCACCGGCACGCAACAGCTCACTACAAGCAGAGCCATCACCCGCTGATCGCCTCCGGCGAAGTCGGGGAGACCTGGGCCTACTGTTACGCCGATGATCAATTCCTATCGGAGGGATGATGCCCGCACGGTCCAGCGCTCCGCCGACGTCGGATGTCTTGCTCAATCGGCGCGCACAGATGTTCCCGACGCTCAGCGACGCGCAGGTGGCGCGCGTCGCGCGCGTGGCGACGACCGTTGAGCTCCCCGAGGGCAGCCTCCTCTTCGACGAGGGAGACTACGGGATACCATTCTTCGTCGTCCTGGAAGGAGCCATCACGGTAGTCCATCCGAACGGCTCCGAAGAAGAGCCCATCATCGTGCACGGCCCGCACGATTTCACGGGTGAGATGAGCATGCTGGCGGGCCGGCGCGGGCTCGTTCGGGGCCGGGTCACGAAACCATCGCGTCTGCTTCGTGTCGAGTTGCCGCAGTTTCGAAACTTGATGCAGACCGACTCGGATCTGAGTGAAGTCTTGATGCGCGCGTTCATCCTACGGCGCGTGGGACTGCTCCAGGGTGCCATGGGCGACGCGATCGTGATCGGTTCGCGCCTGTCGGCGGCCACGTTGCGCGTGCAGGCATTCCTCACGCGCAACGGTCATCCGCATCGCTACATCGACATCGACACCGAGCCCGACGTCCCCGCGTTGCTCGACGGATTCAAGGTGAGCGTCGCTGATTTGCCGGTCTTGATCTGCCGCGGCGAGAAGGTACTGAAGAATCCGTCGAACGCGGAGGTCGCCGAGTGCCTCGGTTTCAACCAAGCCATCGATCCCGAGGCGAAGCATGACGTCGTCATCGTCGGCGCGGGTCCGGCAGGCCTTGCCGCGGCAGTTTATGCCGCCTCGGAGGGGTTGGACGTGCTCGTGTTGGAAGCAACCGCGCCCGGAGGACAAGCGGGCTCCAGCTCGAAGATCGAGAACTATCTCGGCTTTCCGACGGGGATTTCGGGACAGGCTCTGGCGCAACGCGCGCTGACTCAGGCCGAGAAATTCGGCGCGAAGCTCGCGATCGCGCAGGGTGCCGTGTGCTTGCATTGCGACCGTTTGCCGTATCGCGTCGAAGTCGAGGGCGGCGGCAGCTTTTCGGCACGCGCCATCGTGATCGCGACGGGTGCCGAGTATCGAAGACTCGAGCTACCGAACCTCGAGCGCTTCGAAGGGGCCGGCGTGTACTATGGCGCTACCTTCCTCGAAGCGCAGCGTTGCGCCGCGGACGAAGTGATTGTGGTGGGCGGAGGCAACTCGGCCGGGCAAGCCGCCATATTTTTGGCACAGACCTCGCGCCACGTGCACGTCTTGATCCGCGGCGAGAGCTTGGCCGCCAGCATGTCGAACTACCTGATTCGGCGCATCGAGGAGAGCTCGAACGTCACGCTCCATACACGCACCGAGATCGTCGAGTTGAACGGCGCAGAAAGCCTAGAAAGCGTCGTGTGGCGCGACGCCACCGGCACGCGCACCGCCCTGCCCATTCAGCATGTGTTTTCGATGACAGGCGCAAAGCCGAACACCGAGTGGCTGCAGCGCTGCCTCGAGCTCGACGAAAAAGGCTTCATCCTAACCGGCTACAACCTGAGCGCCGAAGCGCGCGCAGGCGGTGACGTGTCCGTCGTCGGCGTGCGCCCAAAGGCCGAGTACGAGACCAGCTTGCCTCGAGTATTCGCCGTCGGAGACGTGCGCTCCGGCAGCACGAAACGCGTCGCTGCCGGAGTCGGCGAAGGGTCGGCCTGCATTTCGCTAGTCCACCGCGCGCTTGCCGAAGCGTAGCGCCCCCCCCAATGTACCAAGCGCACCCACGTGTGGAGACTGCTAAAAGCTAGAAGCCATCCCTGATGGCGGCTCCAAGCATCACCAGCAGAAGCCGTCAGGATCGCCGGAGCACGTGCTCGGCGTCCCTGTCGCATGCGCAAATGCCGGTTGGCCCGTGCAGTCGGCGTTCGAGCCACAGGCCTTGCGGCAGGCCCCGCCGCTGCTGCCTTGGTTGGCGACGCACTCGGCGGCCACCAAGCAGTCGCTATCCTTCGTGCAGGCGCCACCGAGGGCGGTGGTTCCTGCCGGGTACATGCAAAAGTCGCCTTCGATATCACCTATGGAGGCCGAGCGGCACGCGACCCCGGGACCACACGGCTCGAGGTAACCCCCAGCCGGCGGGCTCTGTGGGTGAGCCGGATCGCAATCCACGCCACACACCGCGAGGCCCGACACTTCGTTTGCGGTGCCATCGATGCCGAGCGTCCCCGCGTTGCATGTCGACATCACCGCGGCGGCCACTATCTGACCGCAGACGTGGATCGTTTGCCCCCACATGGTCGTGTTGCAACCCAGACCCGGAGCGCAATCGGAATTGGTCATGCACCCATCGCCTTCGTGGGCGGTGCCGGCCGGGACACAGTGGCCGCTGCCCGACGTCGTCGTGGGGACGCACATCGAGCCGACGGCGCAGCCGCAGGAGGGGAACACCGCGCACTCGGTGCCGGGATCGATCCCGGCGCAAGACGGCATGCACGCACCGCAGTCGGCCGAGCAGGTCTTACAACTCTCGCTTGCTTGGCAAGTGCCATCCCCACAGACCGCCGGGCAGGCGCCGCAGTCCGCGGGGCAGGTGCTACAGCTCTCGCTGGCCTGACAAGTCTTGTCGCCGCACACGGCTAGTTGGGTCAGCACGCTACACTGAACCGAACCATCACCGACGAAGCCGTCGTTGCACACGCACTCGTATTGGGTGCCCGCAGGCACGCACGTCGCGTGGGGCGCGCAGGTCACGCTCCCATTGCTGCAATCGTCGACCGGAGCACCCCCGTCGCCAGCCCCGGCGCTATTCGTAGTCGCCCCGCCCCCGCCCATACTGACGCCCGTGCGCGGATCCGGGGATGACGAGTTACCACACCCAACGCCCAAAGCCTGCAGCAACAAGAACGGGAGCATGCCGATCCACACCCAATGCGGCCCGCGTTGAACAATCACGTTGCTATTCCCTGGATCGAACATGGGCAGTCATCCCAGTTGAGTAAGCGGCCTAGCCCTGCCCAATACCACCATTTTCCCGGAGCATCATCACACGGGCTTTGCTGCGTCTATAGGTAGTTTTTCCGCGACTCCATGGGAGTCTACTCCATTGGCTCGTATCGATGGACATGCCCACTCGGACTCGGTGAACGCCAACGATTCCGAAATCGCCCAGCAATACGAGAACTCGGCCTCGCTCCCCGGGTAGAGGTGACCGCTGGCATCCGGAGCCGTCAACAACACCGCTAGAGTACTTGATCCGAACGCTCGCACTCAGCGCGCCGCGGGGTCTTGTTGGTAGAACGCCGCGAGCTCGGCGTAGAGGTCCGGATGCCGCGCTTTCAACGCGCGCGATTTTTCGAAGAACATTTCCGTGACCACGGCGAAGAACTCGGGTGCGTTCGTCGCGCCATAGGCGTCAATGTCGCTCGCGCGACCCGCGTGCAAGCGCGCGGATAGTTCGGCGTATTCGGCCCCGAGCACGTGAGCCCATGCCGTATACCGCGCGCGAGTGCCGAGGTCTCGGTGCCCTGCGTGTTCTCGGTAGCGGCACGAGGGCGCTCGACGCTCGACCTTCGCCGCGCTACGAGCGATCGATGTCGCTCGCTCACTACGTAACGATTGGACACTCTGGTCTCCGCGTCAGCCCGCTCTGCCTCGGAGCGATGACGTTCGGGAAGGAATGGGGCTGGGGCTCGGCGCCGGAGGACGCGACGCGCATTCTCGACGCCTATATCGAACGCGGCGGTAACTTCATCGATACCGCGAACGGGTACACGAAGGGTCATTCGGAGGCGATCATCGGCGAGCACCTCGCGCACGATCGGAAGAAGCGAGACCGCGTCGTCATCGCGACCAAGTTCGTGACGAACCTATTCATTGGCGACCCGAACGGCGGCGGCTCGAATCGTAAGGCCGTCATCAGCCAGTGCGAGGAATCACTGCGCCGTTTGCGAACCGATTATATCGACCTCTACTGGCTTCACGCTTGGGACAAGACCACGCCCGTCGAGGAGACGATGCGCGCGCTCGATACGCTCGTCGAGCAAGGCAAGGTTCGGTATCTGGGGTTCAGTGACACTCCCGCCTGGAAGGTGGCGCAGGCGCAAACAATCGCGCTTCTCCGTGGGTGGGCCCCACTCATCGCTTTGCAGATCGAATACTCACTCCTGCAGCGAACGGTCGAGGCCGAGCTAGTCCCGATGGCGCAGGAGCTGGGTATCGGCATCACGCCTTGGGGTCCGCTGCGAGGTGGGGCGCTGAGTGGAAAGTACAAGCGCGCCGACAGGGGTAAGCACGAGGCCGGGCGCGGCGAGCGCGTCACAAACTACCTCGATGACCGCACCTTCGACCTGCTCGACATCATGGAGAAGATCGCGAAGGAGCTTGGCACGACCGTGCCGCGCATCGCGCTCGCATGGGTTCAGAGTCGGCCCGGCGTCACGTCGACGATCATCGGCGCGCGCACCATGGATCAGCTCGATGACAACGTCGGCGCGCTGAGCGTGAAGCTCACCCCGGAGCACGTCGCGGCGCTCGACAAAGCGACCACGCCGACGCTTCCATTCCCTGCCGATATGCTCTCTGCGGTCCCTACGTTCGCGTACGGCGGCACCACGATCAACGGTCAGCCCTCGAAGGCCTGGCCGCAGGCGCCGCAAAACGACAGCGAACGGTTCTGACTGAGTCGTTGTCGCGGTGACCCTCCGCGACTGGGCTCACCCGTTCGCCGTGCGCAGGATTACGACAGCCAACGCTCGCTCCACGCCCACAGCCGCTGTGCGATCGCTGGATCGATCGCGTAGGGCCGGACGCCGTCGTCACCCTCGGTCTTGACCGGTGCGATGTCGCAGTTCTCGCAGTACACGCCGCCGAGGCCCGCGAGCTGCGAGCTGGTTGCGCACCAGATCGTCGTCGCGGCCCCCTGCTCGAGGGTCTTGAAGCTGCCGATCCGGCGGGCGCGCTCGACGACCAGCTTCAGCTCCTCGGGGTCGTAGTTGCGCGCCAGATCGGTCTCGAGAATCGCCCCGGGGTGGAGCGAGAACGCACGGATTCCGTCGGCCTGATAGCGCCGGTCGGCCTCGACGGCGAACAGCACGTTCGCGGTCTTCGACTGGCCATACGCGACCATCTTGTCGTAGGGGCGATGTTCGAAGTTGGGGTCCTCGAAGTCGAAGGCGGAGCGAACATGACCGCGCGACGACAACGCGACGACACGCGCGCCGTTGGCACGTCGCAGCGCGGGGAGCAGGCGCGCGAACAGCCGGAAGTGACCGACATGGTTCACCGCGAGCTGCGACTCGAGCCCACGAGCATCGCGCGATAGCGGCGCGGCCATGATGCCGGCGTTGTTGATGAGCAGGTGCAGCGGTCGATCGCCGAACCGGACCGCGAACGCATCGATCGTGGCCGGCACGGCGAGATCGAGCTCGTCGATGGTGACGTTCGCAAGACCCGAGAGCGCGGCCATCGCTTTCGCGATGTCGCGCGCGGGCACGACCACCTCCGCACCTGCGGCGGCGAGCACGCGCGCGGTTTCGAGACCGATGCCGGCGTAGCCACCAGTAACGATCGCGGTCGCGCCGTCGAGGCGTTGCTCCCCGATCACCTCGCGGGTCGTGGTCTTCGCGCCGAAGCCCGATAGAAGAGGATGTTGCGCAGACATGGGTGGAATCCTTTCAGCTACATGCGGCTCGGCCAGCGCGTCGGCGGGTCGATCACACCACAGGTGATCGACCGAGTGTCGAAGCACGGCGTCACCATAGGACGCGGCCGATCGCACCACAAATCCGATCGCGCGACGTCAGACGTGTCGCCGGGCCACGCTGAGGGAATTACCAATACTGCCGGCGTTCTCGCGACGAATACGCCGCGCCCGTCGCTCTCACATCACGTTCGCGTCACCGTCGAAGATGCTGTCGAGCTGGAGCTCCAGTTCAACCCTAGGCTCCCGGCGGCAAATCTGTCACTCAGCACCTTGAGCCCGCGCGCTCAGTCCGAGCTCCGCGACCGACGCCGACGCGCTCGTCGACGCTGCGCCAGCACGAGCAGCCCGAGAGCGCTCCACACCCCGGACATCGAAGCAGGCGCCCCCGGCATCCGGCATCCGCATTGACCCGACTCGTCCTCTCCCTGCACTCCGTTGCTCGGGCCTGCGTTGCTTACACCGCCAGACCCAGCTCCGCCTGCGACTGTGCCCACGCCACCTGAGCCAGCGATTCCGATCGCACCCGCGCTGCTCATGCCTGCGCCACTCGTGCCGGAATCCGGTGTAGTCGCGCTTGCGAAGGCCACGTCGATCGCGTGGTTGGTGGTGACGTTCACGAAGGCATAGGACGAGCCGACTGCGACACTCACGCCGTCCACCGACACCGCGCCCACGGAGTAGCCAGGGCTCGGCGCAAACGTGAAAGTCTGGTTGGCATTTTGCTGGAGCATCACGACGCCGTTCGGACTGATTGCACCGTTTGCGTCAGCAGTGGCAGTGATCGCGTAACTGTTCAGCGGATTGAGCGGCAGGCCCTTCGCTTCACGAATCAGCTGGAAAATGTGATCGGGACGCACCACCACGTAGTCACTGCTCAGGGAGTTGGCGACGTTCATGAAGCTGGTCGGTTGCACGTTTTGCCAGGGCTGAGCCTGGATGATCAAGAAACGCGGCTCGCTGCCGTCCCAACCCTGCGCAGAAGAAGCGATGAAGTCCTTCATCGCTTGTTCATCAGTGCAGTAATTGCAAGACAGCGCCATGCCCGGCAAGCTGTTGTCATAGATGGTCAGCCCGCCCCCGGTATTCTGGGCGGTCACACCCAGCAAAGAGGGCGCATTCTTGGCGTAGCTCTCGCCGACGTTCTCGTTGATGCCACCGACGATGGTGTTCCAGACCGTGATGATCCGAAGGCCCGCGCGCTCGTTGTACTGCTCGGTCTTGGCGATGAATTGGTCGAGCTGCGTCGCGTCAGTCCACAGGTTGGGATACGTGTAGCCATAGCCCGACGGGCCAGAGAGCAGACAATCATTGGGCGTGGCGGTCGTCCAGAAGTAGTCTAGGGCGCCGGGCATCGCGTCGACCATCGCGGGCGATACCGTCCACCCCATGGGCACTTTGCCGCGATCCGGATTGCTCCACAGCTTGCGCATCAGGTGTTCGACGTACTGCAGGTTGTCCCCGTCGCTGAGGATGAACGCGACGTACAGCTTGTTCTCGAGAGCGGGCCTATTGGGCATCGGCTGCACGTGAATCGTGCGCGGCATGCCGCTGTGCAGAGTGAGGTTCGTGGCAAAGTCACTGGCGATCGTGACAACGCCGTACTTCGACGCCTCGGTGACCCCGGGGCCTTCCGACGGCCACCAGCCCATCCAACGAGCACCCGGCCCCATCGAAGACAAAAATAGATCGAGCAGCTGCGCTTCGCTGGGCACCTCGGGATCCAACCACAGT
>Ga0210388_10004164_pt1 | contig 11320 bp, 7 predicted proteins | sample IncBWC19OmetaG_FD_155485 | JGI IMG/M metagenome (GOLD analysis project Ga0210388, IMG submission 155485) | Forest soil microbial communities from Barre Woods Harvard Forest LTER site, Petersham, Massachusetts, United States - Inc-BW-C-19-O ...
AGTCAACTCTCTCTACGATGTCGACTGCTTCTACACCAACGGATGGCCGCCGATTGGCAGCCTGCCGGACTGTTACTGCGCTATCTGCAGCCGACTGCCGCATACCGGCACCGCAGACTACTGGCGCGTCTTCAATGATCGCACCTTCGAACTCTGGAGCAAATACGACGCCATCGCCAAGGAAAAAAAAACAGACGGCTTTTATTTCGCGAACCTTGGCGGCAACGTTCACGCCGGCCCCAATTTGGACCGGATTGGCAAACTGGCGGTTTGGTTCCAGGCCGATAACCAGGGCCGTACCTATGACGACCCCGCCATCTGGGGATGCACGCTGCAGAGCCGTGCCGCGAACGCGGTGCTCGACGGCAAGTTTTCCGCCAACGTCGCCGCCGCATACTCGACGGGCGTCGTGCGGTGGCGCAACAGCTCTAAGAATCCGGCCGAAGCGAAGATGTGGATGAACGAGGCGCTCGCCGGCGGCATGGCCCTCTATTACCACTTCATCGGTTCCGAAGATGGCCTCGGAGAAGATCGCCGCTGGCAGAAGGTGGGAGCCGATTATTTCCGCTGGGCCGCCAACCACGATGCGCATCTCACGACTCGCCGCTCCATAGCCAACATTGGCGTCATTATGGGTCAGAGTACCCAACTCCTCTACAAAGGTCCCGCCACGGCGCATTCGCGCGAGTACATGCGCGAGACAACCCATGGCCTCTATGAGATGTTGTTGAGCGGCCGCTTTGCCTTCGACTTCGTACACGAAGACCGCCTTACGCCCGAACGTCTCAGCCGGTATCGCGCGCTGCTATTGCCCAACATCGCCGTGCTCAGCGACTCCCAGTGTCAGCAGATCCGCGACTACGTGCACGCCGGCGGATCAATCATGGCCAGTTTCGAAACCAGCCTCTACGACGAGAAGCTCGAGCCGCGAGGGGACTTCGGCCTCTCCGATCTGCTTGGCATCGGCAAAGCCGGCGATGTCGTGGGTACCACCGGGAATGCCTACTACGGCCGCATCGAGCGCCAACACCCGATTCTTCGAGGCTTCGCGAACACCAACTGGCTTCCGGGCGCACAAAACCGGGTACCGCTCAGGCCCGTAGCGGACCCCGTTCTCACCGTCGTCCCGGGCTTCGTGCAGTATCCGCCGGAGCTAGCTTACCCTGCTGTCTCGCATACAGCGGAGCCGGCCATCGTCCTGCGCGAGATCGGCCAAAGTCGCACCGCCTATTTCCCCGGAGACATCGAGCGCACCTGGTGGCTCACCGGCCATGGCGACCTGCTGCGGCTCCTGCACAACACCATCCGTTGGATTACCCGAGACGAAAGAATTGTTGACGTCGGGGGCGAAGGCTTCATCGAGATATTTGCCTGGGAGACGGCCCCCGGCTACTCGGTGCACCTGCTCAACTACACCAACCCCAACTCTCACCATGGTTGGCTCGAGTCGGTCTATCCACTCGGCCCGCAGGCCGTCAGCATGAGGCTACCCGCAGGAGTCAAGGTGAAGTCCGTGGAGCTCCTACATTCCGAGCGCACTGTGCCTTTCCGTCTGGAAGGCGAGCTTCTGCGCTTCACCATCCCGAGCATCGAGGACTGCGAGGTCGCCGCCATCACCGTTCTATAGATCCTCACGCAATCCCCACGGGGAACGACCTTTGCGCACCAGCTTCGTCCCTGGCTCGCATCGGCACGTTGGCTATCGCCCTAACTCAAATAGGAAAAACAGCTTGGCTACGGTGATGTCCAGCAACCGACAAGAGCGGGAACGGCGGTTCAACGCCGGCTTCGGTCGGTTCTTCTGGTTTGCCGTTTAGCTCTCGACGAGTCCCGTTTCCAGCATCTCCTCGTCACTGAGCCACAGATCGGGGATATTGGCGGAGCCGAGCCGAAGAATATCTTCCAGAGCCCCCCGGACTTCTTTGAGTCTGAAGTCCACGCCAATGCGCTCGAGCAGTTCGATTAAGGCCTGCGCGCCCTCGGCGAGGGTTGGCTTCTGGTGTGCGCCTATTCTGTCGAGCCCACTGGCAAGTCGATGATAGGTAACCACATAAATGGCGCTGGGTCCGCCGCCGTGCCGCGCGATGTGTAAAAATCCGCGGGCCGTCGGCTTTTCGGGAGCCAGTCTTCGGAGCAGCCCTGAACCGGAGGAGAGAGCGCTCATCGTGTCCTATTCCTCGGCCTAGAGACAGTCCTCAACTGCAGCCGCTCGTGCTGCCGCAGTTCCCGCATTTATAGCACGCCCCGTTCGGCACCATGAGCATGCCGCACTCAGAGCAGGTGGGTGCGCCTTCATGCGCGTCGCGCAGTTTGAAGGAGGTGCCAGTCGTCGGCACCGATGCCATCGCGGCGTCCATCATTGTTTGAAGTGGCTGAACCGGAGCAACCGTCACGGCCTGATCGGTGTTCAGCTTCAGATAGTCGGAGGAGATGAATCGCCCGCCCAGCCACCGCGCGAGATAATCTAGCACGGAAGAAACGAAACGGATATTCGGATTCCCGGAGATGCCCGACGGTTCAAACCTTGTATTCACCAGCTTGTCCACGAATACCTTGAGCGGCACGCCATACTGCAAGCCAAGTGACACGGTCAGCGCCAAGCCGTCCATCACGCCGGAAAGCGTCGAGCCTTCTTTCGACATCTTGATGAAGATTTCGCCGGGCCGGCCGTCTGGGTACATGCCCACGGTAATGTAGCCTTCGTTCACACCCACGCTGAACTTGTGCGTCACCGATGCGCGCTCCACTGGCATCTTCTCGCGCACCGCGCGTGCGAACAATTCGCGCTGCATCGGCTCTACGGCCGCTACGGGTAGAGATTCGGTTTTCTTCTCTTCCTTCGATCCGCCCGCGTTGAGCGGCTGCGAACGCTTCGAGTTGTCACGGTAGATGGCCACGGACTTCAAGCCCAACTTCCAGGATTCAATGTACGCTTCCCCGATGTCTTCGATGGAGGATTCCTCGGGCATGTTGATGGTCTTCGAGATCGCGCCGGAAAGGAACGGCTGCGCCGCCGCCATCATTCTTACGTGCCCCGTCCACGCGATGGACCGTCCGCCACCCAAGGGCGCCAGCGAGCAGTCGAAAACCGGCAGATGCTCCGGCTTCAAGTACGGCGCTGCTTCGATCTTTCCCTGCTTGTCGATGTAGGAAACGATCTCGCTGGTCTGCTCCGGCGTATATTTCAGCCTCATCAGCGCTTGCGGCACGGTGTTGTTCACGATCTTGATCACACCGCCGCCGACCAGTTTTTTGTGTTTGACCAGCGCGAGATCCGGCTCGATTCCCGTGGTGTCGCAATCCATCATGAAGCCGATCGTGCCCGTCGGCGCCAGTACGGTTACCTGTGAATTCTTATAGCCGAACTTTTCGCCGTGTACGACCGCGGTGTCCCACGATTCCTGCGCTGCCAGGAACAATTCCGTCTGCACGTGCTCGGGCTTGATTCCGCGCAGCGCGTCGCGGTGCATGCGCATCACGTCCAGCATCGGCTCGCGGTTCACTTCGTAGCCGGGGAACGCGCCCATTCTTTCCGCGATGCGCGCGGATTGCGCGTAGGCCTCGCCGCACATCAGCGCGGTGATCGCTCCGCCCATGTCGCGGCCTTCGTCGGAGTCGTAAGGCAGCGCCAGAGACATCAGCAAAGCGCCGAGATTGGCGTAGCCCAAGCCCAGCGGCCGGAAGTTGTGCGAATTCTCAGCAATTCGCGGTGTCGGATAACTCGCGTTGTCCACCAGAATTTCCTGCGCCGTGATGGTCACGTCCACGGCATGCTTGAACGCGGTCACATCAAACTGCCCGTTCGATCCGAGAAACTTCATCAGGTTCAGCGAAGCCAGGTTGCACGCCGTGTCGTCCAGGAACATGTACTCCGAGCAGGGATTTGAGGCATTGATACGCGCTGTGTTTTTCGAAGTATGCCACCGGTTGATCGTCGTGTCGTACTGCATGCCCGGATCGCCGCAGTGCCACGTAGAATCCGCAATTTTGTAAAGCAGGTCGCGCGCCCGCTTCTTTTCCGCGGGCTGCCCGTCCGTCACGTTGCGCGTCCACCAGTCGCGGTCTTGTTCCGCCGCACGCATGAAATCGTCCGTCACGCGCACCGAGTGGTTCGCGTTCTGGAAGAAAATCGAAGCGTAAGCATCGCCATCAATTCCGGCATCATAACCCTGTTCGATCAGGACGTGCGCCTTGCGCTCTTCCTTCCTCTTGCATTCGATGAATTCGACGATGTCCGGATGATCGATGTTGAGGATGACCATCTTGGCGGCGCGCCGCGTCTTGCCGCCGCTCTTGATCACCCCCGCGAACGCATCGAAGCCCTTCATGAAGCTCACCGGCCCGGAGGCGATGCCGCCCCCTGAAAGTGTTTCCTTGCTTCCGCGCAGCGAGGAGAAATTCGTGCCGGTTCCGGAGCCCCACTTGAACAGCATCCCTTCGGTCCGCGTCAGGCCCATGATCGATTCCATGTTGTCCTCGACGGAATTGATAAAGCACGCCGAGCACTGCGGCTTGGGCTGCACGCCGACGTTGAACCACACCGGCGAATTGAAAGCCATCTTTTGTTCGACGAGCAGGTGCGTCAGTTCGTCGCGGAACGCATCGCGCGAGGCATCCGAGGCGAAGTAGCCCCCTCGCTGGCCCCAGCCGACAATGGCATTCACCACGCGGCTGATCAGTTGCCCGACCGAGCCCTCGCGCTCTCGCGAACCCGGCTTGCCGTGAAAGTATTTGCTGGCAACGATGTTGGTGGCCGTCTGCGACCAGTTCTTCGGCACCTCGACGTCTTCCTGACGGAAGATCGTCACGCCCTTTTCGTTCCCGATCAGCGCGGTGCGCTTCTCCCATTCAACCGCTTCAAATGGAGAGATCTTTCCGTCTGTGAAATATCTTTCAAAAGGGAGGCCTTGGTGCGCTCCCGCTCCGGTATTCTCCTGAGTCGTCTCCGTGATCGGGGAATTCCCAGTCCATGCTTGTTTCACCGTTGCCATCCTGCCCTCCGCAACCACCAGCCCCCTATTTGGCGAGCAATCCCTTATTTTACTCCACTCGAACCCCTGGGGTGCTGGGAAGGCCCTGGAGATCCATCGCCGTTCAAACCCTGTATTCGCCCATCGGACCGGAGAAAAAGGACGACTGCTCGGCAGCCGACCTTTCCATCGACCACCTCGCGGTCGACATCAAGCCATTTCGAAACGCCAATGCTCTGCCGCAGGCTGGCAGGTCTCACACAGCCTCACAGCAAATCCCGCGCCTGAAATGCGGGCGCGGAGCAGCTACTTCGCGCTCGATTTTTTGGTTTAAAACCAGGGCCGGCTTCGTGGAATCACTACGGACCTATTGCGCATCCTCGACTCGGCCCGCATGGCGCTACCACATATCCCCCGAATCTGGAATCGAAGTATCAACGGCTGTGAAGGCCCTGTCAAGAGAAAAACGCAAAATGTGGTTGACGTTTTGGTATCACGTCTATCTGTAGTGGTGCCCTTTCTGGCGAACGCCCGCCGGCCGACACCCGCTTGGCGCGCTTGCATCGCGCGCTAGACCAACGGCATCCAATCCTTATGAGCCGCGCTGCTCTGGTTTTCTCCATTGTTTTCGCTTCCGCGTTTTCTTCGCGTCTCCTGGCTCAGACGCAAGTCGAGCCAACCACGCCTTCCTCCATGCATTCCGCGTACGGCGAAAAATTGCGCATTGCCGGCGTTCCCAATTCTGGAAGGATCAATGATCGTTTGTATCGCGGCGCGCAACCCAGAGATCCGGGACTGCTCGAACTGAAAAAACTGGGCATCACCACGATCGTCAATCTCCGTGACGAAGACCCTTCCAGAATCAGCTGGGAAGAAAAAAGATCAGAATCATTGGGGATTCGCTTCGTGCACATCGCGGTCAACGAATGGTCTGCTCCGACAAACGAGCAAGTGGCGCAGTTTCTCTCCCTGTTCCGCGACCATCCGCAGGAAAAAGTCTTCGTGCATTGCCACTTCGGAGAAGACCGCACCGGCGTTTTTATCGCCAGCTACCGCATGGCTTTTGAAAAACTGCCGCCCGATCAAGCTCTGAAAGAGATGCGCTATTTTGGGTACAACGGCCTCTGGCATCCCACCATGACGGCTTTCGTGCGGGACTTTCCCGCCCGCCTGACCCCCGCCCCGACTCTCGTTCCGTTCAAAAAGACGGAGTGACCTTCGGCCGTAGTGTTCCGCCCCACTCCCTGAGGCTTGCTAGTCTTAGAGCCTACTTATTTGAATCTTTCGCGCTAGTACCTTCGTACTCTTCCCGGTAGCACGCTTGCTTCATTTAATGAGACAACACCCTTCGATACTCTCTACAGAGTTCGGCAGCATCAGCTTGAGGGAAAGGCCACCATGCAAGTAGGCCGCTATGAAGTGATTGACGTAATCGGTGCCGGCGCAAACAGCAAGGTCGTGCGCGCGCACGACCCCATGATCGGCCGCATCGTCGCCGTCAAGCTCTTTTCGCCCGCGTTGGCGCAGGGCGCGGGCCGCGACCGCTTCCTGCAAGAGGCGCGCGTTGTCGGCCAGCTTTCGCATCCCTGCGTGGTCACGCTGCACGATATGGGCATTGACGAGCCTACGCAAACGCCGTATCTGGTGATGGAGTTCCTGGAAGGGCAGCCTCTCGACAAAGTGCTGGCCAAGGGAAGTGTTCCTCTGCCGCGCGCTTGTGCGTGGGTCGGAGAGATCGCCTCGGCTTTGCACGTAGCCCATCGCCGAGGAGTCATTCACGGCGACATCAAGCCAGCCAATATTTTGATTCTCGATGACGGCCGCGTGAAACTGACGGACTTCGGCATGGCGCGCCTCGCCAGCCATGATAAAAAGGACACGCCGCTGCTCGGCACTCCGGCTTATTGGTGCCCCGAACAGATTCTAGGCCGGCCGCAGGACGCGCGCTCCGATATTTTTTCGCTTGGCGTAGTGCTGTACGAGATGGTCACAGGCAAGCGACCCTTCGATTCCGATTCGCTGCAGGGAATCTGCACGCGGGTTCTTTCCTCCAAGCCGCTCCCGGTCTCCCAGGTAAATCCTTCGGTTCCGACGCCCTTCGACGCGATTGTCGCCAAGACTCTCGAAAAAGACCCGGCGCACCGTTATCAGTCCGTGGATCTGCTGGCTACCGAATTGTATCCATTGGCCCGCCGCAAGATTGCCCCGGTCGCGACACCGCGCACCAGTTTTCGCGAGCGTGCCACTCGATTGTTGCGTTCCGCATGAGCCCAGTTCTAGACACCGGCCGGTACGAAATTCTCGAAAATCTCGGATGCGGCGCAGCTTGCCGCGTGGACAAGGCACGCGACACCGTCATTGGCCGAACCGTGGCGCTGAAAACGTTTCTCCAGGGCTTCGGCAAGAACAGCGAGCAGCAGTTCCTGCAAGAAGCGCAAACCGTCGGGCGACTTTCCCACACTTCGATCGCGCAGCTCTATGACGTCGGCAACGACGGCAGCGGCACTCCTTTTCTAGTGATGGAATTTGTTGCAGGAAAAAATCTCGAGCACCTGCTGGCGCACTCTCGGATTCCGTTTGCGAGCGCGGCGGTGTGGGCCGCCGATCTGGCCTCGGCACTCGCCTACGCCCACCGGGCGGGCATCATTCATGGCGACGTCACGCCCAGCAACATTCGCATCACCGAAGACGACAAAGTGAAGCTCGTCGACTTCGGTGTCGCGCGATTTGCCTCGCAAGTCTCCGGCTCGGACCGCGTTTTGGGCACACCTGCCTACCTATCGCCCGAACAGATTGAAGGGCAGAAGCAGGATGGCCGCTCCGATCTTTTTTCGCTGGGCATCGTGCTGTACGAGATGATCACCGGCGTCCGGCCGTTCGCCGGTAATTCGCTCGGAGCCGTCTGCGCGCAGATTCTCACGGCCAGCCCCATTCCCCCAACCCAGCTTCATCCAACGCTTCCTGCGGCTTTCGATCGAATCCTCGCGCGATGTCTGGCGAAGAACCCGGATAACCGCTACCAGTCGGGCAATGATCTGGCACGCGCGCTTTATCTGGTCGCTCGCTCGAGGGACAAGCTTTCTCGGCAGCCGAATCGCCCCTATTGGTTCATGCGCCCGGCGCATCCACGCGATCTCCTAGCCATTGCTTCGGCAGTTTTGCTGCTCGCAAGCGCGGTGACCGCGGCGCGCTCTCTCTTCGACTGGATTCAGAAGCGGTCCACGCCGGCCGTCGCCGCCGTGCCCGGAGCAAGCACACGAGATCTTGCGTTATCTCGGCACACAAAGGCACGCACGATTCCAAAGGCTGCCGTCCCGGTCGAAAGCGGTGCGCTCGAATCCGTTCCAAAAACTTCGACCGACAAGCGCAACTCGGTGACTCCCGGGCCACCGGCGCCGGAGGCTTTCCCCAACACTTCGTTTGCGGGCCACACGCCGCTTCCCTAGTTCCCTTGTCTGGTTTTTTCAGGATTCGAGCAGCGCTTCGTTTCTTGCGAGGAACAACTCGCCTTCGCCGCTATTCGTAACGCAGGGCTTCGACGGGGTCCAGTTTGGCCGCTTTCATCGCCGGCCACACGCCAAAGATCAAACCGATACTCACGCTGACGATGATGCCAGTTGCAGCGGCCCAAATCGGCACGCTGCCAGGCCACTTCAGTCCCAGGCGCACCAGAATCACCAAGCCGTTCACCAATACCAGCGCGATTACGCCGCCGGCTCCCGTAAGGGTCATGGCCTCGAGCAGGAATTGCCAGGTGATGTCGCCGCTTTTGGCGCCGATGGCTTTGCGGATGCCGATCTCGCGCGTCCGCTCTGTCACGCTAACAAGCATGATGTTCATTACCCCCACGCCGCCGATGAGCAGGCCTATGCCGCTGAGCACGACGGTGGCCAGAGCGACCATGCCCAGGATGCTATGGAACTGCTCGATCTCCTGCTGCGAGGTGTTGATCGAAAAATTATTTTTGCCATCGTAGGGGACGTTGCGGCGCCGACGCAGCACTTCCGTCGCTTGATCCACGGCCTGATCCAGCTGGTTCGCGTAGGCCTGAAAGCGGATCTGGTTTTCGTAAGCGCTGGGATAGATCTTCTGAAAGGTGTTGTAGGGAATCAGCACGCGCTTGTCTTCATCGTCCGCGCCGAACATGCCTTTGGGCTTTTCCACCACGCCAATCACGCGAAACGGGGAGCCATCGATCATGACATCTTTTCCGACAGGCGAACCTTCGGGAAACAGAACTGGCGCAGCGTTTTCTCCGAGCATCACGACTTTTTCGCGATGCAGGTCGTCGCCTTCGCTGATGAAACGGCCTTCGAGCGTCGAAGCGTTGGCGTAGACCTGGCCGAAATTGGGTTGCACGCCGCGGTAATCGATGGACGTCACTTCGCCGGACTTGGTGCGGACCTTGTGGTCTTGCTCCCACCAGGTCAAAAAGACCGTAACGTCTTTCACGGCCGGGCAGCGTTCTTGAATGGCCACCGCATCGGCGAGCGTTAGAGGCTTGCGTTCACGCTCGTCCTTGGGGCGGCGGCCGTTGTGCGGTCCTTGTTCGAAGCGCGAGACAAAGGCGGTATCCGCGCCGAACTGCTTGATGTTGTCCTGGACTTGCGCGTCGAAGCCGGTGATCAGAGCGGCCACGAGCATAATCACGCTGACGCCGAGCACTACGCCGAAGACGGTCAGAAAACTGCGCAATTTGTGCGCGCGGAGCGTGTCCATCGCTTGCTTTAGATTTTCACCGTGTTGTTGCGCCATTTTTGTTTCGTGTGACCCGGTCCCGATTGGCCGGAGTCAACGCTCCTCAGCCATCTGCCCGCAGTGCTTCGATAGGATCGAGTTTCGCGGCGCGCATGGCGGGGTAAATTCCGAAGAAGAGACCGACTCCGGTTGAAACGGACAGCGAGAGAATCACCGCGCTCATGGACGTGCGCATGGGAATGGAGGTCGCTGCGCGCGCCGCCGCAACCACGACGTAGGCCAAACCTATACCAATCAGCCCGCCGGTCGCCGCGAGCACCGCAGACTCGGTCACAAATTGCAGGATAATGTGTTTCTTTCTTGCGCCGAGAGAGCGCCGCAAACCAATCTCGCGCGTGCGTTCGGTCACGCTGGCCAGCATGATATTCATGATGACGATTCCGCCGACCACCAGGAAAACGGCGGTCAGGCCAACGGCGACCATGAAGATGTTTCCCGTCAGCTGTTTCCACAGACCCATGATGGAATCCGAGCCGATGATTCCGAAACTATCAGCCGAGTCCCAGGATTGATGGCGCCAGGCGCGCAAGAGCATGCGCGCTTCATCCTCGGAGGAGGCCATCATCTCGGCGTTGCCTGCCTGCATGAAAAGCGTGAGGGAATCCCGCTGGTTGCCCCATTCCTTGGAATACGTGCCGAGAGGAATGTACAAGAAGCGGTCTTGCGATTGACCGAAGGCGCTTCCGATGACCGCGGCTACGCCAATGACTTCGTAACTGTGGGAGCCTGCGCGGATGGTTTTGCCGATGGGGTCCACGTTGTAGAAAAATTTTCTGACCAAGTCCGCGCCGATGAAGCAGACCGGTGAGTGATGCGTCTCATCCGCTTCGGTCAGGAATCTGCCCGAAGCCACGTTCACACTGCGCACCAGAGAATAGTTCGGCGTGACCCCATCGACGTTCACGTCTTCCAGCAGCTCGTTTCCCGAGCGCACGTCCGAAGATGTGCCGAGAATGGCGGCGATCTGGCTGGTGGTGTGCATTCCTTCCTTTAGGCTGTGGAACTCTTCCCTGGTGACGAGCGGGCGCTTCTGGGCTTTGATCCACTCGTCGTTGCTGGTGATGATGCCGAAACGGGTTAGAACGTAGACGTTGGCACCGAGGTTGGCGACCTTGTCCGCGACGTAAAAATTCAGTCCTGCAACCACGCTCATGACCACGACCAGCGTCAGTACGGCCAGGATGACACCCAATAATGTCAAGAAACTACGCAGCTTATGGGCGCGGAGGGCGTCGAGAGAAAGCTTGAACGTCTCGACCATGGTGACGGCGGCCGTGCGCAACCTGGCCAAAGTGAACGGGACTCTGGCCGTTCGCGGCGCAGCCCGGCCGACACCGCTCAATCCTTCGATAGGTGCTACGCCCAAACAGACCTCCACGCGCACTAGGTAATACGGGAATAAGGGTCGATTCGTTCCCGCTATATAGACGGTCCGGAGACCCTTTTTCTTTCCTCAAATCTATGTGTACGTTACGCGACGTTTCCTTCCCCGGCTTTCCTGTGCCCAGCTCCAGAGTGGGAACCCGTGGCGAAACCTGCCAGGAGGATTCCTGCGTCCTATCTCTATGTATTCTCTAGGACTTACCATTCTT
>Ga0210388_10004165_pt1 | contig 11320 bp, 8 predicted proteins | sample IncBWC19OmetaG_FD_155485 | JGI IMG/M metagenome (GOLD analysis project Ga0210388, IMG submission 155485) | Forest soil microbial communities from Barre Woods Harvard Forest LTER site, Petersham, Massachusetts, United States - Inc-BW-C-19-O ...
GACAACCGCGTTATCCGGCTTGGGCAGCGAGCCGTGCCCGGAAGTGCCCGTCGCGGTCACCGTAACGTTGTAAGCCACTTTTTCGCTCGCCTGCACACCCACGTACTGCACCTTGGCGTTTTTCACGATCACGCGGCCGCCTTCGTTGAGAGCGTAGGCGCAGGCAATCTTGTCCCAATATTTCTGGATGGTGAACTTGATGCTGGCTGAGCCGCCCTGCTCCTCGTCATCGGTGCCCAGAAAAATAACGTCGCGGGTGAGGTGCGCGCCCGACCGCCTGAGCTGCACGATCGTGGCGATATTCGCGGCGAGCATGGCCTTGTCGTCGATCGAGCCGCGGCCCCAAATGTAGCCGTCACGAACGGCTGCCGAAAAAGGGTCCACCGTCCACTTGCCGGCATCGACGCCCACAGTATCCTGATGCGCGAGGAGCAGTAGGGCATTCGTCGGGTCCGGCAGCGGGCCGGCCTGCAAGCGCGCCACGACGATGCTACGGCCGGGAGCCATTTCCAGCACTTCGTTGGCGATGTTTTCCTTTTGAAAGATGGCGGAAATATATTTTGCCACTGTGGCTTCATTACCGGGAGGGTTTACGGAATTGATGCGCACTAGATCCGTGAGCCAGACCTGCGCTTCATCGCCCAGTTTGTTGAGATCGGGTTTCGCCATGGGCGTTTGCGCCCGGGCGCCCGAAACGGCAAACACGGCCAATGCCACGGCGAAGAAGATGATCCGGCCAGCACGGTAAGACATTGCGCGTTCCTCCGAACGAAAATTCAGCCACATTCGCGTCCGACTTCATCGTACCATGCGCTATGCGGAAGCGAACCGGCCCAGACGGATGGATGTGCCGCGAAGAAAACCTCAATTGGCACAGCCGCTCCTGGCTGTGTGGGCTTCGCGGATGCCGGTATGAATCGGCTGGCTGGTCGTGGCCCCGGCCTTTTGCCCATTCAACCAGGGTTCGGTACGGTTGCCCGGCTGTATGTTTGAACATCCCGATGCTTCTTGGCAGCATCGAAATTGCTGGGTAAACCCATCCAACAATGCGTAGGGGTAGAGGGATGGGTGCCCTCTCGACTGGGAATACGATCGATTTCTTGAGGTTCAACAGACCATGCAAATGCCCTTGATCCAAGGAATGACCCAAAGAATGATCCGAAAAATGATCCGCGGAATTGTTCTCAGCCTGCTCATCTTCACACTGCTCATTCCTCCCGGCGAGCTCTCCGCCTGGGCGCAGGACAAGGACAAGCAGGCGCAACAAACCCAACCTGCTCCGCAAGGTCAGCAGGCGCCGGGATTCTCCATTTCCGTCACCGTTCCCGTGGTGAGCGTGGATGCCGTGGTCACGGACAACAATGGAAATTATCTGAAGGACCTGAAAAAGGAGAATTTCCGGATCAGCGAGGACGGCACGCTTCAAACCATCACGAATTTTGCGCCTTCCGAAGCCCCCATCACCATCGTGCTGCTCCTGGAATTCAGTAAGCTCGGCTATCAGTTTTTTACCTATAATGCGGTGCGCTGGGCCGCCGGCTTCCTCGGTAATCTCAAACCCAATGACTGGGTCGCGCTCGAGACGTTCAACATGCGCTCCGACGTCGAAGTCGATTTCACGCACAATCGCGACGAAATCCTGCACGGACTCTCCTCGCTTTACTTCCCTCCCTTCAGCGAATCCAATATTTTCGACGCCCTTTCTGACGTCCTCGACCGCATCAAAGACGTCAAGGGCAAGAAGGCCGTCCTGGTCCTTGCATCCGGAATCGATACGTTCAGCCGTATGACTCTCGACCAGACGCTCAAGCGCATCCGCGAAACCGACGCTACTATTTTCACGGTTGGCGTGGCCGAACAATTTTTCATCGCTCAGCAGCCCGGCGCCTATGGCCAGCAGCTCACTTACATTCAGGCGCAGAACCAACTCAAGACGTTTGCGGCGATGACGGGAGGCCGCTCCTGGCTCCCGCGTTTCGACGGCGAGATTCCCGACATCATGCATGAAGTGGCGCAGAGCCTGCGCAACCAGTACAGCATGACGTATTCGCCATCGAACGAAACGCTCGACGGCAAGTACCGCAAGATAAAAGTTGAGCTGGTCGCGCCGGACGGCGGTCCGCTCACGGTCCTCGACGTCAAGGGGAAAAAGGTAAAGTTTCAGGTCTACGCGAGGCAGGGCTATACCGCGCCGAAATCAAATATCGACACGAAGTGAGTAGCACAGGCTTTAGCCTGTGGGGGTCCACTCCAGGACCCGGACTTGCCGCGCAAGCCAGGAATGGCGTGCCTGCCAAGTACAGATCGAAACCCACAGACTAAAGTCTGTGCTACCCGAAAGCGCCGCCGCGCCGGGCGAACAATTCCGATGGACACTCGCGCTACCCCCGCGACCTCGACTACCATCACTACAGCCGAATCGAAACGCCCTTTTTTTCATTCCAAATTCTTGTGGATTGCGCTCATTCTAATTTTTCTAATGGCCGCGGGAATCTACGCACTCCGCTACGACCTGCGCAGCTACGCTTTCCTGATTCAATTCCTCGATCCCCAGGCTTCCGGCCCGGTCGTGCGCATGGAAAGGCACGCCGCGGATACGCAAGAAGTCACAATTTCCACAACCGATGGCCCTGTTCGAGGAAGGCTGTACATGCCGCGCGGTATCGCGCATCCCCCGGGCATGCTCCTCGTTCACGGAATCCACCACCTGGGGATCGATGAGCCGCGCCTCATGAATTTTGCCCGTGCCGGCGCAAGCAGTGGATTTTCCGTGCTGACTCCTGAGATCGCTGCCCTGGCCGACTATCACGTGGACGGCCCCTCGATCGGCACGATTGGCGAGTCCGCCGCATGGCTCGAGCAGCGCCTCGGAACCGGCCCCGTAACCATAGTCGCGGTAAGCTTCGCGGGAGGACTTTCACTTCTCGCCGCGCGCGATCCGCGCTACGCGCCGCACTTTCGCGCGCTCGTCCTGATGGGGGCCTACGACAATCTCACGCGAGTCGTCAGGTTTCTCGCCACGAGCCAGGCGGAATTTCCCGACGGCCGCGTCGAGCCTTACGCCGCCCACGATTACGGCGCGGCGGTATTCGTTTACTCCCATCTCGAACAATTCTTTCCGCCGGCCGATCTGGCCGTCGCGCATGACTCCCTCCGCGACTGGCTCTGGGAGCGCCCCGACGACGCGCGAGCGCTTTTCCCGCGCCTGAGCCCCGAGTCTCGCGCCACAATGGAAATTCTCATCACGCGGCAAATCGCCCAGTTGCGCCCCAAATTGCTCGAAGCAATTCAAGCCGACGACGCGCAGCTATCAGCCCTTTCACCGGAAGGAAAGCTGGGCAAAATTCACACGCCAGTGTTCATCTTGCACGGCGCCACGGACGACATTATTCCCTCCACCGAAAGTCTCTGGCTGGAAAAAGACGTCCCCCGAGCCTATCTGCGGGAAGCGCTGATCACTCCCGCATTTTCGCACGTCGATCCTGACAAGCACGCGGTGTGGAAGGATGAACTGGGTCTAGTCGAATTCCTGGCAGGCGTTTTGCGAGTTGCGGACGAGCGCGCCGGGGAAAATAATCCGAATTGAATTCCAATGAATTTAATTTTCCAATTTCTGGAATACTGATTCCTGAGTTCAGCCTCGATCCTTCAAGCCGCCAATTTCAAATCTCAAATTTGAAATGTCGTTTCTAAAATTAACGCTGTCCCGAAGCGGCCTGCGAAACAGCCGGATGCCGCTCATAGAGCGCCGCTGCTGTCTTCAGCATTTCCTCCCGATCCGAAGCCAGAAGAAACCTCTTCGCAATCAATCGATCGAGCGACTCCGCGTACAGCTTCAAATAATTCGCCTCACTTCCATACCGTTTCGTGAGCTCTTCCTGCGAAAATTGCTGCCAGCCGCCCAAATTACCGCACGTCGCATCGATGGAAGTCGTCACCACGGGCGGAATCGAAGGCGGCACGGGCTTGCCCACCGGATACTCGGCATCCGGAAAGCGCACGCCCCCCATCGGCTGCGCATTCTCGTCAATGAGCGGCACCGAAAGACGCACGCCCATCATCGGATTGAAGTTCGGCAACCTCGATGACGCCGGATCCATAAGGAAGAGCGTTGTTGGCGGCAGTCGCGGCGCCTTGCGAGCGGAGGGAACGTCGAGCTCGCGCTCGAGTTCCAGCGTCACCGCGCGCAAATAGGCAGCGTGAGGAATGGGATTGAGGTCCACCGGCACGCCGCCATTGCATCGGCCGGTGCGCGCGCTTCCACCGCTCTGATCGATTGGCGCGGGAGCATGCGCGCTCGGCCAGTCATAGCGGCGCATGCGCGGGTTCTTCGTGTCAACATCGGTCAAGCTCGCGCGGAGCCGGTAAAAATCCGTGTAATTCGCGATGTCGATGTAAAACGGATCGCTCACATGGCCGCCCAAAATGTCCGAGGCGCGCAGCGGCTTCGCGTCCGGCACGACGTAGGGAAATTCGCGGGAGTCCGCTTGCGCTGCGAGCTGGTTGATGGCCATCCAGTTGCCCGTCCCGTCCACTGCGATTGCGCCCTGAAACACAGCGCCCCCATCGCCGGGATCGGCGTTAAAGCCCTCGGCCAAAAACGTATCAATGTAAAAACCGCTTTGGCTGATTCCACCAAGGATGAGCGTCTGATAGGTCCCAAAATCGACGGAAGGTTTGGCGTCCAGCCGCGTGTGCCCCGCGAGCATCCGCCCGAAGTCGCGCATGATTACTTCGCCCACGCCTTCGGCATTTTCCGGCACGCTAGCCGCGATTCCCGTTTGCCACTGCACGCGCGCGTATGACGTCGCATGCTCAAACAGAAATCCGTTTCCCGGATTTCCGCCGGTGGTGGTTCTCGAAGGCGGCCCCGACTCGCCCGCTTCGTCCAGCGTGTTTAGCATGTTTGGATTGCCGCGATTTTCCACCTCAACAAGGATCGCCGAATTTGTCCCCGGCTTTTCCGGCGCGATGATTTCAAACTCGGACTGGTAGTCGTAGTTGCCGTCCGCATTGTGCGGCAATTGATCGAAGCCGATGATCGCGTCCCTGGGCGCAACAACCCCGGAAACGATTCCCCAGGTCCTCGTATACACAACTCCCCCGAATGTCCCCGCAGGCTGCGACCCTGTAATCGATACGCCCGTGATCCGTGATTGGTCACGCAGGGCGGTTTCTTCTGCCGCGCGATTTATCCGCGCACCCTCCGGGCGTGGCATCGCCACAAAGGCTGGCGCGCCGAAAAGTAGGGAGAGAAGAATCAATAATGCCGAAGTGATTCGAGTTAGCTGCGGAATACGCATCGAGAGTCCCTCCCAAATTCTGGGCGCGCGGAGGATTTGTGTGCCGGGAAATCAGTCTATACCAAGTTGGCATGCGCCGCGACAGTGCCACATGAGCGGATGCCCGATTTCACCCTATGCATCCCCACCACGCGTGGGATTTGCTCTTCGGCCCGCATCCTCGATACAATGAGGTTTCGCAACGCACCTGCCCAATCCGTCCCGTCTACAGAGAAAGGCGCCATGGCTTCTAGAACCGTCTGGCATTTTGCGTATGGCAGCAATATGAATCGCGCTCAGATGCTCTCCCGCACCGGGAAAATTTTGGAAGAGCACAACGCGTCCCTCCCGAATTACGAAGTCCGCTTTAACAAAAAAGTCCGGGGCGGTACGGCCGGTGCGAACATCCAGCCTTCACCGGGAAAAACCGTTCACGGCGTGCTCTACAAGGTCGAAGAGGGAGCGCTTCGTTCGCTCGATCGCTACGAAGGCGTCCCGGAACACTATCGCCGCATCGAAGTGCAGGTCACGCCCGAAGGCGGCCAGCCCGTTCCAGCGCAGATCTACATTGCGTCAAAAGTGGAAAAGGGATTGCGCCCCTCGGCTCCTTACTTGCAGGCGATGCTGGACGGCGCGGGCGAGCACAACCTGCCGGCCTCGTACATCGGCGAGATCAAGTCCGCCGCCGGCGCCGCATGATCTGTAAAAAGTGACTGTGCCGATTGGCGCAATTCGGTGATTGACTGAGTTTTGGGGTTGAGGTTCCAACCTCTGACCTCGAACGTCCAACCTCTAGACCAGGAGTGACCATGGCCACTACGTCGTTGCCGCGGGCCGCGTCTCGCGGAGGAAGTTTTCTTGTGGAGTCCTGCGCTCCCGAAGACGTCTTCTCTCCCGCCGATCTTACCGACGATCAAAAGCTCATTGGCCAGACGGCCGAGGACTTTGTCCGCAACGAAGTGATCCCTCACATCGCCGACCTCGAGCAGCACAAAGCCGGCCTGATGGCCGAGCTCCTGAAGAAGGCCGGTGAAATCGGCCTGCTCGGCGGAGGCGTGCCGGACGAGTATGGCGGCGCGGGGCTCGACAAAGTTTCCAGCGTAAGGCTCGCGGAGGGATTGTCCGCATATGCTTCGTTTGGCGTCAGCCACGGCGGACACGCGGGTATCGGCACACTCCCCATCGTTTTCTTCGGCACCGAAGAGCAAAGAAAGAAATACCTGCCGTTGCTGGCGACCGGCGAAAAACTCGCAGCCTATTGCCTATCGGAACCGCAAGCCGGTTCCGACGCGCAGAATTCGCGCACGCGCGCCGTTCTGTCTCCTGACGGGAATTCCTGGATCTTAAACGGGCAAAAAATGTGGATCACCAACGGCGGCTTTGCTGACGTCTACATCGTCTTTGCAAAAGTGGACGGCGAGAAATTCTCCTGCTTCATCGTCGAGCGGGGATTTCCCGGCTTCTCGGCGGGCGCGGAAGAAAAGAAAATGGGCCTGAAGGGCAGCTCCACAACGGCAATCTTTTTCGAGAATTGCCAGGTGCCGAAGGAAAACCTGCTGCACGAAATCGGGCGCGGACACATCGTCGCCTTCAATATTTTAAACGCCGGAAGATTCAGCCTCGGCGCCTACTGTACCGGAGGTGCCAAGGGTTCGCTCGAAACCGCATCGAAATACGCAAAGGAACGGGTCGCCTTCGGCAAGCCCATTGGAGATTTCGGCCTCATTCGCGAGAAGCTGGGCGAAATGGCCATCCGGATTTTCGCGGTCGAGTCCATGATTTACCGTTCCGCAGGCCTCATGGATCGCGCCATCGCAGCGGCCGGCGAAGGAGCGGACAAGTCGCTGCAGTCCATGAAAGTGTTCGAGGAATTCGCGATCGAAAGCTCGATCAGCAAGGTCTACGGCTCGGAACTTCTGGATTTCGTCGTCGATGAAGCCGTCCAGATTTTCGGCGGATACGGTTTTCACGAAGACTATCCCGTCGCCCGCTCCTACCGCGACTCCCGCGTGAACCGGATTTTCGAGGGCACTAACGAAATCAACCGCATGCTCATCATTCAGATGCTGATGAAGCGCGCGACCTCGGGCGCTCTGCCGCTCATGCAGGCTGGTGCAAAGCTGCGCGAAGAAATCATGGCCGGGCCGTCGTTCGAGGAGCCTCCCGGCGGCGAGTGGGCTGCGGAAGAGCGCATCCTCGCTGGACTCAAGAAAGCGTTTCTGCTCGTGGCCGGCGCGGCGCTCGAAAAATATCGCGAACGCCTCGCGGACCAGCAGGAAATTGTCGCTGCGCTTTCCGATGTCGTCATGGAATGCTACGCGGTTGAATCCTCGTTACGGCGCGTGCAAAAGGCCGAACTCGCTCGCGGCGCCACTTCCACTGCCGTAATGGCCGACGCGGCGCGCGTGTTCCTCCACGATGCCGCCGATCGCGTCGAGGTCGGCGCTCGCAGGGCGCTCGCCGCGGTGCTCGAGGGGGATATGCTGCGAACCCAGCTCGCCGTCCTGCGGCGCTTCCTGAAGCGCGAACCTGCCGACACGGTAGCAATGCGCCAGCGCGTCTGCGCCGCCGTACAGGCCGGCGATCGTTATCCCTTCGAAGGCCGCTGACCGGAACGCAGCAGACGGAACTTCTCTAGCGACCGGTCGAATTCACAGTTCTGTCTTCACAAGTTGGCAAAATCAAATGTGGTCTTGCATGTCTATGAAATATGCAAGAAAGGTCTCCCAAATCCTGTAGATTTTCTCACTTTCACCCGGACCAGTAGTCCTATAACGCGAGTTCTAATCAAAATCACACCTGGGTACCATATGAAAAATAACGGCTTACGAATTAAGCTGTACTTGAGTCCAGTGGGTTGCGAATTGCATCTAAGTGCTTGTTGGGACGAGGGGGGAAATCCTAGTGAAGGTCAGTCGAGTATTCAGCGAAAAAAAGGCCCGTAAGTGGATGTGGATAGGCCTTGCAGTGTTTGTCGCCCTGCAAATCTACTTCGTTCAGGAAATGCTTGCAGCCCTGATGCTGTTCACTGGCATCTTCGTTGTTTGCGCAGTCATCGCTTTGGTGCTTTACCTCATAGATAGAGCAAGCCGTTGGGGAATTGGCGTGGCTGGAAGTTCGGCCAAGCGCGCCATTGTAGTTGCCGAGGAAATCAGTAAAAAGCAGCTCCGCCGTCCACGTTCAGAGCCTGCCCAGTAATTGCGCTGGCCTCTTCCGAGCAGAGAAACAACGCCGCCGCGGCGATTTCGTTGGCTGTCTGGCCGCGGCCCTGAAGGATCGTGTCCAGAAAACCTTTGAGCTGCGCCTCCTTTGAAACTCCCAATCGCTCAGCGAGCGTCGCGCCTAAATCCTTTGACATTTTAGTTTCTGTCACCGGGCCCGGGCAGATTGCATTTACGCGCACTCCCTTGCGGGCTGCTTCCGCGGCGGTCACGCGCGTCAGCCCAAGCATGCCCGCCTTTGCCGCGGCGTAAGGCGATCCCCATCCGAACGCCGACTTCGCGGAGAGGCTCGAAATATTTAGAATTACGCCCGAGCCGCGAGCATACATTCCGGGCAGCACAAGCCTCGTTAGGAGATAAGCGCCGCGCAGGTGCACGGCGATCACTCGATCCCATTCCGCGGGGGCGATTTCCTCGACCGGCTTCACTGGGCCGTATTCGCCCGCGTTATTCACCAGGATATCGACCTTGCCGAATTCTGATGTAGCTCCATGTATTAGCCGCTCACAGTCTTCTTCTTCGGCGACATCGGCGGATACGGCCGCCGCGCGTCCGCCTGCCCCGCGAACTTCCTGCGCCACTGCCTCGATTTCCGAAGCTGTCCGGGCTGCCACTACCACCGCCGCACCTTGTCCAGCAAATTTCAGGGCGATGGCGCGGCCAATCCCGCGCCCGCCTCCCGTAATCACCGCAACCTTTCCTGTCAGCAGCATCTGCGCCTCCAAAACGATTGGGCAGAATACCACCTGCGCAACGGTTGGCCAAATCGGGTGGCTAACAGTCACGAATAATGACTCACAGTCGCATTCAGAATGGTAGTATCTGCCTGTGCGCCGCGAGCCAAAACGAAGTGTCTCAGGACTTCGTGGGATTTCCGCGACGCCTTTCTTGTGTTCGCTTCTTTTTTTGCCTGCCCTGATCTTGTTTGCAGGCCCTGTCCTCAACGGGTGGAGTCCGACAGAGTCCGCAGTTTCGCCGCCATCCGCAACGGATCGTCTGGGAAATCACTACCTGATGCTTGTGAACACAGCCATTGCGAACCAAATGAATGCTCAGAAAATGGCGCAGTTTGACCGCTCACCCTACGACGGTTTGGCCGTGTCTTTCGCGGATGGGTACGATACCAAACAGGTCATCTCGCTCGGCCCCATGGAAGCTCAAACCGCCGGCTGGAAGAAATCGACGGCCAGGCAAATCTGGCCCTGGGTCTATCTGAACCGCATGATCGGCGCGAACGACATGGAAGGGAATCCACTCACCAAGGTTCCCTATTTCCAGCGGTTTCATGGATTGGACCTGGATGGCAAAGCGGGCGCGCAGGATGATTTTCTGCGGAATTGGCGGAACGCGCTGCGCCTGGCAAAAGAGACCGGCGTTCCCGGAATTGTCTGCGATCTAGAGTTCTACAATAATTACAAGGCGTATGACATCGGCGAACTCGCGCGCATGACAGGCAAGCCGCAACCGGAAGTATTGAATCTACTCAGTCAGCTTGGTGCGAAAATGGCTCGCGCCGCCGCGGAGGAGTATCCCGGTGCGACGCTCTGGTTTTTCTTCACCGGTTTTACCCGCGCCGATTACAGGGTGATCGACGGGAAACCGTACTACCTCGCAGCTACCTACATCGCGGACGGATCGCTTGACGAAATTCTGCAGCATCACCTTCCATTGCACGTTTTGTCCGGCGGGGAAGTGGGCCTCGGCTATTGCCACACCTCTCTCGATGAATTCCGGAAGGCGATCGAGAAGCGTGCGGCAGCCTTTGCTCCGCTGCTGCAAAAATACGACGGCATCCTCGAATTAGCCGGGACGATGACATTGTGGAGCGACCGGCAGGCCAAAAAGAACTGGGTGGCGAATGGAGATTGCGGAGCCTCTTCAGCCAACACGGTCGATGATCTGACCCCGTACATGGAATTGTTGTTTCGGTCCTACCGTTACAATTGGATTTATGGCTCGCCGAATGGAGGATATTTCGCCTTCCAGCCTGAAATTGCGCCCCGATTTAACGCCGCGATCGTTCGGGCGAAGGAACTCGCATTCGGAGAAGCTGTCGACCGATCCGCGTCAAGCTTCAGGTAGTCCAGATAGTGGCGCAGGCTTTAGCCTGTGGCTTTTGGTGCAAGCAAAATCGAGGGTGCTCGCAACGAACTGCCGCTGGAAAAAAACGATCTCGCAGGCACCAAAGGCCACAGGCTAAAGCCTGCGCCACCAAAACCACTTCAATCTCCTACCAGGCCTGCTTTTGAATCCTGCCGCGTTTGACGTTATCCTGAAAATGTCCAGCCATCCGGTCAAAGATTCAATCACGGGAGGGATCCATGTCGAAACCTGGCCGCCGCGAATTCTTGAAAAGTTCCATGGCCATGGCGCTTGCGCCCGCCGCTGGAACCGGACTGGGTCCAAGCGATCTGCAGCGCGAGGCCGGGCCGGCACAAAATGAGCGCGAAGAATTCTTCAAAGGATTCAAGGTGGAAGAGATCAAGACCTCGGGTACGACAATTCACACGACCTATGGCGGAAACCGCAACGGTCCCCCCTTGCTGCTGCTCCATGGTATCCCTGAAACGCATGTGCTCTGGCGCAAGGTTGCCCCCGCACTGGCGCAGGATTATTTTCTGGTGATGCCGGATCTGCGCGGCTACGGCGATAGCGGCAAGCCCCAGGGAGGCGAAGATCATTTCGCCTATTCAAAGCGCGCCATGGCGCAGGACCAGGTGGAAGTAATGAAGCACCTGGGATTTCAAAAGTTCGCCGTAGTGGGGCACGATCGCGGGGGCCGCGCCGCGCACCGCATGGCACTCGATTACCCGGACC
>Ga0210388_10004170_pt1 | contig 11317 bp, 10 predicted proteins | sample IncBWC19OmetaG_FD_155485 | JGI IMG/M metagenome (GOLD analysis project Ga0210388, IMG submission 155485) | Forest soil microbial communities from Barre Woods Harvard Forest LTER site, Petersham, Massachusetts, United States - Inc-BW-C-19-O ...
CGCTCCGAGCGCATCGTACACGTCCGATGCCGATCCGCGAAAATCATAATATCCGCGTCCCCACGGAGCGATCACGATCGTGCCGGTTCGCTCGGCGAGCTGCGCGATGTAAGGCGGCGCGAGCAGCTGCGTCTCCGATTGCGGATGACCGTGCAACCACACGATCAGCGGTGCGGGTTTTGCCGCGGTATACGTCTGCGGCACATAGATCGCAACCGGCTGCATCGTTCCGTCCTTCGATGAACGCACGAACGTTTCCCCGAGGCCGCGAATCGAGCCCATCGCGTTGAAAGAACCACCGATGAGTTGTTCGGCTAAGCTAAGATCGAGGCTCGCAGTTCGCGCCATCGTCTGCGACCACTCCGGCGCCGTATAACCTTGCGGAACGCTCGGATCGCCGAGCGTATCAAAGTCGTCGTACAAACGCTCGTAGTAGTCGTAGGTAGTGTCGCGGCCGGCAACCGGAGCGATACTTGCAATCTTTGCTAAGTACGTTGCCGCCGCGACGTGCAGGGAGACGCGCAGGTCGCCCGCGGAACTCCCCAAGAGGAGTACCAGAGCTGCGGTGCTGACCAGCGCGCCTCTGGTCATGACACTACTTCAACGCTCCGGCGTTCTTGGCCGTGACTTCATTTTGGGAGACTAGATGCCGGCGTACCATTCGTAGCCTTGATCTTCCCAGTAGCCGCCGCGACCTGCGTTGATGTTTGCGAAGCTACCGACGACTTCGACGCGCGCAATCCACTTGGCGCTCTTATAGCCGAGTTGAGTCGGCACGCGCAAGCGCACCGGCGCGCCGTGATCCGGATCGAGCGGCGCGTCGTTTAAACGTAGCGCGAGAAGCGTTTGGGGATGACGCGCCTGGTGCAGATCGAGGCTTTCGTAGTACAAATTGCCCGCTCCGTCATTGTCCATGCAGCGAAAGACGACGTAGCGCGCATCGGCACGCGGCCGCACCGCGTCAAGCAGCGCGGCGAGCGGCACGCCGCTCCACTTCCCGATCGCGCTCCAGCCTTCCACGCAGTCGTGTCGGGTGATCTGCGTCCGCTGCGGCATACGGGAAAGCTCCGCCAGGTCGAATCCGCGCGGCTGCTCGACCGCGCCATGGACGACGAGACGGTAGGCGGCAAAGTTGCCCGCGAGCAATCGCAGGTAGTTCGCATCCGACGGCGTTGAGAAACCGTTGACGCGAAATTGCCGGTCGACGTCCTGCTCGCGGTATTCACGAGCAAGCCCTCGCGTGCCGATGAGCGCGTGATTAAGTCCTTCGGCCGAATCGAGAACGCTGCGCACGGCGTCGTTCCGGCTCAGTGCTGAGGTAATCGGTCCACAGCTCGTGAGTGCGGAAATCGTCGACGCGACGAAGAGTCGCCGCTTCACGGTTGGTACCAGCCGCTAATCATCGAGCGCATCTGGTTCACGAAACCCTGCGTCGCGACCTGGAACGTATGAATCGCAAAAAAACCTAAAAGGAGCAGCATTCCGGCAAAGTGCCAAAGCCGCGCGAACTGGCGCCCGCCGAAAAGCGTGGTCAACGGATTGGCGATGGCGTCGATGCCCGGCGAGAGCGCCAGCCCGGTGATCACGACCAGTGGCGCGATGACGAAGAGCACGGCCGTGTACGCGGCCTTTTGCAGCGGATTGTAAACGTCGTACGACGGCGGCGTTTTCCGCAACTTGAGATAGTAGGCTTGCATCGGCCAGAGTTTCGGAAGGTCGCTCGAAGCCAAGACCATCTTACGTAAGTTGCCCTTGATTGCGCTGGAAATCAGCCATGCCAGCCAGCAGAATGCCGCAATCCACGCAAAGAAAAGATGCCAACGGCGCCCGCCGGAGAGATCTTGATAACCTGGAATCGTAAGCCACGCGCCAAAGGCGTGTGCTCCATGCGATCCCATCCCGTCGCCGGTCCAACCCAACCAGCCGGTGGTGACGAACGTCCGTCCGAAGATGGTGGTCGTGCCGATGCCTTCGGCGGGCGAGCCGATTGCAAGCACGCGCCGTGCTGCGTCGCTCTTATCTGAAGCATCTAAGTTCGGCGAGGCGTTAAAAATCTGCAGACCGCTGCCGACGAGCACCAGCAATGCGACGACCCATAACCAATGGCTCGCACGCACCAGCACGGGATAGCGATAGATAGCCGGCCGGGTCACATCTTTCATCCTTTAAAGTATAACGCGCGCGAGGCCCGGTCGGATGAGGGCGCGAACCCGGCCCGGCATGGCTGAGAGCATCCACCTTGCGGTAAGTGGCGGCGTTGCCCGCGTCGCGCTCGCGCGGCCGGAGGTCCGGAACGCCTTCAATGCCGAGGTCATCGCGCAGCTGCACGACGTCTTCGCGCGCATCACGGCGGCGGACGACGTTCGCGCGGTCGTCCTTTCCGGTGAAGGCCCGGTCTTCTGCGGCGGTGCCGACGTCAAATGGATGCGAGCTTCTTTGGATTTAACCTTCGAGGCGAACGTCGCCGACGCGGAGCGCATGAGCGATATGTTTCGCGCTATCGACAACTGCCCCAAGCCGGTCATCGGGCGCATTCACGGTGCGGCGCTCGGAGGAGGCGCCGGCCTTGCGGCGGTCTGCGACATCGCGATCGCCGCAGAGGACGCAATCTTCGGTTTCACCGAGGTCAAGCTCGGAATCATTCCGGCGGTCATTTCGCCCTTCGTGCTGGCGAAAATTGGGGCGTCGCAGGCGCGCGCGCTCTTTGTGACGGGCGAACGCTTCGACGCCGGGCGCGCCGAGCGCATCGGCCTGGTGCATGAAGTCGTTGCACCCGCCGAGCTGGATGCGTCGGTCGAACGCCGTATCGCCGAAGTTCGCACCGCCGGCCCTGAGGCCATCGCCGCCGCGAAACTGCTCGTGCGGCGCGTCCTCGATAACTCCTACGCCGACTCGCGCGCGATCACGACACAGGCAATAGCAAAGCAGCGCGTGTCGCCCGAAGGCCAAGAAGGCTTGCGTGCCTTTCTCGAGCGCCGCCCGCCGGCGTTTTCAAAATCGCCTGCGCCGTGAAGCGTCTGCTGATCGCCAATCGCGGCGAGATCGCCGTTCGCGTCGCACGCGCAGCGCGCGAGATGGGAATCGTTCCGCTCGGCATTTACTCCGAAGTTGACGCAAGCGCGTACCACCTGCAATTCATGGACGATGCACGCTGTGTCGGCGGTGCGGCCGCCGCCGATTCGTACCTGAACGGCGAAGCGATCGTCGCTGCGGCGATCGCGATGAAGGCCGATGCGCTCCATCCTGGATACGGATTTCTCTCGGAGCGCGCGCCGTTCGCGCGCATGGTGCGCGACGCCGGGCTGATCTTTGTCGGGCCGGCGCCCGAAGCGATGGCCGTGATGGGCAGCAAAATCGAAGCGAAACACCGAGTCCGCGCGTTCGGCGTTCCAACGGTGCCCGGATACGATGGCGACGACCAGTCGCTAGCGACGCTTCAAGCGGAAGCCCATCGCATCGGTTACCCGCTCTTGATTAAGGCAAGCGCCGGAGGCGGCGGCCGCGGCATGCGCGTCGTGAACGACCCATCGGCGTTCGCCGAATCGCTCGAGGCGGCAAAGCGCGAAGCGCGGGCGGCGTTCGGCGATGACGCCGTGCTGCTCGAACGCTATCTGCGCGATCCGCGACATATCGAATTCCAAATCCTGGCCGACACGCATGGGAAAACGATCCACCTTGGCGAGCGCGAATGCTCGATTCAGCGCCGCCACCAAAAGATCGTCGAAGAAGCGCCGTCGGTGGCGTTAACGCCGGCCTTGCGCGCGGAGATGGGCGCGGCGGCGGTACGTGCGGCGGAGTCGGTGAGCTACGCCAACGCCGGCACTTGCGAGTTTATGCTCGACGGCGACGGCCGTTATTACTTTCTCGAGATGAACGCGCGACTGCAAGTCGAGCATCCGGTCACCGAACTCGTCCACGGCATCGACCTCGTACAGTGGCAACTGCGCATCGCCGGCGGCGCGCCGTTGACGCTGTCGCAATCCGATATCCAGCCCCGCGGTTGGGCGATCGAGGCGCGGCTTTACGCGGAGGATCCGGCAAACGACATGCTGCCGTCAACCGGAACGATTTCGCATTGGTCGCCGCCCGAAGGGCCCGGCGTGCGCGTCGACGCCGGCGCTACCTCGGGAAGCGAGGTGAGCCACTATTACGATCCGATGCTCGCCAAGCTGATCGTCTATGGTAGCGATCGCGCTGCGGCCATTGCGCGATTGCAGTATTCCCTCGAAGCGTTCGATGTCGACGGCGTGCGCACGAACCTCCCGCTTTTGCTCTGGATCGCACGCGACGCAGCCTTCCGCGCGGGCGAAACCACCACCAGCTTTTTGGCGCAGCGCTTAGACGAATCGATCTTTGCCAACACCGCACCGCCCGCCAACGCGGCAATCCTCTGCGCCGCTGCGCTGCTCGTGGACGGCCGTGCGCCGTGGCGGATCGGCGACGTAAGCGTCCCGCTTCGTTTGCAGCACGGCTCCGCCGTCGTTGAGTTCGTTGCGGATGCCACCGAGCGGCGCGACGCGTGGCGGATCTCCGGCGAACGCACCGGCTTGCTGCAGGCTCGACGCGCGGGTGAGGTCGTGCACGCGACGTTCGAGGCAACGCCCGTGGCCGGCGTGGTAACCTACGACCGCAAATCGTTCAACGTTCACCTCGACGGTCGCACGTGGACGTTTGCGCCGGCAGCACCGCCCGCCGTCGACGCGGCCGGCGCCAGTCACGCGGCGGTCGGCGGCGCGCTCGTGACGGCCCCCATGCCGGGAAAGATCGTCAAGACCGCGGTGAAGCCGGGCGAGAAAGTCGAGGAGCGGTCGTTACTGATCGTCCTCGAAGCGATGAAGATGGAGCACCGCATCGAGGCCTCTGCCGCCGCCACGGTCACTTCTCTGCTGGTGAAGGAAGGCCAAATCGTCGCCTCCGGCACGCCCTTAGTGGAACTTTCGTGAGCTCTCCGCTGTCAACTAAGTGGGGTCGATGAGCTTACCACGTAACGTTACGATTTTCGAAATGGGGGCGCGCGACGGATTACAGAACGAGCACGCGCTGATTTCGACTGACGACAAGGTACGTTACATCGATCTCCTCTCCGACACGGGGCTGCGCTGGATCGAAGCAACCTCATTCGTTAGTCCCAAGGCAATTCCGCAGCTTGCCGACGCGGCCGAAGTCTTCGACCGCATCCGCAAGGCGCCCGGCGTGCGTTACCCGGTGCTCGTTCCAAACCTCAAAGGATACGAGCGTGCGCGTGCGGCCGGCGCCGACGCGATCGCCGTTTTCACCGCTGCCTCGGAGCACTTTACGAAGCGCAACATCAACATGACGATCGACGAGTCGCTGACGACGTTTCGCGACGTCGTGCGCACGGCGAAGGCCGACGGCTACTGGGTTCGCGGCTACGTCTCGACGGCATTTGGCTCACCGTTCGGCGACGCCGTCACACCCGCGATGGTGCTCGACGTCAGCCTCAAGCTGATCGACATGGGCTGCGACGAGCTTTCGATCGGCGATACGATCGGCGTCGGCGTTCCCAGCCAAGTCGATGCGCTCGTGCCGCTGCTCGCGCAACGGATCCCGCTTGAGGCGATCGCAATGCATTTTCACGATACGCGCGGCACCGCACTCGCGAACGTCTACGCGGCGCTGCAGCACGGGATCGCAAAGTTTGACGCTTCGTCCGGTGGTCTCGGCGGCTGTCCCTACGCGCCCGGCGCAACCGGCAATGTCGGCACCGAAGACGTGCTCTACCTGCTCCATCAAATGGGCATCGAAACGGGCGTGGACCTCGAAAGAGTACGGGCTGCCTCGCGTTTTATCGCCACGGTGGTCGATCACGCGCTCACGAGCAAGGCCTACCAGGCGATGGAGGCCGCTAGCGTAGCGCGAGCGGGATAACGAAGCGCGTCGCCGTGTGCGAATCGCTGTAAGCGCTGATCTTGTTGTCGACCAGACCGGCGGCGATTCCCGACGAGCGCACCTCCGCGTCGGTCGGTGAAGCGCCTTTCCCTTTGGGATGAAAAACCCAGAGCGCGCCGGCGGGTCTGAGATGCGTGGCGGCACGCGCGATGCGATGAAGATCTCGCGGGCCGTCGACCCGTAGAAAAATAAGGTCGTAACTCGTGCGAAGCGCCTGCGACGCGGACTTCGCCAGGCGCTCGTTGAGCGCGATCGTAAAGCCCTCTTCGTGCGGCCCGACGAGGGCGACGTGCGCCTCGGCGACGACGCCGAGCTTCTCGAAAAGGGGGCGTTGGGAGTAATCGCGTTCGGCTCGCGCGCTCATGCAAACCCGAGGTTCTTTGGTCTCGGGGGAATCTCCGTGTAGGCCATCGGGCGATCCCACCAGTCGTGGCGGCGGGCGCGAAGCTTCGCTTCGCTCGGCTGCGGCGGGAGGCGCAGGTCGAGCGCTCGGACGTAAGCGTCGAGATAGCGATCGATCATTCGCTCGACGCTGAAGTGCTTCTCCACGTGCGCGCGGCAGGCGCGCCGGTCGAGGCTCGCCAGCAGCGGAACCTTCGCAACCGCCTCGTCGACGCCGTCACAAAGGTAACCCGTCACGCCGTCCACGACGATTTCCGGCAGCGAACCCATGCGCGCGGCAAGCACCGGCGTGCCGCAAGCCATCGCCTCGATCGTGGTGAGCCCGAACCGCTCGGGCCGCGTCGTCATATGCACGAGCGCCAGGGCCCCAGAGAGCAGCTCGTTTCTCGCTTCGCGCTCGACGGCACCGAGGAACTGGACGCGATCGCCGTCGATCTGGGGCGCAACCAGCTCACGAAAGTACGCCTCGTCTTGCGGGATTGCGGCGATCTTCAACCGGACCCCCGCGCGCTTGGCGATCTCGATCGCGAGATGCGTTCCCTTCTCCGGATGAAAGCGGCCAAGAAAGCAGAGATAGTCGCCCGGCCTCTCGCTGAATTGAAACTCCGCGGGGTCGACGCCGTTGTACGTCGTGGCGAGATAGTCGAGTCCCGGGTCTCGATCCGCGTTGGAGATCGAGCAGTAGAAGCTTCGGGCCGCACCCGCATAGTAAGCCGCCAGAATCTGCGGCGATGAGAAACCATGAATCGTCGTCAGCAGCGGCGGCGCGTCGGAGGCAAGCGCGTAGGTCAGCGGCTTCCAGTCGAAGTGGTTGTGAATCAGATCGAATTCATGAGCGCGCCGAAAGCACTCGCCGATATGCAGCGCTGTGAAGACTTCTCCGTTGAGCGCCGGATCTTCGTTAAGACCCACCGGCACGACCGAGACGAGCCTGCCGTCGAAGCGTGAGTCCCCGGCGGCAAAGAGCGTCACATCGAGACCGCGCCGGCGCATGCCCTCGGCTACGTTGAAAGCGACCTGCTCCCAAGGCCCATAACCGGCCGGCGGCGCCGGCCAGGAAATCGCCGCCAGTACCCCCAGCCGAAGACCTTGAAGTCCCATTAGCGATCGTCGTCGACGACGCGATCGTCGCGATCGGCGACCGCGAGATTGAAATGGGTTCGCCGAATGAGGCGTTGTATCGCAAGCGATGGGAAGGCCGGAACCGGCTGCGCGCGCGTGTAGTCGAACATGTCGCTGAGATCGTCGTCGCTCACATCGCGCTGTCCCATATTGCCTAGCCCCCAGTTCACTTCGATAAACTTGGTAATCGCGGTAGATTCTCGGCGCGTATGCGAGACGTAGGGGACGGCGTGCGGTTTCGCGGGATCGTAGTTCGAGCGCGCCCAAGCCGACATGACGACGATCGGAATCCGAAACCCCCACGTCGTCCCGTTAGGACCCGGCGGCGGTACGACGTGATCGAACCAGCCTCCCGAGTCGTCCCAGGTGAGGATGATCGCGGTATTCTTGTAGTAGTTACAGTCGCGCGCAGCCCGCTGGCTGGCAACGACGGCCAGATAAATCGATCCGACCCAGCCGGGACCCGCGGCGCTCAGCGTGGCGGCGTGGTCCGAATCGACGGCGCTTGGCAGGGCGAACGCGACCGATGGCAATCGACAGTTCGCGATATCGCTGAGAATCGTTCCCGACGGCGTAACGATGTTCTCGTGCCACTCGGGACCATAGCGAATTTTACGGAACGCCTCGTAGACGTTGACGGCCGGGTTCATGGAATCGTTAAACGGCCCGGTGTAGTACTTCCAGCTGACGTGCGCTGCTTGGAGTGAATCGGCGATCGTCGGCTGATCGAAGCACGGGAAGATGCCGGGCGTTACGATCGACTCGCCTTGACCGAAGAGCGGGACGGTCGTGCCCGGTTTCGCATCGCAGCCCCAAATGCTGCTGTTCGGATTGCCTGCGATTCGGCTTTGCGCCGTTGCCAGTGTGTAATGGCTTGGTAGCGTCGGTACTAATCGTGGAGCGAAGTTCTCGTCGGCGAGGGCGTAGTGCGCCGCGAGCAGATGATAGATCGTCGTTTCGTGGTCGGGCACGTACGCGTATGGAAAGTCCGCTCCAGGCTGCGGGAACCCGAGTACGGTCCGCACGTGATCGGTCGCAAATCCGTTCATCTTGCCGCGGTTCCATTCACCGAGGAGCGCAAGATGGCTATGGCTCGGATCGGCCGGATACTCGAGCGGTACCGATCGCAGTTGTATGGAGCGGCCGTCGACCGTCGCCGTCTGCGAGGTGTTCGCGCCCGGATACGGACCGCCATTGGCTAGCACCGAGGAGGCAAAGAGATTATCGAAGGTTCGATTCTCCTGCACGATAACGATCACGTGACGAATCGGGCTGCCGGTGACTTGCTGCCCGAGCAGCGTTGGATTTGCGCCGGGCGGAGTCGCCGCGCCGCCGAGCGCCGTGGCGGGTGCGGCAGCCAGCATTAAGATGCTTAATAAAATAACGTTGCGCATGCGACGATGATAGCCGATTTCGCTTACACGATCACGCCGTTTTTGAAAACGAGCTGCGGGTCGCGCAGCGCGCGCACGTCTTCGCCGGCATCCCGCCGCAAAAGGAGCATATCGGCTGGTTCGCCGATTGCGAGGATGCCGCGATTACGCCCCACGAGCTCGGCCGCGACGTTCGTCGCCGCGTGCAACGCCTGTTGCGGCGTCATGCCCAAGAGCGCCCACATCAGCTCGACCTCTTGCGCATAATTCTCATGGTAGTTGTAAGGCGTGCCGGCATCGGAGCCGCCGGCGATCCTTACCCCGCTCTCGTAGGCATGGCGAATATTCGTAAGCATCGCTTCGTTGACCGTTTTGGCCTTGTCGACGACGTACTCCGGCTGATGACCATCTTCGATATGGGCGAGAATGCAGGTCGGCGCGCTAAGCGTCGGGACGAGATAAACCGCGCGTTCCTTGAAGAGCGCGATCGCCTCATCGTCGAGCATATGTCCGTGTTCGATTGAATCGATGCCCGCGCGGAGCGCGTTCTTGATGCCTTGCGTGCCGATGGCGTGCGCGGCAGCGCGCAGACCGTGACGGTGCGCTTCGTCGACGGCGGCCGCAAGCTCCTTGGGGGTCAGCTGCGCGTTTCCCGGCACGGCCCCTTTTGTCATGACGCCGCCGGTCGCAATCAATTTAATGCAATCGGCGCCGTGCCACATCTGCTCGCGCACCGCTTTGCGCGCATCCCAGGGTGAGTCGACCGCTCGCCCGATGGGCCAGCCGTGACCGCCGGTCATGCAGAGCACCGCGCCGGCCGCGCGTATGCGCGGGCCGGAAATGCGTCCCTGCTCGATTGCGTCGCGCACGTCGGCGGCAATCGCATTCGAACTGCCGAGATCGCGGATCGTCGTGACGCCCGCCTTGATGGACTTACCGGCGTTTTCGACCGCGTGCAGGAGCCGCTGGTTCGGCGTCGTCGTTTCAATCATGCGCATCATGTCCGGCTCGCCGCTCGCCTCGAGGTGCGCGTGCGCGTTGACCAAACCAGGCGTCACGCAGGCCGCTTCGAGGTCGCACTCGCCGCCGGCGGAGCGGATCTCCTGAATCGAGCCGTCGTCGATGACGATATCGACGCGGCGCTTGGGTGGCTCCAGCGTGCCGTCGTATAAAACTCCCGCTCGAACGATCATGCCGGGCTATTCGAAGCTTGCGTGAGCCGGGCCCTTTAGTAGATCTTCAGAAGACCTTCAGGTTGGTCAGATTGACGATGCCGTTGATGACGAGCTGCACGGCGATTGCGGCAACGATGATGCCCACGATCCGGCTAACCGCATCAATGCCCGTCTCGCCAAACCACTTCACCAGCGTCTCCGCGCCGCGCATAAACACGTACGTAATGCCGATGACGACCAGCGCGACGACGACGAAGATCGAGCCGTTGACGATTCGATTTCCGGCTGCGGCGTTGAGCAGCACCACACTAGCGGTAAGGGCACCAGGACCGGTAATGATTGGTATCGCCAACGGAAAGACCGATGGGTCGGTCAAGTTGCTGCGCTTGGCGCGAGTGACCGCCGGGTGTTCCGTGTGCTCGGCGAAAACCATATTAAACGCGACTTTGAGGAGCAGCAATCCGCCCGCGATCTTAAAGGCCCCGATCTTGACGCCAAGCGCGTTGAGCAGCGCGTCGCCCGCAAACGCGAAGGCGATCAGGGCGATTGTGGCGACGATGCTCGCGCGCCGGGCGATCTCGTTCTGCTCGGCGGCCGAACGGCCCTCGGTGACGGAGACGAAGACCGCCGCCGCCGAAATCGGATTGATCAGCGCTACCAATGTGACGAAGAAGTAAAACGCCTCGACGACGGCGCGATGACTCATGTCGTCCAGTGCAGTTTCGAGTGAGCGGCTTTGGCGCGCGCAATCGCCGCATCGTCGACCGGCCCGTCGACGAGCATCGTGAAATGCCCCATCTTCCGGCGCGCGACGGCGTGGCGTTTGCCGTACACGTGCAAAACGATCGAAGGATCGCTCAGGAGCTCGGAAACGCCGCCAAGATGATCGCCGGAGCCGTCACCGAGCACGTTCACCATAATCGCATTCGCGAGCATTCGCGGCGGCGAAAGCGGGAGATCGCAGATAGCGCGCACGTGCTGCTCGTACTGCGAGCAGGGGGTCACGTCGATAGTATAATGTCCGCTGTTGTGAGGACGCGGCGCGATCTCGTTCAAGAGTAGCCGGCCATCGGTCGTTAGGAAAAACTCGACGGCGTACGTCCCAACGATCCCGAGCCGGCGCCCCACGACGACCGCCATCATCTGCGCCTGCTCCGCGGTAACGGCGTCGACGCGAGCCGGCGCAACCGTCATCGTCAGGATGCCGCGGTGGTGGCTATTCTCCGCAACCGGATAGACGACGATCCGATCGTCGGCGTTGCGCGTCGCGATCACGCTCAGCTCGCACTCCAGCGAGACCCGCCGCTCGAAGACCCACTCCGCGCCGCCGGCTTG
>Ga0210388_10004171_pt1 | contig 11317 bp, 5 predicted proteins | sample IncBWC19OmetaG_FD_155485 | JGI IMG/M metagenome (GOLD analysis project Ga0210388, IMG submission 155485) | Forest soil microbial communities from Barre Woods Harvard Forest LTER site, Petersham, Massachusetts, United States - Inc-BW-C-19-O ...
TCGACAAGGCGCCCGGGAATTTTTCCGCCATCCCATCGTACAATTGGCAAGCTAACTTCCCTTTCACGTACCAGGGCCCCAAACCCGCAGGCCTCGGGGACGTGCGCGTGGCGTCGCTCGCGCTGCTCCTTGCGCTCGACATCACCGATCAACCGCTGAGCCCCCACTCGGGCATCCACCTCTCGAACAACGTGGAGCTTGCGGAGAAGATCTTCGGCGGCAGCGTCTCGGACTTGAAAGTGCAGCCGGACTTTCGCGTCTACATTCCGATCACTCGCAAAGAAGTCACGCTAGCCACTCGCGTGAGCTTGGGTTTCTTGTTTCCGAGAGACTACGGTCAGACACTGACGTCTGGCACGCCCGTGAATGCGACCGATCCGGCGACGATATTCGACCAAGAAAAGCTACTTTTGCGCGCGTTCTACTCGGGTGGTCCCAACTCGAATCGCGGCTACCCGTTACGCGGAGTCGGGCCCTACGGGACGGTCGGCTTTTTGATTCCGACGGGCGTAAACTGCACGATCGCGTTGAATGCGGGGACGCCCGCGTGCAATCGTCCGACCGGTGGTTTCACGCTCTGGGAGGCTTCGACCGAGCTTCGTTTCCCGATCTCGGGACCGATCAAGGCCGTGCTCTTCGCCGACGCGAGTGACGTAACGCGTAACGTCGGCGAGATCCGTCTCAACGCCCCTCACCTCTCGGTAGGTCCTGGCCTACGCTATATGACGCCCGTCGGTCCGCTGCGCTTGGACATCGGCTATCGCGTGCCGGGCGCGCAGGGGGCGTCGGAGGGCAGCAACACGCTCACCCCGCTGTTCAATATTTCGCATCTGGACGTGGCGATCAACATCGCCATCGGAGAGGCGTTTTGAAGCCCAAAGGCGCGCCTCCTATACGACTAGCGCCCGCATCGGCGAAGACACGCGTGCTGCGCACGCTGTGGCGAGTCGGTGAAGGGGCGGGCCTCGCGTTGGTCTTCGCCAGTGGCTCGCTTCTGGCTCTGCTGCTGTATACGAACTTGCCCGCCGGCAGACGACTCTTGGCGGACGCGCTGCAACGGCTCTTGTCCGGCACATTTTACGGCAATTTCACGATCGACGCGGTCGATCATCTGTCCCTGGGTGAGCTCCGTGCGCACGGCATCACGGTGCGTGATCCAGACGGCCGCGTCGTGCTGACCGTGTCTACGCTCGACGCGGATGCCGATCTTGCGGGGCTCGCGCGCAAAGTCCTGCGTGGCAAGGGCACGGTCACCCTGCGCATCGATCACGCGCGCGTCGAACGCGCCGAGGTGTACTTGATGCCGGGCCACGACGGAAACGTGCCCAGCATCGCTGACGCATTCACTCCGCTGCCCAGCAAAACGCCGAGCGCTCCCAGCAGCCCCTCGACACGCAAGCTCAAAGTCTGGTTGCCGGAGATCGTGGTCGGTCACATTTACGGGCGCGTCGCGCTCGGCGGTATTCCCACGCTCGAGACCGAGCTGAGCGCGGTGCACGGTTCGGTGCTCGGAGCAGCCGACGTCACCGCGGTCGACGTGCCGCGCTTTTCGATGCTCGCGCGCGGCATCGGCGGCGCGGACGCGCGCGGCATCGGCAGCGTGCACGTGCGCACACCGGGCGCGGTCTGGACATCGTTCGACGGCTATTTCGGGCAAGTTCAGCTCGGGACGGTGGTGCGCGTCGACGGACCAATCCTCGACATTGCGGTCGATGTGCCGCGCGCCGAGCCCGCGGAAGCACGCGCATTGTGGGCAGACTACCCCCTTCAAAAAGACGTCGGCATTCACGCAGAAGGCGTGGGCACCGTGCATTCGATGCACACTCAAGCCAAAATCCTGGTCGGGCGTGGCTCGGTCGATACCAGCGGCGAGCTGCGCCTGAGCGGCGACACCGGCGCAGACCTAGACGTTTCCGCGCGCGGCCTGAATCTGCAGGTCCTTTGGCCAACGGCTCCAGAAACGCAAGTCGACGCGGACGCCGCGCTGTCCGTATTCAAATCGGGGAACGAGCTGGTCGCGGACGTGAACGGCTCGACTCGCCCGACGCGCATCCTGGGCACGCAGCTACCCGCCATCGACGTCAACGGGACCTACGACAGTAAGGGCTTCGTAGCGCACGCCACCGCGCACGAACGTGGCGTGCCCCTGAAGGCGACCTTCACGGTTCACCCCAACGGCTCCATCGACGGCACTGCAGAAGCCAAACAAGTCGAGCTGAGCCGCACGCCGCGGCTCGAGCCGTACTTCAAAGGTCATGGCGTCGTCGACTTGCAGCTCAAGGCACACATCGAGAAAAATAAGCTCGACGCGCACATCGACGCTAATTTGCGCGACTTTCAAGACGGCCAGCTCACGATCAAGAGCAGCAAAATTTCTGGTCGCGCCAGCGGACCACTCAACGCACCGAACCAGCTCACTCTCGACCTAACGGCAAAATCGCAGATGCTGCGCGCTGGGCCGCTCGGCTTCGATGAAATCGACAGCAGCGCGCGCGGGCCAGTGACGCGACCGCTCGTGTCCGCAACCGTCAACAACAACTACGGGCCCAGCATCACGGCCAAGGGCACGGTCACCCTACGCGGCACACTGCGCATCGACAACATGGTGCTGGAGCTACAGCGCGACCAAGCGGCGCTCACGGCAACTGTTTCCGAGGTCGCCATCGAGGGCGATCAAGTCCACGTGAACGGGTTGAGCTTGCAGGGCGCCGGTGGCAAGCTCGAGGCCTCCGGACAGGTCGGCCCCGAGCGCCTCGCGCTCGTCGCGCAAGGCGAGGGGCTCGATCTAGAAGTCATCACGCACGCGCTCGGGTTGCCCCGCGGCGTGTTCAGCGGCAAAGTCGGCCTCGACGCGGATCTCGACTCAGCTAAAAAAAATCAGCACGGCAGCCTGATCTTGAAGCTCGACAAGGGCCGTATCGACGGCGTCACGGTGGATTCGTTCAGCCTCGCCGGCCAGCTCATCGGCACTCACCTGGATCTACAAAGTTCCGCAAAATTGCCGGATTTCGGCAATTTCTCGGGCGAAGCTCGAACCACCATCAACGGCAGCTTGGGCGACCTCGAGACGCTCGAGCATGCCACAGGCAGCGTGACCGTCACCGCCCAGCACTTGCCGCTCGGCCTGCTCAGCTACGTGTTGCCCAAGAGCGCGCAGGTGAGCGAGGTGCGTGGCGAGGCCGACGCTTCACTCGTACTCAGTCGTCAAGACCCCAACGCGATTCCGAGCGCAGCGCTACTGATCAACACGAACGGCCTCTACGTATCGCTGGTACCGAAAAGCAAGACCGACTCGGCCACGGTGATCTCGGGAATCGATGCGCACGCCGGCCTGAATATCGACGGGGACAGCGGACAGAGCGAGGCCACTCTGAAGCTCACCGACCACCACGGCACCCTAGTCTCGGCTACGACCAACCTGAAGGTCGACCTGCAGACCGCCACGAAACATCCGCAGAAGCTAGTCGAGCAATTGTACACGACTCCGCTCGTCGCCAAAGCCGTGATCGACGATCGGCCTTTGGAGGAATTGCCGACACTGATTGTGCCCAAGGGTATCGCCGGCCGCCTGCGCACCGAGCTAACGCTGCGCGGGACGCTGGAACGCCCGGTCTTGAGCGACAAAACCGAGCTCTATCAGTTGCGACTCGGCGATAGCGAGCGCGACAAGGCGATCGATGTCTGCGCTCAGCTCGACTACGACAAGAGCACCGGGCAATACGGCGCGCGCGGCGAAGCGTTTCTGCCGAGCACGCAAACGCGCGCTTGCAAAGGCACCCGAGTCGCTCAGTTCAGCGGCGCAGGGCAAGCCGAATGGGCAAAGTTGACGAACCCCGAGATCAACGCGGACGCGGCCTGGACCGGCTCCGCCGGCGTGTCACTCGAAGGGCTGCCACTCGACGTGGTGCCGCCGCTCGCACAGGCCGGCTTGGACGGCAAGTTGTTCGGCGCCATTATGTTCGATCGGCGTCAAGCCCTGCCACAAATGTTCGCGCAGCTCGAGGTCAGAAACGCGGTCGTCGCTCGCACTCAGCTCGGCACAGCGGCGGTTCAGGTACGCACCGACGGGCGCACACTGTCGGCCAAGCTCAACATCGAGGAGCCCATCGGCAAGCTCGACGGAGATCTGCAAACGGCCGTCAACTGGCAGGGCGTCGTGCCGAGCATCGACGATACGCACCCGATCTTGGCTCATTTGACGGGCACTAACGTGGACGCGGTGATCTTGTCGCCGCTCGTACGCGACGTGCTGTCCGAGGTGGGCGGCAAGCTCGACACGAAATTGACAGTAACCCTGACGCCAAATCCCGATCCGAAGGCCGAGCAGCACTGGACAGGCGCGCTCAGCGGCACGCTCAGCATGCACGACGGCACGCTACAGCTCGCACGGCTTGCGCTGCGCATGAGGAACGTCAGCTTCCAGGCGCGCGCCGAGGATCACACGAATTCGACTTTGATTGTCATCGACTCATTGTCCGCTGCCGCCGAAGCGGAGAAGGCGAACGTGGCGGCGAGCGGCAATATTTGGCTCGACGGCTTTCGACTGTCGAAAGGCAACGCGCGCGCCACATTGCGCGGCGTTCCGCTCCTGGTCGAGGGCGTCACCCTAGCCACGTTGGACGGTCAGAATATCTCGGTCGATCTCGAGCGGCGCCCGACGGAAATGTTCGTTGGCCTGACGATCCCCCAGCTCAACGCAGTGTTGCCGCAATCGGGCACACGCGACTTGATCGCGCTCGACGACAACGGCAGCGTCGAGGTCGCGCAGCCGCTCGCCGAGCCGCGCAAAGCGAGCGACAGCGCCGCGCTACCGTGGCGCATGAAGTTCGACCTCGGCGGTAAGGTCAAGATCACGCGCTCCGACTTGTTCCTACCGCTCACCGGCGCTCCAGAGCTCTTGCTCGGGGACGAGCTGAAGGTCGCCGGCAACATCGAGCTCATTCCAGGCGGGCGCCTCAATCTACCGGGGTTGCCCCGACCGTTCACCATCGAGAATGGCACCGTCGCGTTCGACAGCGACGGCGATCCGGGCGACCCGCGCGTCGCCGTGCAAGCGCTCTGCGAGACCTCACAGGTCACCATACGCGCCAAGGTGAGCGGTACCTTTCGCAAAGCAACCGTGATCTTGGAGAACGTGGACGACCCCGGACAAACCGACCAAGCCGCGCTCATCGCCAAGCTGCTCAACGCGCCATCCGAGGACCAAGCTGCGACCGCCAACAACAACAATGGCGCTACGACCGCCGGGCTCGGCGCGGGCGCCGGCTTTCTAGGCAATCAACTGCTTGCGAACACCGCGCTGTCGAATCTCGAGATCAAGGCGGGCAGCGAAACGACCGCGGATCAGCGCTCATACCAGACGTACAGCGCCGCCTATCCCATCTCCGACACGCTGTGGTTCGAGGGCAGTTACAAGACCCTACAGAGCGGGGACATCACTTCGACGACCACCAACACCACCGCGTTCAGCGGCACGTTCGATTGGCGTTTCCGCCGCAATTGGTCACTGCGGACCGAGGTCGGCAACATCGGCGCCAGCGTGGATCTGCTCTGGCAATACAAGTACTGACGCGCGACTCAGGGCAATAGCTCGAGCACATTTCGCGGGTCGCAGACCACGGTCTTGGCGTTCTGATTCACCTGACCGAGCGGCAGCGCGCCGGCATTCACGCCCTCACGCGCGCGGCGGACCTCGAAGTGCAAGTGCACGACACCCGGGCTACCGGAGTCCCCGACATAGCCCACGAGTGAGCCAGATTTCAGAGCTTGGCCGTGGCTCAGACCGGGCGCAGCGCTCTCCAGGTGGCCGTAGATCACGAGGTACTCACGCAGCGCGCCCGCCTCGCGCAGGGTGTGATGCGTCACGACCGAGTTGCCGAACAGATGACCGACCTCCAGCACCTCGGCGTCCCCGACCTGATTTTCGAGATTCACCAAATGCACCTCGGTACCGCGTGCTTGCGCGAGGTCGACTCCGCCGTGACCGACCGCAGTCAGCTCCGCGCCGCGACGTTGCTCGGCGTCTGGTCGATCCAGATCGTAGCCGCTGGTGACGAAGGATTGGTCGGGCAGCACCGGCACGGGCAAGCGATATTTGCGAAAGTCCTTGGGCCGCTCGGGGCGGCGCGGGATCTGATCGTAGACTCGCAGCTGACCGCTGCGATCGTGGTGCTCGTTTTGTTCCTCGACCAGCGCTGGACCGAGCGCATTCGGGTCGGGCACCGGAACGCACACGTTGCCGTCGGGGAGCGTCCCGCGCGGGCACGGCGCGTCGCTCGCGCCGACGGCGCTGCCCGCCTGCGACGGCGCGCAAGCCATGCGTGGCACCTCGGGCGCGGGCATGGGTCTTCGTAACTCGGCCGCGCGAGTCAGCAGAGCCACCAGGCTCACCGCCAGAGCGCCACGCAGGAGCGGGTCCATGTTCACGTCAGCCTAGCTCAAACGCGCGAGCGGCCCGAGCGCTTCCCGGACATAGGGAAGCAACGGATAAGCGCCGCAAAATCGCGATTTGGTCTTGGTTTGGATTGCTTCTCTGGTCACGGATTGATAGCGAAGAGGAGCCTTGGTCCTCTCCGAAAAGCTTTCGCCCGCTGACGCGGCGATCCTCGAAACCTTCGTGGTGCCGCGCTACCTGTCCCTGTTTGGGGACCTGATGCTGGAGATGATCCTGGTGGGGGAAACGGCGCGCGTCGCTCACCTCGGCTGCCGCACGGGCTACCCGGATCTCAAGCTCTACGAGCGCGTCGACGGCGTCGACATCGTGGGGGTGGATTCGTCTTTGCCCGCGCTCGAGCTGGCGCGCAACAAGGCAGCGGTGCTTGGCGATGTACCCATCGAGTACCGCATTGCCGAGAGCTTGCCGCTGGATCTGGACGAAGGAATTTTTACGCACGCGTTCGCGATCCATCCCATCTCGGGTCCGAAGGATCGCGTGGCCTTGTTCAAAGAGATGAACCGCTTGCTGTGCGAGGGCGGTCAAGCCCTGGTCGCGTTGCCGCTGCGCGGATCCTTTCAGGAGATCGCAGACTTGTTCCGCGAGTACGGGCTCAAGCACGACGACAGTGATTTTTCGAAAGCTATCGAGTCCGCCCTGATCGGGCGTCCCAGCATCGAGGCCCTCTCGGAAGAGCTGGAAGACGCTGGCCTAGAGGACATCGACGTCGAGATTCGTCAAACTCAATTGTCCTTCGACAGCGGCCGCGCCTTCGTCGAAGATCCAGTGAGCCGTCTCTTGATCATCCCCGAGGTGCGCACCTGGCTGGCCGTCAATGATCTGCAAAAGCCGCTCGAGTACGTGCGTGACGCGATCGATAAATATTGGTCGGAAGGCAAGCTCGAGCTGAGCCTCAATGTCGGCTGCGCGAGCGCGCGAAAACCCGTCAGCTGAGGGCTCGCGTCACACGCGCTGCTACTCCCAATCGCGCTCGCCCTGCCGCTGCATCGGCGAGCGCTCAGACGACCAATTTGTAACCAAACCCGTACACGGTCAAAATGTGCTCGGGTTTGTCTGGGTGCTTCTCGAGCTTGCGCCGTAATTTGACGATGAAATTGTCGATCGTACGGTTCGTGGGGTTCGCATCCACGCCCCAGATTTTGTTTAGAATCTCCTCGCGGCTGACGGGTTGCCCCGCGCGCTCGTAGAGCATACGGAGCAGCTCCACCTCGTAGAAAGAGAGCGTCTCCGGCTGCTTACCGGCGAGCTCCAAGGTGTGCGCGGCGACGTTGACGGTGTGCTTGCCGATCGTGAACGTGGCGCTTTCACTCGGGCGATTGGCGCGCCGAAAGATGGCGCGAATGCGAGCCACCAGCTCCCCGACGCTGAACGGCTTGGTGACATAGTCGTCTGCGCCAGCGTCCAGACCGCGGATCTTGTCGGCCTCTTGGCTCTTGGCCGTGAGCATGATGATCGGTACGAAGGCGTCGAAGCGGCGCACGTCCTCGCACACTTGGTAGCCGTTCACGTCCGGCAGCATCAGATCGAGCAGGATGGCGTGCGGGTGCTCCTGGCGCGCGAGCAGCGCGCCCTCCTTGCCGTTGCTCGCCGTGACGACGCGAAAGCCCTCGAACTCCAATGCGTCTTTGAGCCCGAGAGTGATGTGTGGCTCGTCGTCGATGACGAGGATGGTCTTTTTGACTTCCATCCGCGGCGCCGAGCTTAGCGCGTGTCCGGCCACCGGCACCAGAAGCGGCGTGTGCCGACCACAAAAACGAGAAGGCGGCGGCTGGAAGCCCAGCACGCCGCCTCATGTCGCACGCCCGGGAGCGTGCTCTACCGTTGATTCAGCTCAACCGCCGTCCGCCGCCTGATCGATGTTTGCACCGAGGCAGGCGATGAAGGCGATAGCGCCCTGAGCAGGCACCTTGCTCGTGCCGTCGTCGACGAAGCGCAACAGGCGCTTCTGGTTGTCCGGACAGTTCTTCAGCGCCATCGACGCAGGATCGTCGATGTAGCAGTAGCCGGGTGTCGACACCGTCGGTGCGTCCGCCTGGCACTGCGCCAGCGCGTCACCCTGCTCCTGCACGATCTCGCACATGCAGAAGTTACTGTCGTCACAACCCGGTTGATTGGCGCCGCCGCAGCTACCGGCGGCCTGCAACTGACGAAACACGGCATCCTTGATGCTCGGGTCAGCGGCTACGCGACCGTCCGTCGCGTTCGTGGGATCGGGGCAGTTGCACTTGCCAGCCTTCTGCGCCTCGATCACCTCGCACTCCACCTGGTTCGTCGGGCCGCCGTCGGCCCCCGGCTGCTTCGCCAGAGCGCGCGGGAGACACTTGCCTTTGAGCGCTTCCTTCAGACGGCTGATGATCGCCGCGACTGCCGGGTTGTAGCCATAGTTTGGATCCTGGCAGGGCGTCGCACAGGTCGTCACCTTCGGGCAGATGGAGGCCACGATGGCGTTGGCGCCGAAGTCCTTCAGCACTTGCAGCTCGCGCGCTCCGGGATACGCCTTCGCGAAGTACTGCGTCGTCCCAGCCGGACCGCCACCGGGTGGCTGGCACAGCGGGCTATTGTACATCGTAACCAGGCTGGCATCGCCGTTCTTGGTCGGCGCACAGTCACACGCCGAGTCACCGGGGTTACACGTCCTCGCAGTCGCGAGCTTGAAGGTGCACGCGAACTCCAAGTCAGCCATGTCAGTCACGTTTTGCTCGTGACCGTTGATCGGGTTCGCGGTCGGGTTCATCGAGTCCGCTTGCACGATTGAGGCCCCCGGCACGTTCGGGTTCGTGCCCATGCGCGGGCCGTGATGACCGGCGCCATTCGGTAGCTCCGCCGGGTTGCCCGTCGTCTCGATCATGAACGGATCGGAGGGGGGAGTGGGCGGGCTAGTGGTGGGATCACCAAGCAATTGCGGCCAGCGATTCTTGGTGATCAAGTCCGCGGCCGTCAGGTAATTGAGCGTCGTCGGACTCGCCAAGGAAGCGTCGTCCGAGATGTCCTGCCACGGGACACCGACGATGCCCGCGAGGAACACGAGATCGGTGGAGCGTGGCGGCGCGCCGCTCGTCCCGGGATCGAACAAAGGGTTCACGACCGATTTCGTGGAGTCCGACTCGAGGTTCAGTGTCGTGCTCGTGAGGCCGTTCACGTAGCGCTGCGTGCTGTACAGCAAGTCGAAACCAAAGCGCTGCTTCTGGTCATAACAACGCAGATTCAGCGAGTCATTCGTGGTGGGCCAAGTGTTGTAGCTGCCTGCCGCCGCACCCATGCATACCGGGTCCGCGCTGAGCGCCATACAACCCGAAGGCGGTCCGCCGGGCTCGTTCTGCGCGCAGGAGCGGCAGCACGGGTCATTCGGATTCGCGGTGCATGCCTGGGTAGCCTTCGGCATCGGCGTGGACGCGCCCACGAACCAACCCACTCCTTCATCTTGGATGGAGCAGTCATTTTCGTCGGACAGCATGACGACGGCGACGAGTGAGTCCGGCCGCAGGAATGCTTTGCGTTGCGCAAGCAACGTCGTGTCACAACCCATGCAAGTCGTGCTCCCGTCCGCGTTGAACACGAGCTTCGAGCTGCGCACGGTCGAGTTACCCACGCGCGTCACCGACGCTGGCGGCTCCGGATCGATCAGGAAGCGGTACCAAGCTTCGAGTGACGCTTCATAACCGCAGCCGTGCTCGCCCGTGGCTTCGACTAGGTTCGCGAAATCAGTGTTCAGCGTCGCGGAGTTGTTCTCGCCGGGCGGGTTGTTTTTCAGACCCGACGGATCCCAAGCTAAAAACCCGCTGTTGTTGTTCCAGGTCGTGACGCCCGGGCGCTCCGCGCCGACGAGCTCGCCTTTGTCGTCGAGATACTCGGTGATCGGCGGAGTCGCGGTGGCGTCGTCCGCAGACGGCGCCGAGCAAACGCTACCGCCGTGCGCGCCCAAGCTGGAGCTCACGATGCCGATGTGAATGTCGCCAATCGGGCTGAACTCGGGCGAATCCGCTGTGTTGGCACACAAGCCAGTGTTCGGATCGGAGTTCATACCGTCGGGGGTCACGCCGTCAGGCTGGAGGCAGATCGGCGTGACGAGGCGCGAGAGGAGCACGGGCACGGCCGCCTTCAAAATCTCCTGCTTGTCCGCCATCGACACCGAGTTGTCGATCATGAAGAGGAGGTCGATCTTATCGACCGCTGTCTGCACAATCTGATCGACGAACACGTTGCTCGTCGTCGGCTTAGCGGGGACGACCTTGCGGTCGAGACAGCCGGTTGCGAGCCCAGCGACGGCGGTGACTGCAGCGAGGCCTGCGAGGCCTGCTCGAACGAGCCGCGCCGAGGACTTAGGCTTCAATTGGCGTGTCGAACGCTTCAACATCATTGGAAGAACTCCTTGAATGGGCGCCGCCCCTGGCACTGTGCGGCCCGGAAGCGTGAGGGGAGCAATGTAGCGGGATTCCGCGCGGACCCCTCGCGCGCGGCGGCCGCCGGAGCGTAGTTTTTCGCCACGAGGTTTGTCAATCCTCGCGACCAGGACGGCGGGGCGAGAATACCCGTTGCGACAGAATTCTCCGCCTTGACCACTTTTGCCACGCCACGCACCACTTCACCCCACAGCACGCGCTGTGCCGGTACCCGAACGTTGCTTTTCCCTATGTTCTGACGGCTCGCGCGCAACTCGGCTGGCAGTGTGGAGCCGTGCAGCCAATCGAGTGGGCGAACCGCCCGCGGTGGCAGTCACTACGCGGGACGGGAAATGGAGGTGCTCCTAAGCAGGGCGCGCGCCAGCCGTTTTAGGGCTGATTTCTCGACCTTTGCGCAACTTCGGTGGCGCGCGGGCGTCCGCGGCCAACCGGGTGGTCTAAACGCGCGCCCGGCACGCCGGGG
>Ga0210388_10004172_pt1 | contig 11315 bp, 14 predicted proteins | sample IncBWC19OmetaG_FD_155485 | JGI IMG/M metagenome (GOLD analysis project Ga0210388, IMG submission 155485) | Forest soil microbial communities from Barre Woods Harvard Forest LTER site, Petersham, Massachusetts, United States - Inc-BW-C-19-O ...
CCCGGAGGCGCTCTACTACTTGGGACGCGCCTACTACGCCAACGCCATGTACACCAAGGCCGTCGAGGCGCTCGAGCGCTACATCCGCTCGCAGACGGTCCTCGGGCGGCCGCTGCTCCCCGGCCCCTCGACGAAACTGTAGCCGACTCCCAGAGCGGAGTGGGCCAGCCTCGCCGCATCTGTCTTCCTTCCTTCTTCCTTGGGTCTAACACTTGGCGGTCGGCAGGGGTCCGACCCCAGGAGGTCGAGATCATGATCGCAAGGCTCATTCGCATCGTGGCGTTCGGCGGGACTCTTGCCATTCCGGCACTGGGCTATGCGCAGTCAGGGCCGCCAGGCCCCCCGCCGGAGGAGGGGAACGGCGACTTCGCGAAGGTGCACGTCGCCTGCGCAGCGGACGTCGAACGCCTCTGCAAGGACACGAAGGCCGGCCGCGGTCACGTCCATGCGTGTCTCAAAGCGCACGAGGCGGACCTCTCCGACGGCTGCAAGGCCGCGCTCCAGGAAGCGCACGAGCACCGTCATCCGCGCAGCTGACCAACAAGGCGGCTCAAACGGCGAGGCGGCAGTAAAGTGAAGAAGGCATCAGCACCTGACTCGATGGGGGTGCTTGTCGGAGACGCCCCCGAGAGAGGGGACTCACACCTGGCCGACGTGCTGTTGGTCGAATCCGATGACCTCATCCGCCACGCCCTGACGTGGTTACTCGGCTCCGATCGGCGTGAATGTCTGGCAGTCGCGTCGGCGGAGGAGGCACAACAGCTCCTGGAGGTCCGTGAACCGGCGCTGGTGGTCACGGATCTCAACCTATCGGGGCGATGGAGCGGGATCGATCTGCTGGCGTGGATGTGGAGCAGCTCACGTCTCCGGGGCATCCCGATGCTGCTGATGACTGGCGACAATCCCGACGGGGCGCGCGCGCTCCTGAGCGCGGCGGGGCTCGACCACGTCGAGCTTCTGCCCAAGCCTTTCCAGCGCGTCCAATTGAAGGAGAGGCTGGCGCTTCTGACGGGACGGCGCGGAGGAGATCGTCAACCGTAGCTGTCTGAGCGACAGATACGGTTGACCTCTGGAGTCCCGGCCGGACCGGATTTTCGGGTCTAGCGCTTGCTGAACTGGAAGCGGGCGCGGGCGCCGCGCTGACCGTACTTCTTGCGCTCTTTTTGGCGCGCGTCGCGGGTCAGGTAGCCGGCCTTCTTGAGGGCGGGCCGGTGCGCGGGCTCGATCTTGATGAGGCTGCGCGAGATGCCGTGGCGAATCGCGTCCGCCTGGCCCGACAGGCCGCCGCCGCGGACGTTGACGAACACGTCGAACTGTCCGGAGGTCTCGGTCAGCTCGAGCGCCTGGCGGAACACCATGCGCGAGGTCTCGCGGCCGAAGTACTCTTCCAGCGAGCGGTCGTTGATGGCGATCTTGCCGGAGCCCGGCTGCAACCAGACGCGCGCGACGGCGTGCTTGCGGCGACCAGTGGCGTAAGTGGCTTTGGAAACGTCGGGCATCGGGCTCTGCTCCTCTTTACTCGCTTACGCTTTCGCGACTCGCTTACGCTTTCGCGGACTTGCTGGTCGTGGTGGCGGTCTTGCTGATGAACTTGATGGGCTTGGGCTGCTGCGCCGCGTGCGGGTGCTCCGCGCCGGCGTAGACCTTCAGCTTCCTGTAGATCTGGCGGCCGAGCGGGCCCTTGGGGAGCATGCCCCAGACAGCGCGCTTGACGAGATCGGTCGGATGGCGCTTGACCAGCTGCTCGGCCGTCTGCGTGCGCAGACCGCCTGGGAACAGCGAGTGGTCGCGGTAAAGCTTGCCCGACCACTTCTTGCCGGTCAGCTTGACCTTCTCGGCGTTGACCACCACCACGAAATCGCCGGCGTCGGCGTGGGCGGTGAACGTCGGGCGGTGCTTGCCGCGCAGGATGTCGGCGATCGTCGTCGCGGCGCGTCCGAGCGTCTGTCCTTCGACGTCGGCGATGCGCCAACCGTGCGCGAACGGCTCTTTGATCTGAAAAGTCGAACGATGGTGCGTGGCTGCTGCGGGCATGGAGCGCGGTTTTTACTTGAGCAGCCCGGCTTTGTCAACGCGTCCCTCGCCAGCCCGGGCCCGGTTCCCGCGCCAGAGCTCCAGGAACTGAGATGTTGAGCACAAATGACCTCCGGCCCGCGATTTGATCACTGACCGGGATCCGCTTACTGTACCCGCGGAGGTCATCCATGGTGCGTGCGCTCTTGGTGTCTGTGTGTCTGTTCTCTCTGGCGGGTTGTGGAAGCGGCGGCAATTCGGCCCGATCCGATTGCGAGGACTTCGTCGAGAATCAATACTGCCCGACGCTCCAAGCCTGCGGAGCGACCTACTCTTCGGTTGGCGACTGCATCAACTTCTTCGAGAGCTCGGGGAGCACGGTGCTCGACTGCGACACGGTCACCGTGGAGTATTCGGGGCTGGGCGCGTGCGAGGCCCAGGTCAACGCTTCGTACTGCGACGAGCTGGTCAATTCGTCCGGGTTCGCGGAGCTCCCGGCCGTTTGCGCCGGCGTGTTCAACTAGCCGCTCACTCCAGCGCGCCGCGGCGGGACGACGCTATAGTTCCGGCGGGATGACCCGACCGGCCGACGGGCAGCGCGCTCTCTTCGACCAGCCAACCTCAGGTTTGCAGCCGGCGGCGCCGCGCCCTGAACATCGGGCGCTCGCCGCGCGTTTGCCGCCGACCATCCGGTTCGGGACCATGTCCTGGAGCTTTCCGGGCTGGATCGGGAAGGTGTACGCCGCCGGCGCCCCCAAGACCCGGCTCGGCGACCGCGGGTTGCCAGCGTACGCGTCGCACCCGCTTCACCGCGCGGTCGAGCTCGACCGGACCTATTACGAGGCGCCGGCCGCCGACTTCTTTCGCGCGCTGGCCGAAGAGGTGCCGGACGACTTCCACTTTCTGGTCAAGGCGCACGAGGAGTGCACGGTCTTCCGCTTCCCAACCCACGCCCGCTATGGCAAGCGGCGGGGCGAGCTCAACGGGCGATTCCTGGACGCCGCTTACGCCACCGACGCCGTGGTGGGCCCCACCGTGGATGGGCTGGGTGGCAAGGCGGGGCCGTTGCTCTTTCAGTTCCCACCCCAACCGCTCGACGACGCCCCCCAGGCCTTCGCCGACCGGCTTCACGATTTTCTGCGGCGGCTGCCGCGCGGCCCTGCCTACGCGGTCGAGCTGCGCAACGCCGAGCTGCTGACGCCCGAGTACGGGGCCGCGCTGCTCGACGCCGGGGCGCTCCACTGCCACAACGTCTGGAGCGCGATGCCGCCCCTCCTGCAACAGGCGCGGGCGATCCCGCCGGGGGCGCGGCGGCCGCTGGTGGTGCGCTGGCTCCTGCGCGCCGGCGACAACTACGAGGCGGCCGGCGAGCGCTACCAGCCGTTCGATCGCCTGCGCGAGGAGGATCCCGAGAGCCGCTCGGCGATCGCCACGCTGGTCGCCAAGGCTCACGCGCACGGTGTCCCGGCGTTGATCACCGTCAACAACACCGCCGAAGGCTGCGCGCCGGACGGGATCGCGCTCCTGGCGGGCGCTCTGCTCTCGCGGATCGAATCCCTTGCCGAACAGCCTGCGCTAGCGGGAGCTTCGGTCGGGGCAGGCGGCGGCGCCGCGGGCGGCGCCCGCAAAGACTGAGAGCGCACCGTAAAGCGGCACCGATAGCCAAAGACTGTGCAGCGGAGAGCTGGGGAGTGGTCCGGCGGCGTAGTCCAGCGTCGCCTGAGGGATGGTGAGCAGCAGGAGGCCGGCGGCCGCCAGCCAACGGGCGCAACCGTCGTTCCGCGCCGCCGCCGCGCGGGCGGTCAGCGCGATCGGCAGCAGCAGAAGGATCGCGTAGTGCGTCCAGGCGAGAGGGTTCGCCACCACCACCAGCACGTACCAGAGGGCGAGCGCGCACCCTTCCTGATCGCGCAGACGCGGCGCGCGTCGCGTGGCAGGCAGGGCGATGACGACCAGCAGACCGAGAACCGCCACCAGCAGCGCACCGGCGAGCGTCGGTGACGAGACGATCGGCTGCGCGAACGCTCCGCCCCGGAACAGCCGCGCCAGCAGCCCCTCGACGGAGATCGTGTTGTGCCTCCAGGTCTGATAGGCGACGGCGTTGGGGCCGGCGACCGCCACGAACGTGCGCCACCCCTCGATGCCGCCGATGGGGAGCGAGGCCGCCACGAGCGCCGCCATCGCTGCGATGAAGTGGATGGCGGCGCTTCGGTTCCGCAGGCCGATGGCGGGCAGGAGCGCCAGCGGGGTGAGCTTGAGCGCCGCCGCCACGCCCATCCAGGCGGCGCCGCGTCCCGGCTGGCCGCGCTCCCAGGCGCGGTGTCCGGCGGCGAGGGCGACCGCCAGGATCACCGACCATTGCCCCACCTGCAGGTTGGCCAGCACCGGCGGCCAGAACAGCAGGAGAAGAAACAGCCAGGGAGCGCGCAACCGGACGCCGGCGGCCGCCCCGAACGGCGCCAGCAGCCAGGCGAGCAGCGCCACCAGCGCCACGGTCAGCGCCTGCCAAACCACGACGGCCGCCGCGTACCCGAGCGCGGTGAGCGGCAGGAAGGGGAGAAGCGCCGGCGGAGGATGGATGTAGTAGGAGCCGATGGCGGCCACCGGCGGCGCCCCCAGCGTGAGGGCATGTTCGTTCCCCGTGCTCACATCGATAGGTGGCAGCTCCCCCCACCTCCCTTTGCGAATCCAGAGATCGGCCGTCACGTAGTCGTGCGTGAAGTCGTTGGGCGCGCGCAGCTCCCGCAGCGCGATCCGGAGGGGAAACGAACCGGCCGATGCCCAGCAGAGCCCCAGCGCGGCCACGAAGAGCGCGCGCGAGAGGTCCGCTCGCCCGGGCGCCGTCACGCGCGGCCCCCGCCCGGCCTGAAGGCGCCGCGCGCGGCCGAGGCGAACAGCAAGAGCGCGCCGGCCAGATGGGCCGACAGCGCCAGGCCACGTATCGGCGAGGCCGGGAGGCCTCCGGCGACGAGGAGCAGCGTCTCCTTGGGGATCGAGAGCAGCGCCAGGCCGCCACCCGCGAGCGCGCGCCCCGGGCGGTCGGCGTTGACCCGGGCGCCACGTGCCGCCAGCGCGGCCGGAAGCAGCAGCAGAATCGCGTAGTGCGCCCAGGCGAGCGGATTCAGCAACACGACGAGGATGTACCAGAGCGCCAGCACGCAACCCTCGCGGTCTCGATCGCGATCGGCCGCCCCGCGGGTCAGGCCGCGGGTGGCGAAGGCGGCGGCTGCCAGCAGCGACGACGCGGAGACCAGCACCAACGCGCGCGCCACGAGCGGCGCCGCCGTCAGCGGTTGCGCGAACTCGCCGCCAACCAAGAGCCGGGACCAAAGGCCGGTGGGCGACAGCGTGTTGTGCCAGTAGGTCTGCCAGGCGGCCGCGTTCGGCCCCGACGTTCGCAGGAGCGCCGCCCAGGCGGTCGGCCCGCCGAGCGGGAGCGCCAGGAGACAGAGGCCGCCGAAGACCAAGCCGAACCGCAGCGCCGCCCGCCGATCGCGCAGGAAGAGAAACGGCAACAGAACGATAGGCGTCAGCTTGAGCGCGGCCGCCAGGCCCATCCAGCCTGCGCCGCGACGGTGGTCGCCCCGTTCCCAGGCGCGATGTCCGGCAGCGATCGTGACCGCCAGGACGATCGACCACTGCCCGAGCTGCAGGTTCGTCAGCACGGGCGGCCAGAGAAGCAGCAGCAGGAACAGGAGCGGCGGCCGCAGCGGGAGCCCGGCCTCGACCGCCAGCGGCTCGAGGAGAAGCGCCAACAGGGCCAGCAACGCCAGCGACAGCGCCAGCCAGAGGACCATCGCCGTCGCGTACCCGAACGCAGCCAGCGGCAAGACGATCAGCAGCGCCGTCGGCGGGTGGACATAGTAGGGTCCGAGCAGCCTCACGGCGCGCGCGCCCAGCGACTGCGCGTATCCGTTCGCCGTCGCCCCCTCGAGCACCGCTGGCCAGCCGTGCCAGGCTCGCCCCTGCCGGATCCAGGCCACCGCGGTCACGTAGTCGGGCGTGAAGTCGTTCGGCCGAAGCACCCTGGACGCCGCCTGCCAGAGCGGCTCCGACCCGGCCGACAGCCAACAGAGGGCGAGCCCGATGGCAAACAGCGCTCCCCGAGAAAGGCCCGATCGCGCGGGCGCCGTCACGCGCGGGTCCGCACCGGAGCCGCGAGATTGAGACCCGAGATCCAGAGCGCGCCGGGAACCAGGAGGCTCGGGTTCATGGCGAAGTCGGTCCACGCGCCGCGACAGCGACGAGCCCGGCGCCGGAGCGACGGTAGCGCCGGCTGCAGGGGCAGCGAAGGCTCTTCGACAGCGTCTCGCCGCAGGCGCAGACGAAGCCGATCCGGCGCGCGGGGACGCCGGCGACCAGCGCGTGCGGGGGGACGTCCTTCGTGACCACCGCGCCCGCGGCGACCATCGCGTAGGCGCCGATGTCGTGGCCGCAGACGACGGTCGCGTTGGCGCCGATGGTGGCGCCGCGGCCGACCTTGGTGGCGGCGAACTTGGACGGTGGCCGCTTGAACCGCCCCGAGCGCGGGCGGAGATCGTTGGTGAAGACGGCGTGCGGGCCCAGGAACGCTTCGTCGGCGACCGTCACGCCGTCGTAGAGGGCCACGCCGTTCTTCACCGTCACGTCGTCACCGAGGACGACGCCGCTCTCGATGAAGACCCCCTCGCCGAGGTTGCAGCGCGCGCCGACACACGCCCCCTTCATGACGTGCGCGAAGGCCCAGACGCGCGTCCCCTTCCCCACGGTGGTGCTCTCGACCACGGCCAGGCGATGAAATCCCTTCCGCATCAGCTGCGCAGCCTCAGCCCGAGCAGCACGAGCGGCCGCAACATCGACCACCAGCCGGTGATCGGCTTCATCTTGGTGTAGCCGATCGCCTTGGGCGGGTAGATCTTGGTGACCGGCACCTCGGCGGTGCGGTAGCCGAGGCGGATCGTCTTCCAATACAGATACGGCTCGAGCTCGTACTCGTCGAGCCAGCTCTGGTGGAGGCGGATGCGCGGATCGTCGAGCAGCGTGGTGCGGAACGCGCGGAAGCCGTTGGTCGACTCGGAGACCCGCTTGCCGCTGGTCAGCGAGAAGAGGAGCGGGTGGAGGCGGGTGGCGATCTGGCGGTAGAGCGGCATTCCACCGGTGCGGCCGCCGGCCAGAAAACGCGATCCCTGCACGAAGTCGGCGCCGGCGACGATCGGATCGAGCAGGCGCGGGATCTCCTCGGGCGCGTCCTTGTTGTTCCCGGCGATGACGACGATGACGTCGAACCCGCGTTCCTTGGCCCAGACGAACCCGGCCCGCAGCGCCGCGCCGACGCCGATGGTGGCGCCCATCGCCAGCACGGTGGCGCCGCCCGCCCGTGCCACCTCGGGGGAGCGATCCTTCGAGCCGTCGTCGACGACCAGCACCTCGTCGACGATGTCGCGGGGCGCGCGCCGGACCACCTCGCCGATCTTCACCTCCTCGTCGAGGACGGGGGCGATGAGGACGATCTTGAGGCCTTTGTACATGCGCCTTCGTCGTCGCTAGCCGAGCGCGCGCCGCAGCGAGGCCACCACCCGCGCCTGCTGGTCGGCGGTGATCTCCGGGAACATCGGCAGCGACAGGATCTCTCGCGCCGCCTTCTCGGCGACCGGGAAGCTCCCTTCGCCAAGCCCCAGCCCGCGAAACGCCCCCTGCAAGTGGATCGGGACCGGATAGTGGATCTGCGCGCCGATGCCGTCGGCGTTCAGCTTCTTGACCAGCTCGTCGCGGTTGGGCACCCGCACCACGTAGAGGTGGAAGACGTGCTCGTTGCCGGACAGCGTGCGCGGCGGGGTGACCGCCGGCAGATCGGCCAGGAGGTCGTCATAGCGGTGGGCGGCGGCGCGGCGGGCGGCGTTCCAGCCGGCCAGGCGCTTCAGCTTGGCGTTCAGCACCACGGCCTGCAGCGTGTCGAGGCGCGAGTTGAACCCGATTTCCGGGTGCTGGTACTTCACCTCGCTGCCGTAGTTGCGCAGCGCCCGGATCTTGGAGGCGAGCTCGCCGGAGTCGGTGGTCACCGCGCCCGCGTCGCCGTAGGCGCCCAGATTTTTCCCGGGGTAAAAGCTGGTGCCGGCCGCCAGCCCGCAAGCGCCGGCCGCCCGGCCGTGCCGCCGCGCACCCTGAGCCTGCGCGGCGTCCTCGATCACCATCAACCCGTGCGCTTGCGCCAGCGCCTCCACCCCTTCGATGGGCGCCATCTGGCCGTAGAGATGCACCGGCATCAGGAAGCGCGTCCTCTTGGTGACCAGGGCCGCCGCCTGCGCGACGTCCAGCAGATAAAAGTCGGGATCGCAGTCGACCAGGACCGGCTGCGCACCGGCCCGCAGCACCGCCAGCGCGGTGGCGATGAAGGTGTTGGCGGGGAGCAACACTTCGGTGTCTGCGCCGGCGCCGGCCGCACGCAGCGCCAGCTCCAGCGCGTCGGTCCCGTTGGCGACACCGACGCAGTGCTTGGCCCCGACGAACGCCGCGTAGGCGGCCTCGAACTCCTTGACCGCCGGTCCCAGGATGAAGGCCGTCCCGTCGAAGACCGCCGCGAACCCCCGCCCGATCTCGTCGGCGATCGCCTGGTGCTGCAGGCGCAGATCGACGGGCGGGACCGCGCTCATGTCGCTCGCCTCACAGCCTGCTCGCGGCCGTGGTCGCGCATCGAGCGATCGATCGCCTCCAGCGCGCGCACCACCGCCGCCCCCTCGGTCCCTCCGACGAGTGGCTTCTTCTCGTTCCGGATGCAGTCGAGAAAGTGGTCGCACTCGTTTCTCAGCGGCTCGCCCGTCGAGACCTTGGGGATGGTGATGTCGCCGTCGCGAATGCTGGCGCGGAACGAGGCGAAGGTGTCGACCACGGCGGGCTGGGTCGCCTGGTCGGTCACCTGCTTGTCGTAGAGGCGCAAGGGCTCGAGGATGTTCATATCGTCGAAGGTCAACATCCGCTTGTCGCCGGTGACGGTCACGTCCCGTGACTTGCGCGGGTTCAGCCAGGAGGCGTGCACGTTCACCAGCACGTCGCCCGGGTAGCGGAGCGTCGCGAACACCGCGTCCTCGCGACCAGCGTTGATCCAGGTCCCCCCCACCGCCGACGCCGTCTCGGGCTCTCCGCCCAGCCAGTAGTTCACGATCGAGATGTCGTGCGACATCAGGTCCCAGGCGGCGTTCACGTCGACCCGGATGGGGCCGAGGTTGGTGCGGACCATCGAGACGTAATAGACGCGCCCGAGATCGCCGGCCGCGATGTAGCTGCGCACCCGCTGCACCGCCAGGTTGAAGAGGAATACGTGTCCGACCACCAGCACGCGGCCGCGTCGTTCGGCCAGCGCCACCAGCTCGTCGGCCTCGCCGCTGTGGGTGGTGATCGGCTTTTCCACCAGCACGTGCTTGCCGGCCTCCAGCGCCGCCTTCACCAGCGCGTAGTGGCTGCTGGTCGGCGTGGCGATGACCACGGCGTCGATCGTCGGATCGCCCATCACCACCGCGGCGTCCTGCGCGACCGCCACCGCCGGAAAGCGCCGCTGCAGCTGCTCGAGCCGGGCGCCGTCGCGATCGACGACCATCTTCACGACGCTCGCGGGCGGGTTGTCGAAATTGCGGATCAGGTTCGGGCCCCAGTGTCCCGCTCCAATGACCGCCGTCCGAATCGGCTCGCCAGGGTCCAATCGACCTTCATTTTATCGCAAATGGGTCTCCTGCGCGCCCAGGCTGAATCCGCCGGCGAAAACGTCGAGCCGGACACCGTCGGGACTCGAGGCGGGGGAGACGTCGGTCTGCCACATTCGCGGCACGCTGGCGAACGGCGGCCGGGTCACGGCCGCCGTCACCTACGCACCGGTCACGATCAACTGCTGTCCAGGCTTCAACATCACCCTCGGCCAGTTCACGCCCCTCGACGCCGGCGTCGACGGCGTCGCGCGCTAGGAGCGCAGAAACGCGCCAATGGCCGCGCAGGCCTTGCGGGCCCGTTCGTCGGTCTCGACCAGCGCGAAGCGGACGTAGCCTTCGCCGCCGGGGCCGAAGCCGACGCCCGGGGAGACGGCGACGCGTGCCTTCTCCAGGAGCTCGGCCGCGAACGCCACCGCGCCCTGGCCCAATTTCTGGGCGCGCGTCGGCAGGGGCGCCCAGACGAACATGGAGGCGGAGGGGCGCGGCACCGGCCAGCCGGCCTCGGCGAGCCCGTCGCAGAGCAGCGCCGTGCGGTGCTTGTAGAGCGCGCGGTTGGCCGCCACGTCGGCGTCGCAGGCCGGCGAGAGGGCCGTGGCCGCTGCCAGCTGCACCGGGCCGAACATCCCGTAGTCGAGGTAGCCCTTGATCGTCCCCAGCGCGCCGACCAATGTTCGATTGCCGACGCAGAAGCCGACCCGCCACCCGGGCATCGAGTAGCTCTTCGACACCGTGAAGAACTCCACCGCCAGGTCGCGCGCCCCCGGCACCGCGAAGATGGTGGGCGCCGGGCGTCCGTCGTGGACCAGATCGGCATAGGCGAGATCGGAGATCACCCAGAGCGACTCGCGCTTGGCGAGCGCCACCACCTTCTCGAAGAACGCCGGCTCGACCACGGCGCTGGTGGGGTTGTGCGGGTAGTTGATGATGAGGCCCTTGGGCTTGCGCGGCGCGCGGCCGAGCGCCGCTTCGATCTCCCCGAAAGGATCCAGCCCGGGTCGGGTGGCGACCGGGACCGGCTCGCCGCCGGCGATGATCACGCCGTAGCGGTGGATGGGGTAGCAAGGGTCGGGCGAAAGCACGCAGTCGCCGGGGCCGACGATCGCCAGCAAGAGGTGCGCGAGACCCTCCTTGGCGCCGAGAGTGACGACCGCCTCCGTCTCTGGATCGAACGACTGCCCGTAGCGACGCTGATACCAGTCGCAGATCGCCTTCCTGACCTCCGGCATCCCGCGCGACGGCATGTAGCGCTGGTTGCCGGGACGCTGCGCCTCCGTCACCAGCCGCTCGATGGCGGCCTTGGGGCTGGGCCCGTCGGGGTTGCCGAGGCCGAAGTCGAAGACGTCGTGCCCTTCGGCGCGCAGGCGCGACTTCAGCTCGTCGACGACCGCCAGAATGTAAGGGGGGAGCGCGGCCAAGCGCGCGAACTGGTTCGCGGATTTATCGGGGGGGCCAGCCATGACAAAAGTCGCGAGACACTACTTGATCGACGGCGCCAGGGCTAGGCGCGATCTGTGGCGCCGGCAGCCCCGCGGCGTCGCGGGGGCCGTTTGCCTTGACTGAACGTAAGTTCAGGCCTAAGAGATCGAGGTGCGCCCGGTCGCGATCTCCAATCCGCCGAACCCCTGG
>Ga0210388_10004174_pt1 | contig 11315 bp, 10 predicted proteins | sample IncBWC19OmetaG_FD_155485 | JGI IMG/M metagenome (GOLD analysis project Ga0210388, IMG submission 155485) | Forest soil microbial communities from Barre Woods Harvard Forest LTER site, Petersham, Massachusetts, United States - Inc-BW-C-19-O ...
AGGGTGAGATGACTGCGGGCGACGTCCAGTGGATGACCGCCGGCAGCGGCATTCTCCACCAGGAGATGCCCAAGGGCGATCAGCAGGGCCGCATGCACGGGTTTCAGTTGTGGGCCAACCTGCCTTCCTCACTGAAGATGACGGACCCGCGCTATCAGGACATTCCGGCAAGCTCGATTCCTGAGGTCACCGACGATGACGGCACTCGCGTGCGCATCATCTGCGGGGAGTTCTGGGGCAAGAAGGGTCCGGTCGAAGGGGTTGCCGCCGACCCGAACTACCTCGATGTCTCGGTTGCTCCGCGCCAGCGCAAGCGACTCAAGGTCGAAACTACGCGTAACGCCTTTGCCTATGTGTTCGCGGGCTCCGGCTCGTTTCGCGACTCTTCGAATCCGCGCGCCGTTCTGACCGAGCAGGCCGCCAGCCCAGACGCTCCGGCCAAATACGACGTCAGCAATCACTCGCTGGTGCTGTTTGATCGGGGCGATGAGATGGTAGTGCAAGCCGGCGACGAGGGCATCCGATTCCTATTGGTCTCGGGCAAACCGATCGAAGAACCGGTTGCGTGGTATGGCCCCATCGTTATGAACACACAGGACCAGCTCAAACGGGCAGTCGCCGAGTTACAGGATGGCACTTTCATCAAGCGCCGTTGATCGCGCTAGAACCTGAACCGCTCAACCTGCTCCGCATAGCCTTGACCGCGCGAGGTGTGTCTCCGTCGGACCGATGGTCTGCCGGAGCGCACTCCACCGCGGAACCAATCCAATTTTACGACCGTAAGCCATCCATCCTTAGCAGTTTTCAACAACCCAATTGACCTTACAACCATTTCTGAGCCGAGGGTTAGTATCGCTGATTGAATTCTAAATTGATCTAAATGGATTCGCGCCCGACGTACCGCTAGAAGACACTTCTTTACCTGCTCGCGCTGCGGCTTCTCCGCCGAACTCCTTCGCAAAACGAACGGCCAATTAAACCAATAGTGCCCAATATCGAACAGCAAATAAGACCAATAGTGCCCAATATCATAGCGCCAAGAAATCACGGATAAACGGAGATTTTCGGATGAGGTCGGTACGTCACTTCACGCTAAGTATGGCATTGCATATGCTTTTGGGCGCGGCGAGCTTTGCGCAGCATCACCTGCAAACGAATATTATTTCCAACGCGGCAGGAGTCGCTCCTGTCACCGCTTCAGAGTTAACCACACCTGGTAGCTCTACAATCACCGTGTCTCCGAAGCGTGCCGCGGTCACGGTGACTACCCAACCGCAGCAGTTCACTGCCTCGAACGGAGCTGTCACTTGGAGCGTGGACAGCGTGGTGGGCGGGAATGCAACCGTGGGAACGATCACTACCAGTGGCTTTTATACTCCGCCCGCCACCCCAGGAACTCATACCGTCACCGCGACCAGCGCCACTTCCGCGGGCTCTGCCACTATCGCCGTTACCGACCTGGCGGCCGTCCTTACCCACCACAACGACGCGGCGCGCGACGGAATCAATGTCCATGAGTATGCATTGACGCCGACAACCGTGACCACCGCGACATTCGGCAGACTGTTTGCCTGCGGGGTGGATGGCGCAGTATACGCGCAGCCGCTGTGGATACGCGGGATAAGCATCGGCGGCGGGATTCACAACGTAATCTTTGTGGCCACGCAACACGACAGCGCCTACGCCTTCGACGCCGACGCCAAGCCCTGCGTGACCTACTGGCATGTCCACTTGCTGGACACGTTGCACGGGGGCACGGCAAACGAGAAGCCGGTTACCTGGAATGATGTGGGCAACTGCTTTGGGGATGTTTATCCCGAGGTCGGGGTGACGGGCACGCCGGTGATCGATTCCATAACGAAAACGATCTACATGGTGAGCGCCTCCGAAGCGAACCGAACCGGTCCGCCAAACTGTTCGGGCTCATTGGCAAAGTTTTATCACCGACTGCACGCCCTGGATCTGGCTACGGGGACCGAGAAGTTCAATGCGCCTGTCACCATTGCCGCCTCTGTGCCTGGAACGGGTGACGGATCGTCAGGCGGCATGGTGAGCTTCGACTCTCAACTGCACCACCAGCGATCCGGTTTGGCCGAAGTCGGCGGAAAGATATTTGTGGTCTTTGCCGCACACGAGGACGCAACCCCTTTTCACGGCTGGGTCATCGGCTACAAAGCGTCGGACGTGCAGCAGCAAATCGCAGTTTTCAACACCACACCAAACGGATTGAAGGGAGCCGATGGCGGCATCTGGGCCGGAGGCGGCGCCCCTGCGTCCGATAGCAGCGGAGACTTGTACGTTACGACCGGGAACGGAGTTTTTGATGAAGCTCCGCCGCCGCCGGATAACGACTACGGAGACAGCATCTTGAGGCTGCACTCGATTAATGGGAGCACGCCCAATGGCGTAAATTTGAGCGTAGCTGGCTGGTTCACCCCCGATGACCAGTCGAGGCTCGCGCAAACGGATGGGGATCTGGGTGCGGGCGCGGCGGTCCTTCTGCCCGATCAAACCTCGGGTGCCGGCCCTAAGCATCTGCTGGTACAGACCGGCAAAGAGGGAGTTGTTTATCTGATCGATCGCGACAATATGGGCGAATTCAATCCCACAAACAACGATCAGATCGTGCAGAGTTTCCTGGGACCCTCGAACGGCTTATGGGGCACTCCTGCGCTCTGGCAGAACAATCTATATGTCGGCGGAAATAACGATTCTCTGAAACAGTTCACCTTCAATCCGACCACGGAATTGTTCAACCCTACAGTCGCCTCGCGCTCCGCGCAGGCCTTCAACTTTCCCGGCACCACTCCATCTGTCTCTTCGCAGGGATCGTCTCATGGCATTGTGTGGACCATTGACGCCAGCCTGTACGGCTACGCCGACCCGAACGTCGGAATCAACTGCGCTATTGTGCCCGTGCCCGCTGCCTGTACGGGGCCTGCGGTTTTGCATGCCTACGATGCGACCAATCTCACCCTGGAATACTGGAATAGCTCGATGGCGGTGAACAATCGGGACCGCGCGGGTAATGCCGTGAAATTCGTGCCCCCAACGGTCGCCAACGGCAAAGTCTACGTCGCCACGCGAACTGGGATCTGTGTGTACGGGCTGCTTCCGAACTAACGAGACACCCTATTCGTCGGCCCCCTTTAGACGCCCAGCAAAAAAAGGGAGCATGAATCGCGGATTGGCGTCCGGTCATCGAAAATAGGGACTGGGGATCTCTGCCATGCAAAATCACTTAAAAAAGCTGGAAGAAGAACTCAGGTTGGATCACCTTTCAGATGCGCAGCGAAAGTGAAGAAGCCCTGAGACATGCTCGGTGGCTCATGCGGCTGTCATATCTCTGCTGCGCGCTGAAGACGGCCAGCGAACCTCGAAAGCAATTTGAGGGGGAAAGCGAACCGCTGCGGTTGAGTCCTGAGTTCAAGTGGTTGCTCGAAGTATTCGTGCCTGAGACTGCAAAGCACGTTTCTGTGGAACCGCTCTCGGCATAGTTCGATTCTCATAGTTCGATTCTCAAGGAGTGAGTTCAGATGGAACACACTATTTCTACGAAAGACCTGAAAGCGAAGCTGGATCGCAACGAGGGCATAAGGGTAGTTGAGACCCTCGCACCTGAGCGTTACCGGGAAGCGCACCTACCCGGAGCGTTGAATATTCCCCCAGAAAGAATTAAGGAACTCGCGCCGCAGCTGTTGCCCAACAAGGACGTTGAGATCGTCACCTACTGCTCAAACAGTCATTGACACGCCAGCGAATACGCCGCCCGTGAATTGGCGGCCATGGGCTACACGAATGTCGCACACTATCCCGATGGAAAGCAGGGATGGATCCAGGCGGGGCTCCCTGTGGAGAAAGCTGCTTAGAGAGTCGCTCGACTCAAAAATCTGATGCCATGGGAGCGAATCGGGTATGTTCCGCGATGAGAGCTCGCCACCGTTGCCTTTGGGGCCCGCGTTAACGAGCTTGTCAGGATCTGGAGCCCGCCCGTGGGAAAAGGTGAGCTTCACCTTAGCTTTGTGGGCGTTGCCGACCGCGATCATTCCGTCGTGAGAGCACACCGGACCTCCCATCCACCTCCATTGCTCGATCATCTCCGGGTCGGCCTCAAGGATGCTCTTGCGGACGCTGGCGAACGTTTTGCCCCGCCAGTCTGTGAGTCTTGCGCTCAGTTGGTCGATTAATGCAAGCCAGGTGAGTGAGAGTTCCCATCTCCACGCAGTTCGGGTGGCTCCAACTCGATGTTAATTGACTCAATTTGGCTTCGCAAACAGGCGGCTTTCGACACCACCTAAGCTCTGCAGAGAACAAATGGCGAAAGATGTTAGGATGTTGCCGTGGACGAAGGCCACCAACGAGTTCTCGGAATCATGGCTGCAATTCTGGCCGCCCGGAAACTGGCCCCGTACGACGACGGTACCGGACGCAACTCGTGAACCCTCTCAAAGCCCCCAGTCTCCGGCAGCTTCGCCGCTACGCGATCGAGCGCAGCCTTTTCAAGGCCACCAGCCTGCCACGGGCGATTGCGCGCCTGGGCTTTGTCCAGGCCGACCCGATGCGGGCGCCCGCTCGCGCCCAGGATCTGATCCTCGCGCAGCGCGTTAAGGACTATCGCGCCGGCGACCTGGAGCGCCGCTACCCGCGCCTGGCGATCGAAGAGGCCTTCTTCTTCAACTACGGTTTCCTGCCTCGCGAGACCCTGGCCCTGCTGCATCCGCGCGGGGCACCGCGCGCCTGGGACGCCAGGATGCTGGCGCGCGCCCAGGAGGTGCTGGTCTTTGTGCGCCAGCATGGGCGCACCCGCCCCAAGGACGTGCAGGAGCATTTCGACCATGGCCGCATCAGGCGCTGGGGCGGCGACCTGAACGTCAGCACGCATCTGCTGGAGGGCCTGCACTATCGCGGTCTGCTGCGCGTGGCGCGGCGCGAGGCCGGCACCCGTGTCTACCAGGCGATCGAGCACCCTCCGCACGACGACGGCCCCGAGGTCCGGCTCGCGCGCGCCGGCCACTTGCTGGACATGGTGGTGCAGCTCTACGCGCCGCTGCCCGCAGCCAGCCTGGGCTATCTGTGCGGACTGCTGCGCCATGGAGTGCCGCACCTGGCCGCCGAGTCGCGGCAGGTCCAAGAGCACGCCAAATCCCGCTATGCCCATGCCCAGGTCGACGGCCTGCTCTGGTTCTGGCCGCAGGGCGAGAAGCCCGTGGCCGCCCGGCACCCGGTCGACGACAGGCTGCGCTTCCTCGCGCCCTTCGACCCCGTGGTCTGGGACCGGCGCCGATTCCAGTTGTTCTGGGGCTGGGAATACAAGCTGGAGGCCTATGTACCGGCCCACAAGCGCCGCATGGGGCATTACGCCATGCCCATGCTATGGGGCGAGCAAATACTGGGCTGGGCCAATCTGAAGGTGGTCGATGGCCGGCTGCAGCACGAGCTGGGCTTCGCCGGCCCTCGGCCACGCGGCAGCGCCTTTCAGCTGGCGCTGGACGAGGCGCTGCAACAGATGCGGGAGTTTCTGGAACTCTAGTTCTCTCGTCGATGTGCAGGAAGCAGTTTATGATTTTGTTCAGACACACAAGGTTGCTAGTCTGCGAAGCTCGAACTGTCTGATCAGTAATCGACATGGATATTTGGCCCCTCCTTAGAGGGAAGGCTGGCCCTCCCTTCCATCAAACCAACTGAGGCTGCCCCACCTTCTGCGAATTTTCAGACGGTGGGAGACGATGCTCTCAACCTCTTGCGATTTTGACTTCGTCCTGGGCTCGTCGGGTGTAACGCAAACCGATAGAAAATCTGCGCGATGCAGGCCGCATAGGTTCCCACCCTCTGAAAAGCGCAGAGGGCCGGGCAGCCTCGTTGAGAATTAGGTCGAGAAAGGTCAAAGGCTGGGATGGGCCAGTCCCCAAGTGGAAGCCTCTTCTGGTTCGATAGCAGTTCGGAAAGATGATGGCGACCCGGCGGTGCCCCATCCTGACTTCGCGGAAATAGTCCGATCCCAACCTCCTCTTGTTTTGCGGCGTTAGGGTGAGGGCTTTGACTTCCGTTCAGTCCGTGGCCCGAGCGGGCAGACGCGGCCTGTTTTTTGACTGAGAGAAATAACGGTGTGTGCTCCAGCCCCGTCGGAACATGTAACATGGGTCTGTAAGTTAGCTATTCCGCCTTTAAGCGGCGGAGGCTTTAAAGGAATGCACAGGTTCTTCCCGCCAGCGATACAGCCTCGTCAGGGGCAATTACAGGCCTTAGAGACCATCCAGAACGCTTTCGACGATGGAAAGAAAGTTTTCGTCCTTGAAGGCCCTACTGGATTCGGTAAGTCTGCAGTAGCTAAAGCCGTGCTGAATCTATGCGGAAAAGGATTCATTACCTCTCCCCTCAATACGTTAGTGCGGCAATACTCAGAAGATGACGATCTGGGGTTAACCGAGGTACGTGGTCAGTCTACATACTCGTGCAGAGCGTTTAACGGACTGAACTGCGAAAAAGCCGGCGATTCCTTTCGCGACCACGGCGCGAGGTGCATCGACTATGTACCGGCACGTGATGCATTCTGGACCGCGCAGCACAGCGTTACCAACGTCCATTTTCTGTCTTACGCATCCCCTATCGATGGCGCTGTTTACCCGCGCGATGTCTTGGTTATCGATGAGGCCCACAATCTCGAAAGCATAGTCACCAGCATGGTCGGTCGTACGATTACTGCCGAGGACGTGAGGGCGATCAACGCCCAGATGTTCGATTTGCCCGGTGAAGAGAAAGAGCTTCTTAATCTAAAAAAGACGGCCGACTGGCTGAGATATTTCGAGAGTGCGATTGCGCACGCACTAACTGATATCTCCGACGGAGAAGAGAAACGCAACTACGAAAGCCTGAGGCAGGGGATTAATTTCACATTAAACTGCGGCGACTGGATTACTTGGAAAGAGAAAGAGAACCTAATCATCGCCCCCATGTCCGCAAAACAGGCCGTAAGGTCTCTGTTTCGCTGCGCCAGCCACATTTTGTTCATGTCTGCAACGATGGGCGACATTCCATTATTCCTTCACAATCTTGGCATCAGCCAGAAAGATACCGTCGTTTATCGCGCTAGGTGCGAATTCCCGCCAGAAAACAGAAGGATTATCTACCGCAATCGTGGGTCGATGAGCAAGAAATGCAAGCAACCGGGACTCCCTCAGATGCTGCAGGAATGCTCACTTATTCTGAGAAATCGCCCGGACGAGCGCGGGATCATCCATTGTCACAGCCGAGAACTCCAGCAAGTAGTTTCGCAGCACTTGGCGAAGGAATTCGGAAGCCGCATTTTGACACACGGGAGTGGAGTAGACCGTGATGGCGGGGTCAGGCGACTGAAGGACAGCAGAAACGGAGTTCTCTGTTCTGTCGCAATGACGGAAGGACTGGACCTGCGGGACGACGAAGCCCGGTTCTGCATCTTCGCCAAGATACCGTGGCCCAACTTGTCAGATCCCTTTATTGCCGAACGCCGGAAACGCTCCCAAGAATGGTACGAAAACATAACCGTCCTTTCGATTATCCAGGGAAGCGGACGCGTTGTCCGGAGCCTGACTGACCATGCAGACACATTTATTTTCGATAGCTCCTTTGAGCGATTGCTGCCTCGGTTTCCTGCCTGGTGGCGAGCTGCGATTGTGACGGATAGCACTGTTTGCTGACCTTGCAGGTTGCGGAAAAACTCCAGTTCGAGTGGAAATGAATCAGCAGCGATAAAGCGGCGTGCGGGTGATGTTTGCATCGCCGGGCGTGGATACTTCTTATCACCCGCTAGCGTGGACAAGAGAATTTGCTGGCGCCCGAAGCGGATTTCTTGCGACTATTTCACTGTCCTATGCGCATTCTCCTAATTGGCGGGAATGGATTTATCGGGCGGTTCGCCGTGAGGGCACTCACGCGGCAAGGACACGCACTGGCGGTGTTTCACCGCGGCACGACGGCTGCGCCCGCCGGCGTGGAGGAGATTCGTGGCAATCGCAACCAACTCAGTGGCTGCGCTCAGGAACTGAAGCGTTTTGTTCCTGACGTGGTGATCGACCTTGTCATCAGTTCTGGTGCGCAGGCAGAAGAGCTGATGAACATCTTTCGTGGCGCGACCAAGCGGGTGGTCATGCTCAGCAGCATCGACGTGTATCGGGCGGTGGGCATTTCGCACGGTACAGAAAGCGGACCGCTGCAGGAAGTGCCCCTTACGGAAGAGTCGGAGTTGCGACGCTGTTTGCATCCCTACCCGCCCGAGGGCTTGCAGCTCATGCGCAAGATCTTTGCCTGGGTGACTGACGATTATGACAAGATTCCGGCCGAGCGCGTTGTCATGAACGATCGTGAACTTCCCGGCACGGTACTCCGGTTGCCAATGGTGTATGGACCGGGCGATCCGCTGCGTCGTTTTTATCCCGTAGTGAAGCGCATCACCGACGGGCGACGCCACATCATCCTTCCCGAGACGCTGGCCGCCTGGCGCTCGCCGCGAGGCTACGTGGAGAACGTGGCCGCAGCGATTGCGCTGGCTGCCACTGATGATCGCGCAGCGCAACGTATCTATAACGTGTGCGAGGAACCATCGTTTAGCGAACTGGAATGGGCGCGAAAGATCGCCGCCGCGATGCGGTGGGATGGGGATTTCGTCGTCCTGTCCGCTGAGCGCACGCCACGGCACCTGCTAAAGCCAGGCAACGTTGCGCAAGATTGGACGACAAGTTCGACGCGTATCCGCCAGGAACTGGGATACGAGGAATCGGTGACGATTGAGGAGGCAATCCCGCGAACGATACGCTGGCAGCGGGAAAATCCTCCAGCCGACGCGCTTCTGGCAGAGTTCGATTATGCGGCAGAGGATGCGGCGGTAGCGGGACATTCTCCATGATGTGAGTTGATGGCTGGCCTCCCTCCCAACAGCGAATCAAAATCACGGCTTTCAATCGCTTGCCAGCCCGGCGATTTCCAAAAATGGAAAAGGACTCCCTAGAACTAGACGCGAAACGGTTCCGGTAAGGGATAGTCCACTCGAATCGGCACGGAAATGCAATTTGGCTTTGATAGCAACGGCAAGGTATTTTGCGCCGGTTGGGTTATCGCCGAATGGAACTCTATCAAAGAATTTGAACGCGACAATAAACCATCCAAAGTTGAGCTCGTGAAAGCAGACTCACCCCGTTGCGAGGAGCTGATGGGATATATCCGTGGCGAAAAGAGGCAGGGTTCGATCTCTGGTCTCCGCATCAGACTGACGGTCACTCCCCAGTTCTATGTGCCCTCTTGCTGCTCCGGCAGCTCCCAATCTCGCATCCATCACCTCGTTCAGGCATCGGATCCCAGTTTTCCAGCGCCGCGTCGCGCCGATGCCCTGTGGGTGCCAGTGGTGCTCACTTTTCAGGGAGTTGCGCGGATGCGGAATTGCGTTTCTTTCCCGCGCCGCTTCTGACCGCTTCTTCGAACCCGCGCCTCAATCCTCTGTTCCGCTCCAATATGCTCACCAAGGGCGCGCCACCGAAAAGCACTAGCCTCACCCGCCAACAATAACTCGGATTCTTGATTCCTTTGCGACCGCAGCTAGTCGAGTCCAACTCGGCCATGCGTGCGCTTTCCTGTCATGGATGTAAACGGCGGGTTTGCGTGCCATACCGGGAACTGTGATCCTGGCACAGCAAAGCAACACAGGCCCAATCACTGATATACATTGGGACCTCAATCGCTTATGAAATCAATCACTATGGACCGTGATCTCATCGTACCGATGCGTGACGGCGTGCGTCTGTTTGCGAACCTGTTCAGGCCGACAGCTGATCGGCCCTATCCCTTGATCATGTCCGTCACGCCGTACGGCAAAGACAAGCTTCCAGATCGTCTCGCAAACCTCTTCATGCGCCTTTCGGGGGTCAAGTTCGGCAAGCTCCATTGCTCGGGGCTAACGGGTTTCGAGTCGCCTGATCCAGTCTATTGGGTGCAGCAGGGCTATGCGGTTCTTCAGGCGGACGTTCGAGGCATGCACAAGTCCGAGGGACAGGCGGGAGTCCTACGGCAACAGGACGCGGAAGACTACTATGACCTGATCGAATGGGCGGCATGCCAGCCGTGGTGTACGAGGCGCGTCGGCCTCATGGGCGTTTCATATTTGGCGATGTCGCAATGGCATGTGGCAGCCCTGAAGCCGCCTCACCTCCGGGCGATAGTCCCGTGGGAGGGCGTCAGCGACTTATACCGTGAACTGGCCTTCCATGGAGGCATACCCGAGACGAAATTCGTTCCCCTCTGGTCCAAAATCCGAATGAAGCGTGGGCGCAATCGTAGATTTCCGCTAGCGGAAGATTTCCTGGCCCAGAGAGAAGCCCATCCGCTGGACGACGCATACTGGGTGTCTAAGCGACCCATCCTCGAAAACGTCGACGTGCCGGCATTGGTGTGCGCCAATTGGTCTGATCACGGACTGCATACGCGCGGATCGATCGAAGGGTTTGCGCGGATATCTTCCGGGCAAAAATGGTTGTTCACTCATGGGAGAAAGAAGTGGGAGACATTCTATGGCGAGGAGGCGTTGGCTTGGCAGAAGCGATTCCTGGATCATTTCCTCCAAGACCTCGACAACGGAATCGATCGAGTACCGAAGGTGCGCCTGGAAGTTCGGAAAGGCTATTACAGACAGGAGGTTCGCTACGAGGAGAGGTGGCCGCCCTCGTCGGTGGAGTCAACCTTGCTTTACCTCTGCGCGAATACGGGCAGTATGCAGAAAGAACCCGTCGTTTCGGAAGGTCAGGTGCGGTATCGGCCCGCGAGTCGAAACGGCAGAGCAACTTTTTCTCTCCGATTAGAACAGGCAGTTGAACTGATTGGCTGCATGCGGTTAAAGCTATGGATTAGCACTTCCGAACGCGATGATCTGGACCTGTTCGTGGTTCTGCGGAAACTCGATTCCACGGGGCGCGAGGTTTTCTTCTCTGGGTATAACGGATACCAGCGTGATGGTCTCGCAAAGGGATGGCTTCGAGCTTCACACCGGGCGATGGACGCGTCGCGCAGCACGCCGCTGCGCCCATGGCACTGTCATACTCGCATTCAAAAGGTGTGTTCCGACGATATTGTGCCACTGGATATTGAAATTTGGCCATCTGCCACTCTATTCGAGGCTGGATCCACTCTGCGGTTAACGATTCAAGGTCAGGATGCGGCTAGGTACCCGGCCTTTGGGCACAGCGAACTCCTCAACCGTGGATGGCACACTATTTTCACGGGAGGAGCGCACGATTCTTGCCTGACCGTTCCGCTGAACAAATCCCAGGAGCGCTCACAGCGGCCAACCGCTG
>Ga0210388_10004176_pt1 | contig 11314 bp, 10 predicted proteins | sample IncBWC19OmetaG_FD_155485 | JGI IMG/M metagenome (GOLD analysis project Ga0210388, IMG submission 155485) | Forest soil microbial communities from Barre Woods Harvard Forest LTER site, Petersham, Massachusetts, United States - Inc-BW-C-19-O ...
GCGCTGGTGATCTCGGGCGCTTTGCTCACCACGGCATCTGGCGCGATGGTCGGGGCGAGCTACCGAAATCAAAACGACTCGCGCGCCGATGAGTCCCGGCTAAATCCAAACGATTATTTCGTGAACAGTCTGTTCCGATCGTCGCAGCCACTTTCGGCGAATGAGTCGTCCGCGCGCACACAAGCAGCTGTGATCTTCGCTCATGCGCTCGCGCAGGGAGCCTTGACGGATGACGACAAGAGCTACGTCGCCGATCAGGTCGCCTCCACGACCGGCATCAACCGCGCGGACGCCGAGCAACGCGTCACCGATACGTTCCAGCGCGACCAGCTGGCCGCCGACGCCGCGCGCAAGGCGGTGGCCCACTCCCTGTACTGGCTGTTCGTGGCCTCGCTCATCGGCGCCTTCTGCGCAAGCTACGCGGCTTTACTTGGCGGCAGGCAGCGCGATCGCATCAGGACATAGAGATTTACAAGATCCCGGCGCGAGATACACACCGAACTCAGCCGTTTCCGAAAGGAGCTCCGAATGCGTTCCATTATATTGTTGCTGCTGGGCGTTCCGATCCCACTCATTATCTTAATCGGCTTGGTGAGCCACTTCTGAGCCCTGGGGCCGAAGTGCGGAGCGCCGAATGACTGGCGGAGGGCCGCTCTGTGCTCCACTGCATGAGTAGTATTCGAGGGCAAACTTTGTTCGAAAAACAGGATTCGTTTTCCTAATTCCAATATCGAAGAACTCGTTGGAAGCGCTCGAACTGGCGTTTCGACCGGGCAGGATCTCTCGCTCATTGTTAACCGATTGCGAACAAAAGGCGATACCCGGAACCGATGCTTTCGCTGGACGCAACGCACACAGGGACCGCTTTGGCAACGAACTTGCCCCGCTCAGCGTGTGGACCGAGCGGTTTTGGTGTCCACGCGGGGGGTGATTCGTGGCCATTGCGAAAAGGGCGTTTCTGCTGATTGCTCTCGTCGGCCTGGTGTTCGTAGGCACAAGTCGGGCGGACGATCTCTTCAACAATCTGGGAGGGGCGCCGACCGGAGCCGATCCGACCGGCGACGAGTGGGGACCGCTCGCGGATTCTTTCTCAACCGGATCAAGCGCGTTCGATCTGAATTCGCTGACCGTAGCCCTGACCGGAACTCCTTCGACGGGAACCACGACGGCATATCTACTCAGCGATTCCTCCACCACGCCGGGGTCGGTCCTGGAGGAAATCGGCACGATCAGTGAAGCAGACCTTTCGACCGCGCCGGGGTTCTACAATCTTTCCACGTCCTACGTCCTGTCGCCAGACACAATGTACTGGATCGAGCTCACATCGGATGACAACAGCGCCGACTGGGACTGGTCGCTCGACACGTCAGGTACCGGCGTCGCAGGACAGTTCCTCGCGAATTTTCAGGGGGGCAGTGCGTGGTCCGTATTTCCCAACGACAATGGCCCTTACCAGATGGAAGTAGCCGGCACGAACGAAGTCCCCGAGCCAAGCTCGATTGTTCTGCTGTTCGCGGGACTCACCGCAATCCTATGCGTCGCCTTTTGCCGCCGCTCGGCAACGCCGAAGAGCGTTCCGTCTCTCCTGTAGCTTGCGGTTACCCCCAAGAGAAATCAAAGAATTTCGTTTGCGCGCAGCTGCAAGACGCCTCACCAACAGGGCCAGCGGACTAAACGTTGGAAGGCAATAAGGGAGTCGGCAAAGGCAGCGTGCGTGTCCGCGCGCGCCGCGCAGCCTGCGCCAGCACGGCAAGGTGCCGCGCCCTGAAATGCTTTTGGGCCCGGCGGCCCCACCCTCGCACAAAATAATAATTCAGCGCGCCAGCCGCTCCAGCGCTCAGCACCGGCACGATTCGCCCGGCCCACTTCTCCGCCACTTCGGTGCCCACGCGCACGGCAATCCGGTCAATGATTCGCGGAACCAGCCGCTCGACCGCCTGTCGCTCCAGAAAATCTCGGCCCATATCCAGCCCGGCAGCACTGGCCGCCGCAATCCACAAATCGACCGTCTCTTGTTCGGTCGCGTATTCAAATCCGTACAGCAGACTTAGCTTCTGCAGCATCCGCATCGTGATTGCCGCCAGGATCCCCATGTCCGGCACCACCGTCAAGAACCCGCCCAGCCCGAGCCCGGCGCCCTCCATCGCCGCCATGCGCGACGCTGATTTGATCGCGCCCGCGGCGATCGGGTCGACTACTTCGGGCCCCAGATCAAACATCTCGTCCCAGGCGACAATGGGCAATCGGTGCGCCCGCTGCACGTGGCGCAGATATTTCCGTTCGTCGATCTTCACCTGCTGGTAGGCGCGCCGAAATCCCGCGCCCGCAGCCGCGGTCACCAGCGAGACGAGCGAACCTGAACTTCGTTCCTTGGCCATAGATACCTACAACTTGCATTGTACCGCCGATCCTCCCCATCTTCTAACCGGCGTTCCATCCGTGCGCCGGATTCGATTTGCAAATGCCTCGCGGATGCCGCATCATGCTTTTCTTCGGTCCATCCGGCGCGGCGCTCAAGGTTTAGCGCGCGCGTACGAGTGCCGCCCCGACGTCCTGCGGCCTCGCTCAAGAAAAACCGGCAATACGACTTCAACCGACCAAGGGGGAACAGGAATGCGCAGGCCCGCAAGTATCGCTCCGCCAAGAGGAAAACTCGGCGTGCTGACGCCCGGCATGGGCGCAGTCAGCACCACGTTCATGGCGGGAGTCGAGCTCGTGCGCCGCGGTGAATCCGTCCCGGTCGGCTCGCTTACCCAGCTTGGAACGATCCGCCTGGGCAAGCGCACCGAAGGCCGCGTCCCGAAAATCAAGGATTTCGTTCCGCTCGCCAAGCTCGATGATCTCGTCTTCGGCGGATGGGACGTGTTTCCCGACGATGCGTATCAAGCTGCGGTGAAAGCCGGCGTCCTCGAATCGAAAGACCTCGACAAGGTTCGGAAATTCCTCAAGTCGATCAAGCCGATGAAAGCGGCCTTCGATCAATCGTACGTCAAGAATCTGCAGGGCACCAACGTCAAGAAGGGTAAGACGAAATTCGATCTCGCCGAGCAAATCCGCGAAGACATCCGCGACTTCAAGAAAAAGAACAAGCTCGACCGCCTGGTGATGGTCTGGTGCGCCTCGACCGAAGTTTTCCTGAAGCCGGAGGCCGTGCACCAGGACCTGGACTCGTTTGAAAAGGCGATGAAAGCGAATCATCCGGCAATCGCGCCGTCAATGCTCTACGCCTGGGCCGCCATTAGCGAAGGCGTGCCGTTCGCCAATGGCGCGCCGAACCTCACCGTCGATATTCCCGCGCTTGAGGAATTTGCAAAGTCCAAAAACGTGCCGATCGGCGGAAAAGATTTTAAGACCGGGCAGACGCTCATGAAGACCGTCCTTGCGCCCGCCTTCAAAGCTCGCATGCTCGGTCTCAACGGCTGGTTCTCAACCAATATCCTGGGCAATCGCGATGGCGAAGTGCTCGACGATCCCGGATCCTTCAAGACCAAGGAGGAATCCAAGCTCGGCGCGCTCGAATATATTCTTCAACCGAGTATCTATCCGGACCTCTACAAGAAGATTCACCACAAGGTCCGCATCAACTACTATCCGCCGCGCGGCGACAACAAAGAAGGCTGGGACAACATCGACATCTTCGGCTGGCTCGGCTACCCCATGCAGATCAAGGTCGATTTCCTGTGTCGCGATTCGATCCTGGCCGCGCCCATCGTTCTCGATCTCGCGTTGTTTTTCGATCTCGCCAGACGCGCCGGCATGCGCGGCATCCAGGAATGGCTCAGCTTCTATTTCAAATCGCCCATGTGCGCCCGCGAGCTCTATCCGGAGCACGACCTTTTCATCCAGTCGATGAAACTCAAAAACACGCTGCGCTGGATGAAAGGTGAAGACCTGATCACGCATCTCGGCGCCGAATACTACGACTAGTAGCGCCGCCGTCCTGGAGGCGTTCTTCCAGTAAGCGGCACTGGCGCAATTCGAGGCTGGTCCTATCGGGGCCGCCTTCAGGTGGGCGCCTTGATTCTCTTACCGGCGAACTCCCTTAATTCGTCGCCCGCAGGACATCGCCCACAAACTTCACTAATTTTAATTCCTCGCCTAGCGTCGCGTCTTTCTCCGGATCCACGTGAGAAAAAGCCTTCGTGATCAATAAATCGCGCACCTCAAGGTGCGGAATGTCCTTCGCCAGCCACAAACTCTCCGCCGGAGGAATGATGTTGTCGCCTGACCCGTGCAGGATGTAAACCGGCACGCGCAAACCGTCCATGCGCCCGTGCGGAGAAATCGCCGCCAGCTCTGCTTCGTCTGCCTGAATCGCACTCAGAATCTGCGGCCGAACTTCATCGATGCGCCGATTCAGCAGCGCATCCATCGTCTCCCGCGCTGGCGGACTCAGCTTCTCCATCCCAACTTTCGCCTCGTCCGGCTCCTCCCACAGCCAATCGCGCAGCGCCTCATGCGCCGCATCCAGATCCCCCGCCGGGACAAACTGGCTCAGGTGCGCGTAGACAAAAACCGACGCCCCGTAGTCATGCGCCGGATGCGGCTCGCTCGTCCCATCCGGCAACTCCTGCACGCCCGTCGCAAGAAACCGCGAAACCCGCGCCAGATCGTCATACGCGCCCATCAACACCAGTGCCCGCATGTGCGACGCATACGGCGCATCCACAGCTGCCATCAGCGAGAGTCCGCCCGCGAAGCTAATTCCCGTCACCGTTACCTTGTGATCGCCCAACCTGTCGTCCAACCACGCAGATGATGCGCCGATCATTGGAATCGAATCCTTGTCGACATGATAATCCGCCAGCGAATCGATCTGCGGCGTCAGCACCTCGAGGCCGCTTCCGGCGACGGCGCGCGCAAAATTCACCAGCCGCGGCTCGTCCATTCCCAGGTGGTGAATCCCGTGCACTGCCACCATTCCCTTCGGATGTTTGACGCCGACCGGAATGTAAAGCCGCGCGCGCAGCGGCCCATCGGGAGTCGGAATCGAGACGTCTTCGGTCCTTACGGGATGGGTTTCAAATCGTAGCAGTGGCCCGGTGGCATTCGGATCGGCAAAACGCAGCAGGACGGCGTATGCGCGCAGCATGCTTGGCACAAACACGATCGCGCACACGACAAAAGCCAGAGCCGCCCACACGAACAACACCCGCAGCCAGCTTGTCAGCAGCGAGGTGTCATCAACTTGTGATTTTCCGCGATGGGATGGGGCTGCGCTCGCGCTCATCGGCGCGCGAAGTGTATCACCGGGCTATTTGCTTCAGAAAGTATTCCACGGGTTGCATTTCGAGGCTTCCGGCAAACCGCCGACTCACGAGCGCGAATTCACCATGGAGAGAAAGTGCTCATGCACTGCCGAATCCTCCGTCAACTCCGGATGAAACGTCGAAGCCATTACGCGCCCGCTCTGCACCAGCACCGGATGCCCCGCATCTTGGGCCAAAACCTCAATTCCCTGCCCGACCGATTCGATAATCGGCGCGCGTATAAAAACCATCTCCACGGGCTCTTTGCGCAGCTTGGTCTTGCCCATATGAACATCGCTCGCCAGCTGCCGCCCGTAACCGTTCCGCAACACCATGATGTCCAGCAGCCCAAGCGATTCCTGCGGGGGGCCATGCACCTCGCGCGCCAGCAGAATCGCCCCGGCGCACGTTCCGAACAAAGCCCCGCCCTTCGCCGCAAAATCCTTCAACCCGTCGAACAGCCCTTCTTCCTTCAGCACCTTCAAATGTGTGGTGCTTTCACCGCCAGGCAGAATCACGCCATCGACGCCGGCCAAATCCGATGGAGTCCGCACAAACGTGTGCGAAGCGCCTAGCCGATTGAGCGCAACGGCATGGGCTGCATAATCTCCCTGAATCGCCAATATCCCAATGTTCATACGTATAAAGTGGCCAGCGGTCAGTGAGGGGTCCTACCAGCCGCGCGTCTGCAGCAGATCCTTCTCCTCCATCTGCCGCACATCGAGCCCCTTCATCGCCTCGCCCAGCTCCTCCGAGGCTTCAAGAACAGCCTTCGCGTCCTGGTAATGCGTCGTGGCTTTCACGATCGCCCGCGCCCGCTTCGCCGGATCGCTCGACTTGAAAATCCCGGAGCCGACAAACACCGATTCCGCCCCGAGCTGCATCACCAGCGCCGCGTCCGCCGGTGTCGCGATGCCGCCCGCCGAAAAATTCGGCACCGGCAGCTTCCCGTGCTTCGCCACCCACGCGACCAGCTCAAACGGCGCGCCCAATTCCTTCGCTTCGTGCACCAGTTCTTCCTCGCCCAGCGTCGTCAGCTTCTTCATCGTACCGACGATCGCGCGCATGTGCCGCACCGCCTCCACGATATTTCCCGAGCCGGCCTCACCCTTCGTGCGAATCATCGCCGCGCCCTCGGCGATCCGACGCAGCGCCTCTCCCAGATTCCGCGCGCCACAAACGAACGGCACTTTGAACCCGTGCTTCCAGACGTGATGTTCTTCATCCGCCGGCGTCAGCACTTCGCTCTCGTCGATGTAGTCCACTTCGAGCGCTTCCAGCACTTGCGCCTCCGCAAAATGCCCGATGCGCACCTTGGCCATCACCGGAATCGACACGGTATCCATGATTTCGCGTATCACGCGTGGCGCCGCCATACGTGCCACTCCGCCTTCCTTGCGGATGTCGCTCGGCACGCGCTCCAGCGCCATCACCGAGCAGGCGCCCGCGTCTTCGGCGATCTTGGCCTGCTCCGCATTCGTTACGTCCATGATCACGCCGCCCTTCAACATCTCCGCCAGCCCGACTTTCACCCGCCACAAATTGTTGTTCATCAGATCCATTGTCTTTCCCCTTTCGAACTTATCTCCCCCGGCCCGTGCGTTCCGTCACCTTCGCCCGAAATTTCTCCGGATCCACTTCCACAAATTGTCCGGTTCCTCGCGCCAACAAAACGCCCGAGGAATTCCGAATCTCGCCCCGTCGCATCCGAAAGCGCCCCTCGCGTCCCGTCTCCCATCCCTCGACATTCAATTCCTCACCAATCGGCACGGGTTTCAGATATTCGATGTTCAGCGATCCGGTGACCGCATAATCCTTCTCGAACCGGCTCACCTTCGCCATCACTTCATCCAGCAGCGTAGCGACGATCCCGCCGTGAACGAACCCGGGCCCGCCCTGAAATTCCGGAGCAATCCGAAACGCCCCACGAATCCGCCGAGCAGCATCGTCCTGCTCAAACGTAAGCTGCATCCCACGTTCGTTCGCTCCGCCGCAGCCAAAACACCCGTTCGCCGGATTCGGTGTGAGTATCATGTAGCGCCGCCGTCCCTCCGGCCCGTCCGCCTTTGCTTTGGCACGGGCGCTGCTTGCTGCTCCCGGCGGCGCCGTTAAACCAACGCCACCCGTGCCCGCACTTCATCGCGTACTCCGCGCTGCCGCTTGCGCAGTTCCGACGCGAGCAATGTCGCCAATTTCTCAACTCCCACGGCAATGCGCTTCTCGTCAACCGCCGAAAACCCCAGCCGCAGCGAATTCGGCCGCGGTTGCTGCGAATAAAAGTACCGCCCCGGCAAAAACAGAATCCCGCGCTCGCGCGCGTGAATCAGCAGCTCGCCGGCATCAAACCCGGCGGGCAGAGTGACCCAAAGCGACATCCCGCCCTCCGGATGCGTCCACGACGTGCCTTCCGGCATGTGTTTTTCCAGCGCTTCCTCCATCGCCGCCAGCCGGCTGCGATAGAGCTTCCGCATCTTCGCCAGATGCTTCACGAAAAATCCGCGCCGCATGAATTCGGCCATGGTCCCCTGTGAAAGCTGGTCGGTGTGCAGGTCGGTCGATTGTTTCACCAGCCGCAGGCGCTCGATCGCGGATTCCGCGCCGATGCACCAGCCCACGCGCAAACCGGGAAACGCCGTCTTTGAAAAGCTGTCGATGTGGATCACGCTTCCGGTCGTATCCAGCATCTTCAGCGAAGGCACTGCGCTGCCGCGCACGCGCAACCGCGCATAGATACCGTCTTCGATCACGGGTACCTGATAATGTGCCGCGACCTCCAGCAACCGCCGCCGATCCGCCACCGGCAGCACTGTTCCTGTCGGATTGTGAAAGTCGGGCGTGATCAGCAGGAATTTCACGCGGTTCTGCAGCAGGACCGCTTCCAGATTGTCGATGTCGAGTCCGACATGTCCGTTGCGCGACGGGTCAGTTTCCACATTCACAGGCAGCGCGCGCACCCGCGCGCCCGCCAGAATCGCGATCGCGCCCGGATAACCTGGATTTTCCAAAGCCACGGAATCGCCCGGCCGCAGAAACGCTTTGCACACCAGGTCGATCGCCTGCTGGCAACCGTCCGTCACGATGACCTGCTCCGGCCGGACGCTCAATCCTTCGCTGCGAAATTGTTCAATCAGTTCGCGCTTCAGCGGCTCGTATCCATCGCTTGAACCGAGCTGTAATATCTTGCCGCCTTCGCGCCGCAGAACGTCATTGGCGCAGCGCCGGAATTCCTCGAGCGGAAAATAATCGGTGTCCGGCCGCGCCACCGTGAACGCGATAGCGCCCGGCGGGACATCCGGCATCATCCGGCTCAGGCTCTCTTCGCCGCGGTCGTCGGCAAACAGAGCTTCCCAGCGCATCGATCCGCCGTTGCCATTCGTTCGCGGCGGCGGAGAAAATTGTTTCACCGGAGCGCCGCAAATATATGTCCCGCGGCCCACGTGCCCGCTGATCAGACCCTCGGATTCAAGCTCCGCGTAGGCGTTCGCAACCGTCGTCCGGTGAACACCGAGCTGCCCGGCAAGTTCGCGGCTTGCGGGGATCCGATCACCGGAGCGAAGCTCGCCGGAATGCACCAGCGCGCGCAACTGATCGCGCAATTGCACATAGAGTGGAATGTGGCTTTCCGGCTGTAGATGTACAGGCAACATTGGCTCTGTCCTGCAGTCCAATATAGGCTACAGGAGCAGCACGTAAAGAGCCAATATGTCTTTTCGTCTCATTTTTTCAGACGTCGCACGGGCAGCTGTCGGCAAGGCCCGCAACGGGTGCACATCCTGCGGATTGAACGAGCCCGTAGGAGCTGCACGAGAAGGCGCATCGTGCGCTTCGAAGACGTGCGAGGCTATTCGCGGAAGAGCTTCGATTGCGCGTCGATCACGGCGCCGATATCCCGCGTAGCCCGCGCCGACCGTCGCGCCACGCCCACCACGCCCAAAACCTTCATCTCTGCTAGAGACGTCCGCGGGATAAACATGTGCAGCACGTTCCCGTGCAAATCAGGAGGCGTCAGTCGCACCCCCGTGTCGAGCAGCTCCAGGAGGTTATTCGCCACGATGCCTTCCATCGAATCATCGTCGCGAAATCGGAGCCGCACCCACAATCCATCCAGTTTCGGCCGGCTCAGGAAGGTCTTCCGCTCCGGCTCGAACGGGTCCTTGAACTCGCGGACGAAGTAAACGGACTTGATGTCGGCAAGGCGAACGGATTCCTGCTCGCCGTCGAGTGTCAAAACCTCAATGTTATCCGCATGGCCCAGCCCTGCGGGGTTCAGGTAGCCTCGAACGGCCTTGCGGTCTAGCAAAAGGACGACGACTTTCTTCAGGGTCGACGCTGGGGCGCGATTCTTCACGTCTTGCCGGCCTTTTTCGGGGAGAATGTTGCTAACTGCTCAGAGACTATGTTATCTTTATGGCGGAGTTTGTCAAGTTGTTGTTGTAGAAAGGGTTAGCATCGGAGTTCCGCCGATAGACAGCCTGGTACATCCCCCGGAAACCAGTCTCGATCGAAGCCTTCGCCATAGCTATCGGCCACATTCTTCGAAACTTAGTCCAACAAAGGGCCAACGAGCCTTGCTCGGCTGCTCGGGATTGCAAGTCCGCGGTCGGGGCAACATTTTCGAGCTCTACGGAAGGCCATAAGCGTGGAATCGCAGATACGCACGTTCCTGAACACGCTCCGCGTTGAAAAAGGGCTTGCGGATAATACGGTCCAGGCGTATCGGCGCGATATCTGCAAGTTCGGTGCGTTCGTCGCCTCACGCGAGCTGGGCCCGCAGAACATTCAGCGTGGCGACGTGGTCGATTTCCTTGCTTCCCTGTACCGCAAAGGTCTCGACAGCCGGTCGGTCGCTCGCCATCTGGTCACCATCCGACATTTTTTCCGCTTCGCGCTGCTGGAAGGCTACGTGAAAGAGGACCCGGCCGCCACCATCGAATCTCCCCGCTTCCGCCAGAGTCTGCCTGAGTTTCTGAGCGTTGCCGAGGTCGATCGGCTACTGGCTCAGCCGGACGTGAAGGCCGTGGTCGGCATGCGCGACCGGGCGATGATTGAGCTGATGTATTCCTGCGGCCTGCGCGTATCGGAATTGTGCGGCCTGCGCCTGGCCGATCTGCACGCCGAGGAAGGCTGCCTGCGATGCATCGGAAAAGGCGACAAAGAACGCCTGGTTCCCGTCGGGCGCCAGGCGCTGGCGAGCGTCCGGCGCTATCTCGCAGCGAGCCGGCCAAAGCTGCTGGGCGAGAGTTCTTCGCCCCATCTATTCTTGAACCAGGCTGGGCGGCAGATAAACCGGATCGCGTACTGGAAGGCGCTCGGGGAATACGGACGAAAGGCCGGACTCCGCAAGGCTCTGACGCCGCACATGCTTCGCCACAGTTTTGCAACGCATTTGCTGGACCGGGGCGCCGATCTGCGCTCCGTGCAGATGATGTTGGGACATTCCGACATCTCGACGACGCAAATCTACACGCACGTGGTCGAGGAACGGCTGAAACAAGTTTATAAGGCGCATCACCCGCGCGCCTGAAATTCGCCGGGACACCAGAAGGAGCACGACTTCATGCCTGATTACATGTACTTGCTTGAAAGCAGGCTCTCGCCGGAACAGCGTGCCGCGCTGGAACGCGTGCAGGAACTTTCGCGTTCGATGGAAATCAACGTTTACCTGACGGGCGGCGCCATTCGCGATCTGATCTCGGGCCAGCCGATTCGCGACCTTGACTTCACGGTCGAGGGAAATCCGGTGCGTATCGTCCGCGAGCTCGAAAAGGGCGGCGCGAAGGTCGTGTGGGAGAGTGAGAAGCTCCGCCACTTTGAGGTGATCTTCGCCGGCGATGCGGACGGCTCGATTTCCGCGGCGCGCGACGACGTGTACGAAAAGCCCGGCGCGAAACCCGAGTATCGATTCGCCGGCATCATGGATGATCTCCGCCGCCGTGACTTTTCGCTCAACGCCATCGCTATTTCGCTGAACGCGCAATCGCGCGGCCTGCTGCTCGATCCGACCAACGGCCTGGCCGACCTTGAGCGCCAGGAAATTCGCGCGCTTTCGATCCACGCTTTCACGA
>Ga0210388_10004180_pt1 | contig 11312 bp, 9 predicted proteins | sample IncBWC19OmetaG_FD_155485 | JGI IMG/M metagenome (GOLD analysis project Ga0210388, IMG submission 155485) | Forest soil microbial communities from Barre Woods Harvard Forest LTER site, Petersham, Massachusetts, United States - Inc-BW-C-19-O ...
TCCGATCTGGGTAAGAATAGCAGAAGGGGCAGGTAAATTGCAAGGGGGTGTCTGAATTTGGAGCACGTCAGGGACCAAGTCTGTGGAAAAACCGTATCCCTGTGTCGCACTCCTAGCAGACCTATCTTTCGACTCCTCTATAGTTTAGCATGATCCTCGGTTTTCGCGCGACGCCTGCCTGGGGACTTCCGCCGGCCACGGTTTTATCTCGAAAATGTGCCCGGTTCCCGGCTCAGTCTTTTGAGCAAAAACGCGATAATCGGCGATAGATGAAATAACACGGAGTTGGGCCTGTCAGATGAATAAACGACGTCTTGCCGGGACCATCCTGGCTGTAATTCTGGTGGCGGCGATTGCGGTCTACGGCTATCAGCGCTGGCGAGGCTCTGCAGATAGCGCGCGAAATGATTTGCTCGCGCAAATGCCCGCGGATGCCAGCGCGGTGTTCTACATCGACCTCGACGCATTGAGACAATCCCCATTTCTTGCCGAACTCTACAAATGGGCGCCGCAGACGAAGGCAGACGCCGACTACGCTCAGTTTCTGCAATCCACCGGATTCAATTACGAAAACGATCTGCACCGCGCGAGCATTGCGCTGCTGAAGCACGGCCAGGAGACAATTCTTTTTGCAGTGGCCGATGGGCGCTTCGACCGAAAAAAAATCGCCGCGTACGCCTCGCAATCAGGAACCACTGAGAATCGCAGCGGCAGGGAGATTTTCTCCGTGCCACTGAGCGGCAGCACGAGACGAATCACCTTCACATTTTTGCGTAAAGACCGCATCGCGCTCACCAACGGCGCGGCCCTCGACGCCTTATTATCTCCCGTGCACGCCGACTCCGACTCGCTCGCCTGGCGTGAACGATTCCGGCGCCTTGGCGGCTCCTCTCTATTTGCTGTCATGCACCAGGACGCCGCCGCAGGCTCGGCCTTGAGCGCGCAAGCTCCAGGAGGATTGCAGTCGCCTCAACTCTCGTCTCTCATCGACCAGCTTCATTGGATTACGGTGGCGGGAAAGCCCGAAGCTGACCACCTGCGGGTCGTGCTCGAAGGCGAAGGCGGCGCCGACACGCCCACACGCCAATTATCCGAGGTGATCAACGGATTGCTCGTCCTAGCGCAGGCCGGACTCAGCGACCGGAAGGTGCGCCAAGAGCTGCAGCCTGAAGTTCGCGAGTCCTACCTGGAGTTACTAAAAAGCGCGGACGTCTCACAGATTGACAGAGGCGAAACGAAATCCGTGCGGCTGATGTTCGATTTGACGCCCAAGCTTCTAGAGACGGCACGTACTTCTTTACCGGTGGCGCCGCCGGTTCCTCAAAGCAAACCTCAGCCCAACAAGAACACCATTCGAAATTGACAGTGTGAAATAAAAAATGCCCCAAAAGGCTGGGGCACGGTGGGCACGGTGAGTTCAGAGAGATTGCAACTCAGGCTAATCGCCTACTGTAGTGCTTCCCTTCATATAACGCCAGGGATTGACCGGCGCATTGTTCACGCGGACTTCGTAATGGACGTGCGGGCCGGTGGAGCGTCCGCTGATACCGGTGTACCCGATGACTTCACCGCGCTTAATGCGTGTTCCCGGCACTGCCGAGAAGGACGAGAGATGTGCGTACCAGGTGCTGATGCCGAATCCATGATCCAGCACAACCAGGCGTCCATAGCCGGAGTGATTTTCCGCGATAGTGACGATGCCGTCTGCGGTGGCGTGAACGGGCGCGCCATAATCCGAGGCCACATCAACGCCGGTGTGGAACGCACCCTCACCGCTGAACGGATCCAACCGCTCGCCGAACGCATCCGTAATATGCCCCATTACGGGCCAGATCGAAGGCGTGTACGTGGAGTCTGCAAAATTCATCGCCGGCATAAGCTGCATGCCGCTTGACGAAACGGCAATGACCGCCGCATTCCTCTTCAAAAAGGTGTACTGCTCGATGGAGCGGTCGAAAGCATCTTCGGGGGTCACTTGGCTTTCGGTGGTATCGAACGCGGCGGGGTGGTAACGAAGCACGCCGTAGGTCATGGCCACTTCGGTGGCTAGAGACTGGAGAGAATCGAGGCGCTGGTTGGTGTCGTTGACCGTGCTCTGCAACTGCTGGTATTGCTTCTTAAGAGTTTCCTGATCGTGGCGGAGGGCGTTGTAGTTGCCGACTTTCCAAAGCATTCGGGAGTAAGAACCAATCGCCGCTACGACCGTCACCGCGCCGATGATCGCCAATACGGCCAAGCTGTGAAGGACGTACGACGGAATCACAAGCTTTTGGAGCTTGCCAGGCGTCGTAGCAATATAGAACGTGTAGTTCTTGCTCGTAATCACGTACTAGGCCCCTCATGCCTGCTAACTTGTCAAAAGCGGGCTAAAAATCCCTGGAGCCCGCAAAGAGAACCACTTCGAGTTTCAATCTGAACCGTAAGCCTCGGTTCGCGACCTTGCACATACTAGATTTTGTAGCGTTGGCCGTCAACCCTGTATTTTGGAGTTTGAAGAACAGGGTGTGAGAAACCGTCCTCCCCTGTCCGAAAGGACAGGGTGTCAACTCCTCTCTGTTAGTATCGGCTGCCAAGGCAAATCCCTTCAGCGAAGCACGCGAAAAGATAGGAGCTATACTCAACGCCGTCTATGAAGAAAGCAAAACACGTAGCCCCCCATCGAAAGCCAAGAGGCGAAGGCGCCGTATTGGAACGGATTGAGCGGATCGCTGGTCAGGTGGGTATTCGCGGCGCCGGAGTACGTCTTGGGATCGGCGATGATGCTGCAATCTTCCGGGGGACGAAGGGGTTCGACCAGATTCTCACCTGCGACTGGTTCTTGGAAGGCTCCCATTTTCTCCGGGACAAGCACCCCGCAGATGCCGTGGGATGGAAATGCCTGGCGCGTGCCGTGAGCGACATTGCGGCCATGGGGGGTGTGCCGCGTTGCTTCCTGTTGAGCCTTGCACTCCCAGGATCGCATACCGGCCTTTGGCTCGATGAGTTTCTAGGAGGATTGCGGCGAGCGGCTAAGCGATTCGAGTGCATGCTGATCGGCGGCGATACGACGAGACGGAAAGACATCCTTATCAACATCACGGCGGTGGGAGAGACGCGTACAGGTCAAGCAGTTTTAGGATCGGGAGCGCGCCCGGGCGACATCTTATTTGTAAGCGGCCGGCTCGGCGAAGCGGAACTGGGACTTCGCCGAATTCGTGGCAGCAGACGAAGAACAGACAGCCGTTCCCCCCTGCTTCGGAAGCATCTATATCCTGAACCGCGCCTAGCCCTGGGTCGCTGGCTGGGTAAGATGGATCTACCGTCTGCCATGATGGACCTTTCCGACGGCCTTTCCACGGATTTGCCGAGGCTGTGCGCCGCAAGCGGAGTGGGCGCCCGCGTGGAAGCGGCTAAGATTCCGGCAGTACGGCTGCCAAATCAGGTTGCCGCGAAGCTCGTCACAGATCCATTAGCCTTGGCACTCCACGGAGGCGATGACTACGAATTGCTATTCACCGTGCCGCAAAGAAAGTCGCACCGCCTTCCGCGCTCCTTCCAGGGGCTACCGCTCACTGTGATCGGCGAAGTCACTCATCGGAGAGAATTGCTGCTAGTGGATGAAGTTGGGCGCGAAGCACCACTCCGGAACCAGGGGTGGGATCCGTTCCGGCAACGCAGCTAGCCTCGCCATCTCTCCGCATCGCTCTCCGAACGCCACCTGTGCTTCCAGCAAACAACTGGTGTCCCAAAATCGTGCCATCCAAGGACAGTAAAGCACCTGTCTCTATTGCTGAACCATTTCCGTTCCTCGGGTCAATTGCGTTGTGTCAGTCTTCTCGCTAATCTGCGCTGGCATTTGCAGCGGGACCCCCTCTCTTCCCTCCTGCCATCAAAAATAAAAATCAGGATTCCAGGAGGCTTTCGTGAGAAAGTTCTTAAAATTTTGTTCATTCCTTGCACTCGTCGCTCTGCCGGCCGCTGCGCAAACCCAGCCGCCAGTTCGCATCAGGTGTGGAGGCCCATCCTACACAGACAGCAGGAGGCAGGTCTGGCACGCCGATCAGTACTTCAATGGCGGGACCGCTTACTCGCAAGCCGCAACCATTGCAGGAACCGCTGATCCAGCGCTCTATCAAGACTACCGGTATGACAGCCAAACCCTGACCTACACCGTGCCGTTGCAAAATGGCGCCTATCACGTGAACTTGTATTTTGCCGAGACTTACGCTCCCCTGCAAAGAGTAGGTGCGCGAGTCTTCAACGTGAAGATGCAGGGCAACCCCGTCTTCTCCAACGTGGACGTGTTCTCCGAAGCCGGGGCTAATGCTCCCCTCATCAAAGGTTCGGACGTCACGGTCTCCGGCGACAAACTTACGATTGAATTCGACAACGTCGTGCAAAATTCCGAGATCAATGCCATTGAGATTCTGCCAGGCACCTCGGGGCCGCTCCTGACACTGAACTTTCGATATCCGGACGGCAGCCCGGTGAACGGCACGCTCAACTACAACATCACTTCCTCTCTACTGTCGATGGAGGGAGGTCAGCTTCTCTCGAATGGACAGGCGACTTGCGCATTGTTCGCTAATCCGAGCGCCTTGGGGATCAGCGTGCAGTTTCAAGCCCAACTCAGCCTGGTGGATAACAAGGGCAATATCCTGTGGCAAATGACTTTGGGCTTAAACCCCGCGCAGGTGAATCTCGCCGACGTGCAGAGTTCCTCGTTAAACGTCATCGTTCAGAAAATGTAGCGGAGCACAGGAATGTGCTGGGCTCTTAATCTGGAGTGACTGCCGGCGTTACAGGTGTCGCCGTTGTTTTGGTTGGCGGCGTTGGTGTTATGACCGGAGGCTTCTCTTTGGGCGCGGCGGGCTCGTCGGTTTCCGGTGCGGTGTCGGGGGTGTCCACGTTGACCCTGTGTTCGAGCGCTTGTTGCTCGAGCGGGATGACGTTGGCGAAATCGAGCGCGGGCTGGCCTTCGAGAGCGGTCTTCATGAATTGCAGCCAGATGGGCAGAGCCGCGCGCGCGCCGGTTTCCTTTTTCCCAAGGGAAATTTGTTTGTCGTCGAACCCCACCCACACGCCGCAGGTTAGCTGCGGAGTAAAGCCCATGAACCAGGCGTCGGTATAGTCCTGCGTCGTGCCGGTCTTCCCGGCGGCAGGGCGACCGAGCGCTTTGGCCTGAACGCCGGTGCCGAACTGAATGACTTCTTCGAGCATGGCCGTCATCGTCCGCGCGACTTCGGGCGAGATCACGTCGTGGACCTCAGGATGCGCTTCTTCGAGCAGCGCCCCGTCGTAGCTTGTGACGCGACGGATCATGTGCGGGTCGATGCGTATGCCGTCGTTCGGGAAAACCGTGAAGGCGGAGACGTGCTCAAGCAACTTCATATCCGCCGCTCCAAGAACCAGCGGTAGATACGGCGGAAGCGAAGTGGTGATACCAAACCGCCGCGTCATGTCCACAACGGAATTGATGCCGACTTTTTCCGCGAGCTTGACCGCGGGAACATTGCGCGAACCCGCCAGAGCGCGGCGCAACGTAATCGTGCCTTCGAATCGTTCATCGTAGTTGCGCGGTGAGTACGGCTGGCCGCCGCTAATCGTTGTGAAGGGCGTGTCCACGATGGTGTCAAATGGCGAGGAACCTTTTTCGATGGCGTCGGCGTAGAGATAGACCTTGAACGAACTGCCCACTTGCCGGTACGCCTGGGTCGCGCGATTGAACTTGGAATCTTCAAAACTGTACCCGCCGACCATGGCTTTGATTTCTCCGGTGGAATTGTCGATCGCTAAAATGGCGGCCTGCGGCGCGGGCTGCTGCTCGAGCTGCACGCGGGCCGTAGCTTCGTGCAGCTCTTGAATCGAAAACTGAGCGAGGTCGCCGACTCTCAGAAGTTCGGTGGGCTTTTTGCGGCCGGTCCACGCGAAGTCCGGCGGCGAAAGAATCGCGCGGTAGGAACCGATTTTGATCGTGGCAAATTTTTCGTCCACCGCAAGCACGAGGCCCGTGACGTACGAACCCTTTTCGATGGGATGGCGCCAGTCGTCGTCTTCGTAGGTATCGAGCTTGCCGAGATTGTCGCGCAGAATGTTGGCAGGCTCGCCGCGCCAACCGTGGCGCCGGTCGTAGCTGTGCAAGCCGTCGCGCAACGATTGATTGGCGGCTTGCTGCATCTTGATGTTCAGCGTGGTGTAAACGCGCAGTCCGCGCTCGTGAACCGCTTCCGTGCCATACGTCGATTCCAGATACTTGCGAATCTCTTCGAAGAAATAAGGCGCCAGGTCGTTGCGCGGATATTGCAGGTGCAGACCGAGCGGCGTTTTCTTGGCTGCTTCTTCTTCGGAGGGACTGATCTTCCCTTCCTCTTCCATGCGATGAATGACCAGGTTGCGGCGCGAGAGGGCGCGCGCGGGATCAGCCAGCGGCGAATAAATCGGCCCGCGAATCATTCCAGCCAGCAGCGCTGCTTCTTGCAACTTCAAGTCGGTGACGGACTTGCCAAAGTAAAATTGTGCTGCGGCCGCGAAGCCGTAGTTGCCATGCGCCAGATAAACCTGATTGGCGTACATAGTGAAGATTTGCGGTTTTGTGTAGCGCCGCTCGATTTGCAGCGCCAGCAGAATTTCCTGCATTTTTCGGCGGAAGCTGATTTCGCTGCGGTCTAGGAACAGGTTGCCGGCGAGTTGCATGCTGATGGTGCTGGCGCCTTGCGCTTTGCCGCCATGCAGAATCTTTCGCCAAGCGGCTCCCGCGATGCGCGGAAAGTCGATGCCCCAATGCTCTTCAAAGTGTTGGTCCTCGATGGCCGTCACCGCGTTGTAGAGAACCTTGGGGCACTGCTCGTAGGTCATCAGGATGCGCCGTTGCAGCGCGAAGCTGCCAACAAGCTGCCCGTCATCGGCATAAACTTCAGTGACAACGGTAGGACGATACGTCTCCAGCGCGCGAATCTCCGGCAAGTCGCTGGCATACACAAAGAGCAACCCGCACGCCGCACCCAGCGCAATCGCGCAAAGCAGCAAAAACGCCAGCGCCACGCGGTCAATCAGTTTCCAGCCGCGCAGTCGCAACGTAATTGGAGGCAGGCTTAACATCGAACGATAATTCTATCGCAGAATGAGCAGTCCAGCAGTCCGAGACCCTGCAACGTTAGCTTTGCAAGAAATTACTCCGTCTTCGTTCTATTTCTGGTGCTAGATTCGTCAGAAGGAGTCTCTCGACATGAGCATTGGAAATGCTCTACTAAGGGCCGTTCTTCTAGCTGCGCTGCTCACCTCGAACGCCGTTATGCCAACTCCCGCAGAGGCGGATTGTTCGTGGTCGTCCGATGGTCAGATCATCACCATAACCGCTCAGTCTTGCGAAGTGATCGACGGACGAACGAACAAAAACGTCCTGAAATATGCCGGCGGAGGGCAGAAGAGCGAGACCATTCAAAAGCTGTACACGGGCGCGCTTGTGACGGCTGATCGGGGCACTAAGTGGGTGTATCCCTCTTCGGCAGCGAATCCGTGTCAAAAATTCCCGAAGTCGGTGCAAGTAAAGATGATGGCTTATCTGACTTGCTGCGACTCTGGCCCCTGGGGCAAATGCGTTTTCGGCGGTCGCTGGCTTGGTGATGTAGATGGCAAGCCGATCAACGCGTGGCAATAAACAGATTGCATCTCGGCACACTACAAGTCCTGGTCAGGACTTTCGCAAGACAGTCATGGCTATAGCTCTTTGTAATAACGCTCACCGGAGCAAGCGCGACACAGGGTCCTGCCGCCCACCACGACTTCGCGTTTGAAATTGATGCCTTCGCCGCATTCGGCACAGACCACGCGCGGTCCCTTGAAGCCGGGCAGGTCTTCGGGTTGCACTTCGACCTTCACCCATTGCTTGTCAAAAAGCACTTCGTTGGAGAGCGCGGCGTACGCTTTTTGCTGTCCCGCATCCTTGGCCATTTCAGGAAACATCTCGCGCGCCACTTGTTTCGAGGATTCTTTCGCGGCGATGCGCACGGCGCGGCCCGTTTGCAAATCAACGAACGTCGCTGCCACTTTCCCCCAATCGCGGAATTTCAGCGCGCGCTTGCCGAGCCGGCAATTGGCAACGAGCGCGACCGCATCCGTCACGCAGCGGTCGATCTCCACATAAGTGACGATGCGCTTGCGCTCGGCAATGGGGTCTTCAATGCCCAGTTCTTGCAGCCCCAGCATCGCCAACCGCACTCCCAGCACTTGCCCCGCGCACAAATGGCCATGCGCCACCGCGGCAAGTTCCAGGTACTGATCCAAAGTTTTCATCATTGCAGTCTACAAGAAGGAGTTCTCAAGCGCGCTACTGGGACTGAGCCTGCGCCGCGGCAGTCTCTCGCGCGGCCCACGGATGCGGCTGGCGCGCTTCGATGAACGCGAAAACCGTCATGAGCACCGCAAGCCCCGACAGTGCCGTGTCCTCCAGTATCTTCTGCAGATTGACCGGTTGCGGGGTCGCGAAACATCCGCAATTGATATCCAGGTGCAGAATATATGCGCGCAAAACCGCAAAAGTGAACCCCAACATCAGCAACGTCAGAAGCGACGACCAGATACGCAGCCGCCAGCCAATCAGCACCAGCAGCCCAAGTAAGATTTCCGCAAAAGGCAGCGTGTGCGCGACGAACTGCACCGCCCAAGCCGGGAGCATTTTGAACGCTTCCACCTGGGTCGCGAAGTTCGAAAGGTTCAGCGTTACAGCGAATTTCAGAAAGAAGTAAGGCCACAGATTGTGGTTGTTCGGGAGAAATATCTTCGAGTAGCCCGCATAAATAAATATGCCACCGAGAAGCAGGCGGCCGATCCAGATGACCGCGCGCCTTAGATTAAGTGGGCTGGATTGCATCATGCCTTGCGTTCTCTCGAATTCCGTGGCTGCGGCGCTTCCAGTTCGTAACTGGTGCTACTTCTGGCTCAGCAGCTGATCCAGAAACTGATGCAAAATATCGTAGCTCATCACGTTGGAATACGGATACGTCTGGCCTTTGGAATGGAAAACCGTCGTCGGCGTCGAATTCACGCGGTACATCTGCCCCAGTTGCACGTCCTTATCGATAAGAGGCTCCAGCGTTCCGCCCTTAACCAGCGCGCGCACCTTGACCATTTCCGCCGAGCTGAGCACCGCCGCCAGCGTCCCGTCAACGTCCCCGGTCTGCTCCCATTTGTCCTGATTCTCAAAAAGTGTCTTCTCCACCGGCTCGATCTTCCCGATCTCAGCAGCAGCCCGGGCATACCGCGCAGCCACGCGCGAATACGCGTGCATCGGCAGCGGAAAATCCCGATGGACCAGGTACACCTTGCCTGTGCTGACGTAATTTTCCATGAGCTGCCGGTTGGTCGTAAGGAAAAGCGTCTTGCACGCCGGGCACTGGAAGTCGCTGAACACTTCCATCACGATCGGCGCGGTCTTCGAGCCGAACGCTTTATGCGGATCGACGTCGGTCACGCCGCCACCAGACTGAGCCGCAGGTGACGGCGCCGTTACACTACCAGCCTCATGAGCCATAGCAGGCGCAGCCGCAACGCTCGCTTCGTTGCTCGTACTCGCCACCGAAGGTACGGAAGCAGCACCCCGCGATTCGCCGCTGTAATGCGCGGCTGCAACAGGGTGAATCCCCCGGTTAATCAGAAGACGCCCACCTATCAAGGTCAGGACCACAGCAATAGCAATCACAGCGCGACGACTCACGCAAACCTCCAACAAAACGCCTTGAACATGTTGAGATGCAACTTCGGGCTCAGATTATCACAGGTTCCCCGTCTTTAATCCCTCAAGAGCCAAGGCCCGTTTCCAGGGTATCCTCGGCCCAGTTCAAAGCATCAGATGGGCAGGCCAAACCGGGAGGCATTGTCTTGCGTAAGATACTGAAAACAATGCCATTGGCTAAGGCAAAAGAAAAACTTGACAAAAACACACTCAACTTATATACTGCTCTTCGATTTGGGACCAGGGAGCACGCCATAAGACCTCGGCCCGCCCCACGCTCTTCGGCTTTCGGGTGGCCCGTGACGCAGACGGGTTCCGTAAGCTAGAGGCCCGAAAGGTACATACCCCGAAAGGAAGTAAAGAAGATGAGTAAGATTATTGGAATTGATCTGGGGACCACCAACTCGGTCGTAGCCGTCATGCAAGGCGGCGAACCGGTAGTCATCCCCAACCAAGAAGGCGCCCGCACCACACCTTCGGTTGTCGCCATAACCAAGGGTGGAGAGCGCCTCGTGGGACAAGTAGCGAAGCGCCAGGCCGTAACGAATCCCGAGAACACCGTGTATTCGATCAAGCGCTTTATGGGCCGCCGCTACGATGAAGTCGGCGATGAGATGAAGCGCATCCCCTACAAAGTCGTCAAGGGTGAGCACGATGATGCGCGCGTGGACATTTTCGGCAAGATTTACAGCCCGCCGCAAATCTCCGCGATGATCCTCGGCAAACTGAAATCCGCCGCGGAAGATTTTCTCGGCGAAAAAGTCAGCAAAGCGGTGATCACGGTGCCAGCGTACTTCAATGACGCGCAGCGCCAGGCGACCAAGCAAGCAGGCGAAATTGCCGGCCTCGAAGTCGTCCGCATCATCAACGAGCCCACCGCCGCTGCGTTGGCCTATGGCCTCGAGAAAAAGAGCGACGAAACTATCGCTGTGTACGACCTCGGCGGCGGCACGTTCGATATTTCCGTGCTGGAAGTTGGCGCGGGCGTGGTCGAAGTGAAGTCCACCAACGGTGACACCCATCTCGGCGGCGACGATATCGACCAGCGCATCGTGGACTGGTTGATCGACGAATTCAAAAAAGAGAACAGCATCGACCTCGGCAAAGACAAAATGGCGCTGCAACGCCTGAAGGAAGCCGCGGAAAAGGCCAAGATCGAACTCTCGCAAATGATGGAGACCGAGATCAACCTGCCGTTCATCACAGCGGGTGCGAATGGCCCCATCCACATGCAGCAAAAACTGACGCGCACGCGCCTCGAGCAATTGATGGGCGACCTGCTCGAACGCTCCATGAAGCCGGTCCGGCAAGCGCTCGAAGACGCGAAAATGTCGCCCAACGACATTCAGGAAGTCGTGATGGTTGGCGGCTCGACGCGTATTCCGAAAGTGCAGTCGCTCGTTCGCACGTTCTTCGGCGAAAAAGAGCTGCACAAGGGCGTGAATCCCGACGAAGTCGTTGCAGTCGGCGCTGCGATTCAGGGAGCGGTACTCGGCGGCGAAGTGAAGGACATCCTGTTGCTGGACGTGACGCCGCTTTCTCTCGGCGTTGAAACGCTCGGCGGCGTGATGACTGTCCAGATCCCGCGCAACACCACGATCCC
>Ga0210388_10004181_pt1 | contig 11311 bp, 10 predicted proteins | sample IncBWC19OmetaG_FD_155485 | JGI IMG/M metagenome (GOLD analysis project Ga0210388, IMG submission 155485) | Forest soil microbial communities from Barre Woods Harvard Forest LTER site, Petersham, Massachusetts, United States - Inc-BW-C-19-O ...
ATATGCAGCAGCAGGGTGGGTGTGATGGTGTCGTCAAAGTTGATGCGGGTGGTGTAGGTGTAGTCCTTTGTCGGCGCCACCGGAGCCAGGTCCTGCGGCCAGCCGTTCGACGCCGGCGAATTGGTGATGGTGTCGGAGAAATAGCCGGAGAGCTTCATCGATGATGTCAGCGCCTGGTCGATCTTGATCGAGGGGATCGTCGTGTGCCTGAAATTCGTGTAGGAGGGGATCGTGTAATTGTTCACCAGGAGCGCGGGATTCGTCGGCGCCGGAAAAAGCGTCTGCATGTATGCTGCTACCGGGTCGATCAGGCTCTTGGGAATCGTGTTGTTCGGGAAAGGAACTCCGGTTGTCCCACCGCCCGCGCCCGGCTCGAAAATGGTATTCGACGCGTAACATCCCGATCCATTGCCAGGGCAGACCTGGAAGAATGGCAGGGGCGCCTGGGAGAAGTTACCAGTCAGGTAATTCGCCACGGGCATAGTCGCCAGTCCGTTGCTCGTCAGCGTACTCTGACGGAACTGTTCAAAGTTGAAAAAGAAAAACGTCTTGTCCTTGCCGTTGTAGACGTGCGGAATCCTCACTGGCCCTCCCAGGGTGAAACCGTAGTCGTTGCGGCGCAGTTCGTTCTTAATATGGCCCCCAGCCCCGTTATCGGTAAACGGAAGGGCCGCGTTCAGGAACTCGTTCTGAAAATAATCGTACGCAGATCCGTGGTACTGGTTGGTGCCGGACTTCATGGTGTAGTTGAAGTAGCCACCGCCAGCCTGCCCGTATTCCGCGGCAAAATTGCTGGTCTGGATGGAGACTTCCTGAATGGCGTCGACGCCCTGCTGGGTCGCCTGGTTCACTTCCCGCCACGTACCGTTTGTGGCATCCTGCCCTTCGACCATGATGGTCTGCGAGCTGGAAGGCATGCCGTTGATGCGCAGCAGCAAATCGGAAGATTGCGAAGCGCCGGGCAGCAGGTTGACCACCGACAACGGATCGCGGATGTTGCCCAGACCGGTCGCGCCGCCCGCACCGTTGAGGTTGAAAATCGGGAGCGCGTCGGCCTCCGTGTAATCGATCTGATGGCTCAACTCTCCGCTCTCCGTCTTGAGCAGGGGCGCTGCTTCGTTAACAGTAATGGTTTCCGTGGTGGCTCCCACTTCGAGCGCCGCGTCCACGCGGACCGTTTCGGCCGTGTTGACCGTAACACCCGGACGAACGGATTTCTTGAATCCGTTGGCGGATACTGATATTTCATATGTGCCGACTGGCAGCGATGACAGCGTATAGTTGCCGGTATTGGTGGTGGCAGCTTTGAAGACTACGGACGTACCTTCGTTCCTGGCCTCGACGGAGGCATTGGGGACCACGGCGCCTGCCGGGTCCGAAACTGTACCTGTGATGGTGCCGCGATCTGTCTGTGCGAAGGCTGCAAGTGCATATAGCAGATAACAGCCTGCGATTTTAAACCGCATCAAAAGACCTCCCCTGACTGAAAGTTTAATTCTGAGTAAGACATCCTCTAAAGCGAACTGAAGCGTGAGCATCATATAACAGTTGGTTGCCCGTGTCGATTAGACAACTTGTAGCTGGAAAGGATCTCGAATGGCCAAACGTAATTGAAATGTACTAGATAAGAGGGCCAGGGCAGGTCTGGTTAAATCAGAGCAAATCTTGGGTTAAGTTTGTCAAGAAATCCGCTTCCGTAAACTGTATGGCGAAACTGACATTTCAATCTGCGACCTTTGCCGTGTTTGCTTGTGAACATGCGGACAATCGTTAAGTAGAAAGCAAGTACGCGTTAAGGGTGTTAATTCTGTCAGTACTTGTAAATCATAGGATTATGGCCCTGCGGCCCTGGTATAATTCGATCGTGACTATCCGAATGAAAGAGAGTGACCCGGATCTGCTCGCCTTGATAACCATCAAGAATGTTCTTAACACCTTGACGGCAGACGGTCGGGGAAAAGTCATGACCTACCTTAAGCATGAGTTGGAGCAGGCAAATTTCGGTCTGCCGGAACCGTCTCATGGCGCACAAGGCTCCGTCGCCGAAAGCCACCAAAGGGTCTGACGAAGCGTAATAGGACCTGCGGCTCCGTCGCCCTGCGTCACCCAACGGGATGGAATCTAACGATCGACCGGCAGAGGGCGCTCGTTCTGGATTTTGACGGTGACGACGCGTCTCTGGTTTCCTGTTTACTTGTAACGATGTAGCAAACATCACTTCTCGCAGCCCACGAGCGATTTAGATAAAGGTTTTTGTTACTTAAGGGTGCCTGAACGCGTCTGTTTTGGGAGCGAAGTGATTCAGGGGGGACTCTTGATATTCTTAACATTCAGAGCGGCCGCGTCGTGACTGCCCGGCCCATGGTGTTTTCACGGAATCGAACGTGGTTTTCATCCGTGGCCTTGATCGTTCTCGCATTGTTGTGCGGCGTCCTGGGCATTCTGGAATATCGTTCCACCGAGGAAATCGGGGCGGCTGAGCGAACCAGAGTCTACGGGGCCCTCCGCTCCCGTCTGGACGCGGCTAGTCGGGCTTTTGACCAGGAGATCTCGAGCGCCTGTTCCGCCCTGGCGCCCAACCCTGCGCGGATTGAAGCCTCGGGACCGGCGGTAGCGTACGCCGAGCAATACACGCGGCTGAAAAAGCGATACAGCCAGTTATTTCGGCGAGTAGCGCTCGCTGTCCCGAAGGACGGAAAGCTAAAGCTTCTGATTCTCGATCCCGCGAGCGATCAGTTCCTGGCAGCCAGTCCCCCGGCCGGCTGGACACCGATGCTCGATGAATTGACAGTGAGACTGCACGGCGGCATAGAGCCACCACCGCCTCCAGTCGGCCTGATCCTTGAGTTGCCGCGCTTTGGGAAGGTTGAGTCGCACGCCGGTCAGCTTGTACAGGAATGGCTTCTGGTTGAGTTGAATCCCGAATACATTCGCCGTACCCTGCTTCCGGAACTGGTCAACGTGTACATCAGCGAAGAGGGCAGGCTTGACTATGACGTTGCGGTTGTCGACAAGCAGAATCCCTCCGACGTGATCTACCGAACAGCGGCGTCGGGCGCGGCGCTCTCCACCGTCAATGCGGATGCATCCGCCGCGCTTCTGACCGAGATCCCGCTCTACTACCCGCTTCGCCGCAATGAGGCATCGGGTGCGGATCCCGATACTGAGGATGCCGACGCCTTCGGCGGCCCCAGACGCTGGCGCCTGCTCGCCAGAAGCAGAGCGGGATCGCTCGGAACGCTGGTCAGGCAAAGCCAGCAGCGGAGTCTCGCTGTGCTCGCCTCCATTCTCGCCCTCATTCTTGGCACGATCGCGGTGCTGGTCCTTTTCTCCCGCCACGCTCAACGGCTCGCCGAGCAGCAGATCAACTTTGTGGCGGGCATCTCGCACGAGCTGCGAACGCCGCTTACAGTAATCCGCACCGCCGCATATAATCTGCGGGGCGCGCGGCTACGCGACCGCCCCGATCAGGTGGAGCGATACGGCAGTCTGATCGAGAGCGAAAGCGGGAAACTCGGAGGGCTGGTGGACCACGTGATCCGTTACGCCAGCGCGAAATCCGGGAACGTGATTCGTGAACCGGTCGCACTGAACAAACTTCTCCAGGACGTGCTGCAGACGAGCCGCCCCGCCATAGAGAATGCCGGTGTGGTTCTCGAAGAAAAGATCGGCTCGAACCTCCCGCCGGTACTTGCCGACTCGCTCGCATTGCGGCACGCGGTGCAGAACCTGCTCGATAACGCGTTGAAGTACGGCCGCGAAGGAGGCAACTGGATCGGAGTCCATGCCGATGCGGTCACCGATGAGGAAGGGCCCGCTGTCCGGATTGATGTATCCGATCGGGGCCCTGGCATTCCGGCCGATGAGGTGCCTCGGCTCTTCGATCCGTTTTTCCGCGGACGGAAAGCGGTCCGGAACCAGGTCCACGGCACGGGGCTCGGTCTGAATCTCGTCCGGACCATTGTCGAAGCGCACGGAGGTTCGATACGAGTGAAAAGTGGACCGTCGCGGGGAGCGGCGTTCACTATCCGGATTCCAGCTGCGCCGGATGGCTTCCAGGAATGAACCGGCGCATTCTGCTGATCGAGGACGACCCTGGTGTGGTGATGACGGTCGCCGATCTCCTGACATCGGAGCGTTACGAAGTCTCAAGCGCACTCGATGGGGAGTCGGGTATCGAAATGGCGTCCGGGGGCGGATTCGCGGCCATCATCCTCGATGTGATGTTGCCCCGGAAGAGCGGATTTGAGGTTTGCCGCGAGCTGCGCCAAAGGGGTGTGGATACAGCTATCCTGATGCTGACCGCGCGCACGCAGGTGGTCGACCGGGTGGTGGGGCTGAAGTTCGGTGCAGACGACTATATGGTCAAGCCATTCGATCCGGCCGAACTGCTCGCCCGTCTCGAAGCATTGCTGCGCCGGGTCCAGAAGCACAATCGGATACCGGTCTCCACTTTCGAATTCGCGGATGTCGAGATCGACTTCAATCGGGCGGAAGTGCGCAAGGGCGGAAAGCCCGTGACCCTCGCGAGCAAGGAGTTGCAGTTGCTGCGCTACCTGATCGATAACCGCGACAGAGTCGTTCCGCGCGACGAGATCATGCAGAACGTGTGGGAGTATTCGAGCGATGTTTCATCACGAACGATCGATACCCACGTGGCGTGGTTGCGCCAGAAGGTCGAGGACAATCCGCAGGCGCCGCTTCATATCCAGACGATCCGCAGAAGGGGTTATCGTTTCAATGCGCAGCCCGTTGTGATCCGGAGTTAGCTGAGCTAAGAACTACACACGCGCAGCATTGAGTGCCGCCAGCACGCGCTCGGCCCGGTACGGAACTCTGCGGATGCGAACGCCGGTCGCATCATGGATGGCATTTGCGACCGCAGCCAGTAACGGCTTGCATGCCGTCTCGCCGCCGCCATACGGCGGAAGGTCGGGCCGGTTCGGATTCGGATCTCCATTCAACAACACGACGTCAATCTTCGCCGGCGCGTCAGCATGGCGAAGGCTCGGATGAGTGACCCAGTCGACGCTCGTTACCTTTTCCGTATCGAACCGGACCTCCTCATGAAGCGCGCGGCTCAGCGAATGCAGCATTGCGCATTCCACGGTGTGGCGCAGGGCTTCCGGATTGATGATGAGTCCGCAATCGTGCGCGCATACCAACCGCTTCACCCAGACGTGACCAGTGCGGCGGTTCACCTCGACCTCGGCGACCTGCGCGGCGATGGTCTGCCCGCGGAATGCATAGGCGAAACCGCGCCCCGTCAGGATCTCACCGGATGCAACTCGTTTGGGCGAAGGCCGCGCATCCCAGCCGTAAAGTTCGGCAGCAGCCTTTACAACGGCGATGGACCGGGCGCGCTTGAACCCGGCGTCTTCCGTCGTGCTTGCGGTGAGGAGCTTCATACGAAATGCAACCGGATCGGCGTTGGCGGCCGCGGCCAGTTCGTCGATGAACGATTCGGCGGCGAAGGTGGACTGCGGCCCGTTGGGATCGCGCAGATTTCCGGTGCGCACCGGCGTCTCCCAGACAAGCGGCAGGCTGACCACATCGCGGGTCATGCGGCGATTCGGGATAGCGTACATTTCCGCCGGTATTTCGGAGCTTCCGGCGGCGGGTTTGGCGCGCCTCGTCCCCATGAGTTGAGCGATCAAAACGGTATCGGGCTCGTTATATCCGACGTGATTGTAGTCGGAGGCCCGGCCATGGTATTCGTATGCGACGAGATTGCCCGAAGCATCCAGTCCTCCGCGGATTTTAATGGCGAACGCCGGCGCCTTGGTGTCCCAGGCGGTTTCTTCGTCGCGCATCCACTGCATGCGAACCGGGCGGCCAATCTCTTTGGCAAGGTAAGCGGCCTCGAATCCCGCATCGTCGGCGGCCGTGCGCCCGAAGCCCTGTGGACCTTCCATCCAGACGACGCGCACTTTTTCGCGGGGCATCCCGAGGAACGTGGCGACGCCGGTGCGCATTCCGTAGGACTTCATATCGTTCGAATAGATCGTCATCAGGCCATTCGACGGGTCCGCCAGCGCGTGGGCCGGGCTGAAGGCCGTGTGACCCTGGTAGGGGATGTCGTAATCGGCTTCGATGATTTTTGCCGCGCCCGCGAACGCGGTGTCCGGGTTACCCACGACCACCGGGTTGGAAACGGATGTGGGCGTTGCGCCGCGCATATAGGTGAACAAATCTTCCGATGACGGGAATGGCGCGGTCGCCGGCTTTTCCCAGGTGGCCTTGAGTTTTTTCGCCCCGTTGATCGCCTGTTCTTCCCGCTCGAAGACGACGGCGAGATAGTTGCCCTTGCTCACCACCTTCACGAACCCGGGCAGGTTCTTGATCGACGATTCATCGATACTCATCAGCTTCGCCCCCGCGAACGGCGGCTTCACATTGCGGGCGTGAACCATGCCGGGCAGCTTGACGTCGACTGCCCATTTCAGCGAACCATCCACCTTGGCGGGGATGTCGTAACGCTGGGGTGACAGGCCGATGTTCTTGAACGCCTGCACCGGCTTGACGGCGGCCACGCCGGCGATCGCGTTGATGTTGTTCCCCTTTACGGTGACGTTGAATCTCTTGCCGCCGATCAGTTGTCCATAGGTGATGCGTTTCGAAGGATCGGCGGTCACTGTGACCACGCCTTCGCTGACGCTCAGCTGGTCGACTGGTACGCCGAGGTTTGCGGATGCCATGTCGAGCAATGTTCGCCGGGCCTCGGCTGCGACGCGCCGCATCGGCCAGCTATCGCGTTCCATGGCGGTGGAGCCGCCGGAACCGCCCTGATCGACGGTAATATCCGTGCTGCCCATGATGCAGGTGGTACGGGCGTAGGGGAAGTCCAGCTCGTCGGACATGATCTGCCGGAAGGCCGTTCCCGTGCCTTGGCCGCAATCGGTTTTGCCAACGTAGAAAGTGGCGGTGTCGTCCTGATGAATCACGATCCACGCATCGACCTGGTGGAAGTCGGGGTCGGGATACGGACCGGCGGCGACAGGCGGGGTCTGGGCTTTCGCTGCGCCCATGGCGCTGAAGGTCACGGCGAACATGCCCGCGCTCCGGAAGAAATCTCTGCGCGAGGGAGCGCTCGACTTCTCCAGTTCCTGTTCGACTTCGCGGGGGATACCGTTGAAGGGGTTCATGCCGTCACCTTCACTTTCGCCGACTGGCGGGCGTCCGCGACGGCTTTCGCGCCGCGCTTGATGGCCGATTGAACGCGGTAGAACGTCATGCATCGGCACAGCACGCCGTTCATCCCTTCGCGAATCTGCGCGTCCGATGGATTGGGGATCTTGTCGAGCAGCGCCTTGGCGGTCATGATCTGCCCGTTCTGGCAAAAGCCGCACTGCGGGACCTGCTCCTCGATCCAGGCTTGCTGCAGGGGGTGAAGCTTGCCGCCTTTGGCGAGGCCTTCGAGCGTGGTGATTTCGGTTTTCACGGAACCGACCGTGGTGATGCAGGAGCGGATGGCGTTGCCGTTTATGATCACCGTGCAGGCTCCGCACTGGCCGAGGCCGCAACCGAAGTGGGGCCCCTGCAGGCCGAGATCGTTACGCAGGATGTAGAGCAGTGGTGTTGCCGGCTCCACATCCACCGTGTGAACGCTGCCGTTCACCGTCAACGTTATTTTGCTCATTCGGCGTTCTCCTTGAACCGGCGCGCGAGCCGGGCGGCCATGATAATTTTATCAGGAAGAGCGCCGGGTGTTGCCAGCGCCCTCTTTGGCCGGATTTGTCCGTTGATGTCCGGGGCCGGCGGGGCGTACTGTCTGTGCATGGCCACCGCGAAAACCCAATCCGAACATGACGCGATTTTGAAAACTCTTCAGTTGTACATTGACGGCTGCAAGCAGGGTCACAGCGAACTGATGCGTCCCGCTTTCCACCCGCAAGCTTCCTTCTTTGGTTATGCCGGCGATCAACTCGCCGTTGGACTCGGCTTCCTGTTCGACTGGATCGAGAGGAATGGACCAGCGCCTGATATTGAGCCCCGAGTGGTGAGCGTGGACATAGCCGAATCGATTGCCGTTGTCCGGCTTGAAGTCGCAAACTGGTCAGGCAAGTTGGCGGGTTCCGGTGTCCGCATGTCGGACCTCTTTACATTTCTCCGGATGCCTGAGGGTTGGAAGATCATTCAGAAAGCTTTTCACTGGTATTCCTGAAGAGTGCTGGCAGGAGGAGTTCTATTGTTATATAGTTTTCTGAATAGTTCCCGATGCTGCAGCGAAACACGCCTCAAAAAACGCTCGATTCCTGGAAGCAGATCGCAGGCTACCTGGACCGAAGCGAGCGCACAGCCCGGCGTTGGGAAGTGTCTGAGGGCCTCCCTGTTCATCGTCGAGGGCACCAGAAGTCTGATACGGTGTTCGCGTACAAGCATGAAATCGAGGCTTGGACTCGCCGGCGCACGAGATTCGGGAGTCAGGACACAGCGGTAGCGCGGCCCGAAGGCCACGAGTCCCCGAGCGAGGCGCCAGCGAACCGGTATCTGACCGAACATGACGCGATCACCCGCACGATGGACCGATATGTGGCCGGTGCTCGCGTCGGCGATGGCGATCTCATGCGTCCAGCGTTTCACAGGGAAGCGACGATGTCGGGTTATTGCCAGGGTGTCGAGTACAGCGGATCCATCGAGCATGTCTTCGAATGGGTTACCCTGAACGGGCCCGCACCAAACATAGAGCCGCGGTTCGCAAGAATCGAAATCATCGAGACGATCGCGCTCGTCCACCTGGAGGTTCGGGGCTGGTCGGGCAAACTCGCGGGTGTGAACAGCCGCGCCTCCGACGTCTTCACGCTGCTCAAGCTCGATGGCGAGTGGAAGATCACTCACAAACTGTTCCACTGGCATACCGATTAGGACTTTCCATTGGCGAAGTGGGATACCGGAGTGCCGCTCCAAGCCGGCGTTTTGAATATGCCCGAGGTGCCTCGTTGTGCGTTGCGGGAGCATTACGGGCCATCCGGAAGTTATCGGATTGTTGGACGCCATGCTCGTCGGAAACCGAATCGTGCGACGCGGAATAAAACATCTGCCGCCTCGTTGAGACGCCTTGATTGACACAGGCCGGGTAAGCAGTCAGGTCTCAGGATGCCGTCGTTTCGTCGAGCAGGGCCTCGGCGCGAGCGAGGGCGTCTCCGGCAAACACCCAACTGTTGCCCAGCAGGAATACAAGAACCGGGACATGGGCTTCACCGACCAGGATCCGCATTAAAAGAAGATCGCCCAGCATCGAAATCAGGACGCTCGATCCCGACCAGAGCAAGTGGGACTGGCCCGAGAGGTAGACCAACATGATCACCGACGCAGAGGGCAAATTTTCGTTCGACCAGGTCGCGCCCGGCGATTATCACGCTTGTGCTGCGATTGATCACAACCCAACGCTGAATGAAAGACCTACCATGTGTTCAGATCACGGATTGTCCCGGTCGACACGAGATAGATGTAGAAATCGGTAAACGCAACCCATACGAGGCTTAGCCAGGCACAAGCCATGTGTCGCTCGTTGAGCCAGGACGATGCCTTCCACATGCCGTAGCGCGGGGACACGGCTCCATCGCAGGAGAAACAGTCCGTTCGCCCGCCGATCAGATGGCGCCAGGAGTGACAGCCAAACGTGTATGACGAGAGCAAGCCTGCGTTAATCATCATCACCACAGTGCCGACACCTATTCCCAAGCGGCCACCGCGAAAGAATGCGGCGAATACGTCCCACCAAAGAAAGACAAGCAGCACCAAGGCTCCGTAGAGCGTATAACGGTGAAGGTTTTGAAATACGAGTAACACCTTTTCCCCACGGTAGCGGCGAGGGATGCCGCGCACGGCACAGTTGGGCGGGGTCATGAAGAAGGCCTTATAGTACGCGCCTCTGTAGTAATAGCAGGTCAGGCGAAATGCAATGGCAAGGCCGGGCATGAAGAACGCCGGGGACTGCGGCAGGAAAGACGGCCACCAGGTCGGGAACGCACCAAACCAGGCATGGTCGATTGGCACGGCGCCAGGATATCCCGACGCCGGAGTGAAGACAGGCGGAGCTACCGTCGGACTGATGTAGGGATCGAACCAGACGTAGGTAGCGTTAAACGCGCGGAACGTAAGATATCCGAAGAATAGTAAGAGTCCCGCGGCGGTAAGGGCCGGAGCGAGCCACCAATGGTCCGTACGCGAGGTGCCTGCGAAGCTCTCGCGTTTCCTGGTGATCTGGACGGTTTGCACTCCTATGATTTAATCAAACGCGCTGCGTTATTGCTTAGTTATTGCTTAACCTTGCGGTCGCCGTTGGGCTTGACGTTGTATGGTTGCGCGGGAAGACCGCCCAGCGTGATGACGGTCTTGCCGTCGCTGCGCGTGAGGCCGGCGGCCCAGGCGTGCTTGGCGCCATCCTTGGCCTGGAAAGCCGTTACCGTGATTTCCTCGTGGTTCTCCTCCATCGCTTTGTACACCGAGGTGTCGAAGCCGTTACGATACAGAACGTTTGGCGGAGGCAATTCGAGAGCCCAGCCGATGACCCGCCCGTTGGCGTTTTTCACATCCAGATAAATCCACCCGTGCGGGTTATCGGGCGTTACTTTTGTGACCCTGCCAGTCAGGGTGATGGGTTTCTGATCGTCGTACTCGGCCTGGAAAGAGTGATGAGCGGACATCGAAACAGAGACGCCGAGCAGACAGGCGCCGAGTGCTAAGAGCGATTGCATTTTTTTCATGGATTCTATTGTGCTTCCCGAACCACGCGGAAGCCGACGTCGCTGACTTTTAGATCCGTCCCGTAATAGTAGTAGCGCGAAGACAGCCGCAGGAAGGGAGCGAAGTTATCCCAACCACCGCCACGGAAAATCGGGAGCCCTTCGGCTCCGCCGCCGTTGATCAGGAGTCTTCCTCTCGAGTCGAAACCTTTGGGTGGGCGCTCGCCGCCGCGACCTGCGCCGCGGCCCCCGCCGCCAGGACCGCGGCCGGCCGGAGGTCCTTTGGGATCCACGCTCACGTCAGGCAGCGGTTCGTAATCGTAGTAGGCGGCGCGGTCTTCAACCCACTCGCGCACGTTGCCCAGCGTGTCGTAGAGGCCCCAGGCGTTCGGCTTCTTCAAGCCCACCGGATGCGTCTCGTCGTCGGAGTTATCGGCGAACCACGCGTAGTCGCCGAGCGAGGTCCGGGGCGGGTCGGGGGCGTTCGCGCGTGCCGCATATTCCCACTCCGCTTCGGTGGGCAAGCGGTACTTGAAGCCGTCATTTTGCGCGTTCAGTCTGGCGAGAAATGCGTAGATCTCGGCTTTGTTCACGCTATCCACGGGATTTTTCGGGCCTTTGTT
>Ga0210388_10004182_pt1 | contig 11309 bp, 11 predicted proteins | sample IncBWC19OmetaG_FD_155485 | JGI IMG/M metagenome (GOLD analysis project Ga0210388, IMG submission 155485) | Forest soil microbial communities from Barre Woods Harvard Forest LTER site, Petersham, Massachusetts, United States - Inc-BW-C-19-O ...
GACGAGGTAGAAGTCGAAGCCGACGATGTCGATGCCCCGGATACACCGCCCGCGGAGACCCGGCCGGCCAGCGCGCCGCGGCGTCGCCCGGCGGGACGACGGGCTCCGGCGCGCGGCGCATAAGGTGTGGCGCGCAAACTGACGCGTGGCGGGTAAACTTGAAGTGAAAGCCTGAGGCGCGCTCGCAGCGCCTCAGGCTTGTTTGCGCAAATCAGACAATGAGGAATCGCCGAGACGGCGATTGTAGGATCCGATGAATATTACGGCAGATACAGTCAAGCAACTGCGCGAGCGCACCGGCGCCGGCATGATGGAGTGCAAGAAAGCGCTGGTCGAAACCAAGGGCGATTTGGACGCTGCGGCTGAGCTGATGCGCAAGAGCGGACTCGCCAAGGCCGACAAGAAAGCTGCGCGGGTTGCCGCGGAAGGCACGGTTGCGATCGAGCGGGCCGGCAACGACGCGGCGCTGGTCGAAGTCAATTGCGAGACCGATTTTGTCGCGCGCAGCGACGAATTTCAGGCTTTCGCGAAGGCGGTCGCCACGGCGGCACTCAAGGGAGCGCCCTCGAGTTTGGAGGACCTGCTCAAGCTGTCGCATGAGGGCTCGACCCTGGACGAACGGCGGCGCGCTTTGGTCGCCAAGATCGGCGAGAACATGACCGTACGGCGCTTCGTGCGCGTCTCCTCGCCGGGACCGCTTGGCACGTATATTCACGGCGCGAGAATCGGCAGCGTCGCGGCACTGCAGGGCGGCGATGAATCGCTGGCGCGCGATATCGCGATGCACGTCGCGGCGGTGAATCCGGCCTTCATCGACGTCGGCGACGTGCCGGCCCAGTTGCTGCAGAAGGAGCGCGAAATCCTGACCGAGCAAACCAAGGGTGAAAAAAAGCCTCCCGAGATCATCGCCAAGATGGTGGAAGGCCGGCTGCGCAAGTACCTCGCGGAAATCACCCTGTTGGGCCAGCCCTTCATCAAGGATGAGGACACGACGGTGGAGAAGCTGCTGAAGCGTGCCGGCGCCAAGGTCACGATGTTCGCGCGCTATGAAGTCGGCGCGGGCATCGAGAAGAAACAGGACGATTTCGTCGGCGAGGTGATGGCGCAGGTGAAGGCGCAGGACAAGGATAAGAAACACTAAGCGCCTATGACCACGACACCCGGTACGGCTCGTTATCGAAGAATTCTAGTCAAATTATCCGGCGAAGCGTTGCTGGGAAATGAGGATTACGGCATAGATCCGCTCATCCTCAAGCGAATCGCCGGGGAAATTCGCGACCTGACCCAGATGGGGGTTCAGGTCGCGGTCGTATTGGGAGGCGGAAATATTTTTCGCGGCGCCGGGCTGGCGCGCGCCGGCATGGATCGGGTGACCGCCGATCACATGGGCATGCTGGCCACCGTGATCAACGCGCTGGCCATGCAGGATGCGCTCGAGAGCCTCGGCACCTACGCCCGGGTCATGTCGGCCCTGCGCATCAATGAGGTGTGCGAGGACTACATCAGGCGCAGGGCGGTAAGGCACCTGGAGAAAGGGCGCGTGGTGATTTTTGGCGCCGGCACCGGCAACCCGTTCTTTACCACCGATACCGCCGCCAGCTTGCGCGCCATCGAGATCAACGCCGAAATCCTGCTGAAGGCCACCAAGGTCAACGGCATCTACGATTCCGATCCGGTCACGAATCCCAACGCCAAACGCTATACGCGGCTGACCTTTGATAAGGTGCTGAACGATCGCCTCAATGTCATGGACGCAACCGCCATCGTCATGTGCAGAGAAAACAATTTACCGTTGCAGGTCTTCAATCTCTTTAACGCCGGCGATTTGATGCGTATTGTCCAGGGCGAAGACGTCGGCACCGTGGTATCGGCTGAACCTTAAAGTTTGGGGGGGCTACATGCTGGAGGATGTGAAAAAGGACGCGACCGTGCGCATGCAGAAATGCGTTGCGGCGTTCAAGGAGCAGCTGAAGAAGATGCGCACCGGCCGTGCTCATACCAGCCTGATCGAGCACATCAAGGTCGACTATTACGGCTCTGAGATGCCGCTGAATCAGGTGGCCAACATCGCCACGGAAGATGCGCGAACTTTGACCGTGAGTCCGTGGGAAAAAGCCATGGTGCCGGTCATCGAGAAGGCGATCTACAAATCGGACCTGGGACTCACGCCGAACACCGCCGGGCAAATCATCCGAATTCACATGCCCGCGCTGACCGAGGAAAGGCGCCGCGACATCATCAAGGTCGTGAAGGCCGAAGCGGAGAATGCCCGTGTGGCGGTGCGCGGCGTGCGCCGCGAAATCAACAATGAACTGAAGGAAATGCTCAAGGAAAAACTCATCCCCCAGGACGATGAGCGGCGTGGGCAGGACGACATTCAAAAATTGACCGACAAGCATGTCGCCGAGATCGATCACGCCATGGCCGACAAGGAAAAGGAGCTCATGCAGGTCTGACCGTTCCGGACCCGCATGTTCTCAAACGCGTATGGCCGATTCGCCGCAGCATGTAGCCATCATCATGGACGGCAATGGCCGCTGGGCCCGGTCGCGCGGCATGCCGCGCGTCGCGGGACACCGCGCCAGCGTCAAAGTGGTGCGCAAGATCGTGGAAGAGTGCGCCGCGCGCAAGGTGCGCTACCTGACCCTGTTCGCCTTCAGCAGCGAGAACTGGCGGCGGCCCGCCGAGGAAGTCGGCGTGCTCATGGGCTTGTTCCTCGACGCGTTGGTGCGCGAAGTGGCGGATTTGCATCGCAATCAGGTGCGCCTGCGCTTCATCGGCGATCGTGAATCCCTGGGCTCGGAGCTCAAGCAGAGAATGCAGGATGCCGAGGCGCTGACCGGCGGAAATCCCGGGCTGGGGCTCATGGTGGCGGTCGCTTACGGCGGACGCTGGGACATCGCGCAGGCTTGCAGGTCGCTCGCCGCGGATGTTGCCGCCGGTAAATTGACCGCCGCGCAAATATCCGAGGAGCAGATCGGCGCGCGGTTGGCGCTCGCGGGAATTCCGGATCCGGACCTCTTGATCCGCACGGGCGGGGAGCAGCGCATCAGCAATTTCCTGCTGTGGAATCTTGCCTACACGGAAATGTATTTCACGGAAGCGCTCTGGCCTGAATTCTCACCCGCGCTGCTGCAGACGGCATTCGAGTACTTCGCGCAGCGCGAGCGCCGCTTTGGCAGGACTTCGGCCCAGCTCGCGGCGAAAGCCGATGCATAAGGGCTCGCATGCTTAAGACCCGGGTGATCACCGGCTGCATTTTGGGCGCCCTGTTGTTGCTTGGGTTGTTCTTGCTGCCGCCGTTTTGGGCCATGCTGGCCTTTGGGCTCGTGTTTACCATCGGGGCGTGGGAATGGGCCGGGTTCGGCGCGTTGCGCAAGCTCCTTGCCCGCGCGCTCTACACACTCGCGGTTGCGCTCGTCCTCGCCTTGAGTTGGCGTTGGACCGACACGCCCGCGCATCTGATCATTCTGCTGAGCGGCGCGTGCGCCTGGTGGGTCATCGCGTTCTTTTGGCTCACCCTCGCGCCCGCGTGGCATCGGCCCGCGCTCACGCTGCTCTGCGGCCTGGCGGTATTGGCGCCGGCCTTCGTGGCGCTCGCCCGGTTGCAGACTTCCGCGGCAGGGTTTGCGCGCGGCCCGCTCATCGTTCTGTGGTTGGTCCTGATGGTGTGCGCCGCCGACATCGGCGCCTACTTTGCCGGGCGCGCCTTCGGACAACGAAAATTGGCGCCGCGCGTTAGTCCAGGGAAGACCTGGGAGGGAGCGATGGGAGGATTGGCCATGCTTGCCGTGGTTGCCGGTGGCGGTGCCCTGTATTTCGGGCTGCCGCCGCTCACCGTGGTGGTATTCGGCTGCGGCGTGGGAATCTTTTCCGTGATCGGCGATCTGACTGAGAGCATGTTCAAACGCGCCGCGGCGCTCAAAGACAGCGGCACATTGCTGCCGGGGCATGGGGGTCTGTTGGATCGAATCGACAGTGTGACGGCGGCGGCGCCCTTGTACGCGCTCGGCCTGTTTGGCTCCGGCGTGATCCGTTGAGTATGCAGGGCATCGCCATCCTCGGATCGACAGGCAGCATCGGACGCAGCACGCTGGCGGTCATCGCGCTTCACCCGGATCGATTCAGGGTCGCCGTGCTGGGGGCCTTCAGCAGCTGGCAGGTCATCGTCGAGCAGGCGCGGGAATTCAATGCGGAGACCGTGGTGCTGGTGGACAGCCAAGCCGCGGCATGCGCGCGCAAGGCGCTGCGCGAGATGGGGTTGAAAACCCAGGTGGAGAGCGGCGAGCAGGCGCTTAGCAATGCGGCCAGCGCCGCCAATGTGCAAATGGTCATGGCGGCAATCGTCGGCGCCGCCGGTTTGGCATCGACGCTCGCGGCGGTGCGCGCCGGCAAGCGCGTGCTGCTGGCGAACAAGGAAGCGCTGGTCATGACCGGCCGGCTGCTGATGGACGAGGTGCGCCACGCCGGCGCGCAGCTCATCCCCATCGACAGCGAACATAACGCGATCTTCCAGTGCATGCCGGGCGGCTACTTGCCCGGCGATGCCGCACCCGGTGTGACTCGCGTCATATTGACCGCTTCCGGCGGTCCGTTTCGCAGCACCGCCGCGGCGAAAATGCTGCACGTCACGCCGGATGAAGCCTGTGCGCATCCGAAGTGGAAGATGGGGCGCAAGATTTCCGTGGATTCCGCGACGCTCATGAACAAAGGTCTCGAAGTCATCGAAGCCACGCTGCTCTTTGGCCTGCCCGAATCTCAGGTGAACGTGGTCGTGCACCCGCAAAGCGTGGTGCATTCGCTGGTCGAATACGCGGACGGCTCGATGTTGGCGCAGCTCGGTGCTCCCGACATGCGCACGCCCATCGCGCAGGCGCTGGCGTGGCCCGAACGATTTGCTTCCGGTGTACAATCCTTGGACTTGCTCGCGATTGGACACCTAGGATTCGAGCCGCCGGATCATGTTCGATTCCCGAGCTTGACGCTGGCACGGGCCGCCGCTCGTGCCGGGGGTACGGCTCCGACCGTGCTCAATGCGGCCAATGAGGTCGCGGTTCAGGCGTTTCTTGATCGGCGCTTGAACTTTGTAGGGATTTCAACGGTCATTGACAAAGTACTGCAGCGGCTCGATGCGTCTCCCGTCAAAGCTCTGGGTGATGTTTTGGAGGCCGACGCTGCGGCGCGTAGCCTGGCGGTTACCATGATTGAGCTTAGCGCTGGAGCCCCCGCATGATGTTTTTGGTGATCCCTGCAGCCTTTTTGGTTGCGATCAGTATCTTGGTTGCCGTGCATGAGTTCGGACACTACTGGGTCGCCAAGAAACTCGGCTTCAAGGTACTGCGCTTCAGCATCGGTTTCGGCAAGCCGCTCTTGACCCGCGTCGGCAAGGATGCGGATCACACCGAGTATTGCATTGCCGCGATCCCGTTGGGCGGCTACGTCAGGCTGCTCGACGAGCGCGAGGGCGACGTGGCGGAATCGGAGCTGCATCGATCCTTCACGCGCCGCCCTATCTCGCATCGCATCGCAGTGCTGTTGGCGGGACCTGCGATGAATCTCTTATTTGCATCCCTGCTGTACGCGATTTTGGCGATGGTCGGTACCGAAATCGTCAAGCCGGTGGTCGGTCAGGTGCGGCTCGACAGCCCGGCTGCCCTCGCCGGACTGCAGCGCGGCGATCAAATCGTTCGTGTCGGGGAACGCAATGTCAACGACACCGAAGAGCTGCAGATTGCGCTGATTCGTCAATTCAGCGGCGATGGTTCGATCCCGCTGCAGGTGCGCCGCGACGGAATCGAACGACCCGTGACATTACGCGTGAGCGCGGATCGGCGTGCCATGACGGAACCGGGTAAATTGCTGCCTGGGCTGGGCTTTGATTTGGCCACTTGGAACGCCGCCACGAGCATCGAGTCGGTGCCGGCCGGGAGCGCAGGCGCGCGCGCCGGTCTCAAGCCGGGCGATCGGCTGCTGGCCGTGGACGGGCAGCCGATCGTCAATTCGAGCGCGTTCCGTTCCATCGTGGGGGGCGCGGCGAACCGCGACATCTCGATCGAAGTCGAGCGCCATGGCGAACGATTGCGTATCGTAGCGGCGGTTCCGCGCGTGACGGAAGAGGGCAAGCCGATCGGCCGGTTGGGAATAACGCTCAAAGAAGGCGCGCCCGTCTGGCCGCCGGGCCTGGTCGAAACTCATCGCTCGGGACCGATTGATGCCCTGCTAATCGGGGTGAAGAAAACGTGGGAGATGTCCGCGCTGACCGTGCAGATGCTCTGGCGCATGCTCACCGGTCAGGTCTCCGCCAAGAATATCAGCGGGGTCGTGAGCATCGCCGAGTTCGCCGGCATTAGCGCTTCCCTGGGAGCGACGGCGTACATGGCATTTCTGGCGATCATCAGTGTGAGCTTGGGCGTGCTCAACTTGCTGCCCGTGCCCTTGTTGGATGGCGGCCAAGTGATTTATCAGGCGGTCGAGGCCGTCAAGGGCAGCCCGCTATCGGAGCGAACCCAGCTTTTTGGCCAACAGATCGGAATCGCGCTGTTGGTGGTGTTGATGAGTTTGGCCTTCTATAACGACATATCAAGACATTTGAATTAACGGGACATCATGATCAAACCCAAGTTCCAGCCGCACAGGCGGCGTTGCCCGCGCAGCGTCGCCCATCAAAATTGCATCCGGTCGTTGCCGCGTGCGGCTTGAATTTCGCCTAGCCTTGTTGGTGGCGCTGGCCAGCCAACCGATCTGCAGCACCGTGCGGGCGCAAACCGCCCAAGAGACTTTTACCGTCGGCGACATTCGCATCGAGGGTCTGCAGCGCATCTCCGAGGGCACGGTATTCAATTATCTGCCCGTCAACATCGGCGATCACCTGGACGGCGCGCGCATCGGCGAAGCGATGCGTGCCCTATACGCGACCGGATTCTTCCGCGACGTGGAACTGCGCCGCGACGGCAACACGCTCCTGGTCGTGGTGGTGGAGCGTCCGTCGATCGCCAAGTTCGAGATCAAAGGCAATAAGGACATCAAGACGGAAGACCTGCAGAAAAGCCTGCGCAACGTCGGCCTCGCGACCGGCAAGACTTTCGACCGCTCGGTGCTCGATGAGGTGAAGCAGTACCTCACCGATCAGTATTTCAGCCGCGGCAAATACGCGGTACGCGTCGATACCAAGATCACCGATCTACCCGGCAACAAGGTCGACATCATCGTCGACATCAAGGAAGGCAAGCGCGCCAAGATCGAGCAAATCAACATCGTCGGCAATACCAAATTCAAGGAAAAAGACATCCTCGACAGCTTTGAGCTGAAGACGCCGAATTGGTTGTCCTGGTACAAGCAGGATGATCGGTACTCGCGCGAGTCCCTGACCGGCGACCTGGAAAAATTGCGTTCCTACTACATGGACCGGGGCTACGCGAATTTTCAGATCGAATCGACGCAGGTGACGATCGCGCCCGAAAAAGACGACATGTACATCACCGTGAACGTCAGCGAGGGCGAGGTATTCAAGGTGAGCGAGGTCAAGCTTGCCGGCACCATGGTTGTGCCGGAGGCACAACTGCGCCGCTTGCTGCTGGTCAAGCCCGGCGACACCTATTCACGCAAGCAGGTTACTTCCACCCAGCAATTGATGAGCTATCGGCTGGGTGCGGACGGCTACGCCTTCGCCAAGATCGATCCGGTCCCGACTGCCGATAACGAACATAAGACCGTGGCGCTGACGTTTTTCATCGAGCCGGGCAACCGGGTCTACGTGCGCCACATCAATTTCAACAACACGACCGCCATCAATGACGAGACGCTGCGCCGCGAAATGCGCCAGCTGGAGGGCGGCTGGTTGTCGAACTCCGCGGTGGAACGCTCCAAGGAGCGCTTGCAGCGCCTGCCTTACGTTGAAAAAGTCGAGTTCGAGAACAAGCCGGTGGCGGGCAGCGCCGATCTGGTGGATGTGGACTTCAACATCAAGGAAGGATTGCCGGGTCAATTCGGCGGCGGCATCGGCTATTCGGAAGCGCAGAAATTCAGCTTGAACGGCAACTTCGTGCACAGCAATTTCTTCGGCACGGGGGATCGCATCGCCTTGGAGGTCAATGCCGGCAAGTACAGCAAGAGCTACACCTTTGCCCACACGGATCCGTACACCACCATCGATGGTATCTCGCGCACGACGTCTCTGACGCTGCGCGATGTCACGCAGTTCGTCGCGGCATCGTCGGCGTTTGCCACCAAGCAAATCACCGGCGCGGTGCAGTGGTCTTACCCGATCAGCGAATACCAGTTCTTGAGCCTGGGCACCTCGGCCAATAAAAACAGCTTGGTGGTCTCGCAGGGCTATAGCTCGCAACAATCGGTCGATTGGGTCAAACAGAACGGCAATACTTTCCAGCGCGAACTGACCGATACCAACGGGGACGGCGTCGTCAATTCATTGGATAGCCCGTACACCGTATACGGCTCGGATTTCTATACTTACGAGCTGACCGGCGGTTGGTCCTACGAAGGCCGCAACCGTGCGCTGTTCCCCGACCGCGGCATGAAAGTCACGCTCTCGGCGCGCTACGCGTTGCCCCTGAGCGAGGTTCGCTACTACCAGACGAACTTCGACTTCATTACCTACATACCGCTGTGGCGCCAGTGGCTGGTCTCGGTGCAAGCCTCGGTGGACTATGCCTCCGCCCTTGGGAAGACGACGTCCTTGCCGCCTTACCTGAACTACTTTGCCGGCGGCCCCGACAGCGTGCGAGGTTTCCGCGAGAGTACTTTGGGACCGCGGGACAACATCGGCATCGGCAACCCGTTCGGCGGCAATTTCCGCGTAGTCAACCGCTACGAGCTGATTTTCCCCGTGCCCGAAAAGTGGAAAAGTGCGGCGCGCGTCAGCTGGTTCTACGATATCGGCAACGTCTTCCAGACCGGCAACAAGGTGAAATTCCTGGGGGTCGATGACATAACGCCGGTCGATTATCACTTCAGTTATGCTAATCTAAAACAATCAACCGGCATTGCAGTGCAGTGGCTCGCGCCCTTGGGTCTGTTCCGATTCTCGTACGGCGTTCCTTTGAATCCGTTCCCGGGCGATACGGTGCGGTTCGGAGACGAGACGGAGCGTTTTCAATTTTCCATCGGTCAAGCGTTTTGACCGCAATTTGAGGTCTTAAAGATCAACATGTCGTATCTTCGCAGCATCCCGCTCTTGGCCCTAGGTCTCTGCGGCTTCATGGTGTCGCAGCAAGCCAGTGCTGAAATCAAGATCGGGTACGTGGATTTCCAGAAGCTCATGGCGGAGGCGCCTCAGGTCAAGAGCGCCATGCAGGCATTGCAGAACGAATTCGGTCCGCGCCAGCGCGAGTTGGTGGCCATGCAGAATGATCTCAAGGCGCGCGATGAGAAATTGGCGAAGGAGGGCGCGATCATGGCGGAAGCCGACCGCGCCAAGGCGGAAAAGGCGCTGCGCGATCAACAGCGTGAATTCTCGCGAAAAGGCGGCGAATTTCAGGATGACCTGTCCACCCGCAAGAATGAGGAACTCGGCAAGGTGCAACGCTACTTGTTGGAGGAGATCCGCACCTACTCCACCGCGCAAGGTTTTGATCTGGTGCTCGGCGAAGGGGTCTTTTACAGCAAGCCGCAGCTGGATATCACAGCTCAGGTCTTGGAAGTGCTGAAGTCCAAGCCGACGAGCGCACCGAAGCCTGCGGCGGCCCCGCCGGCGAAGCCGCCAGGCGCCAAATAAGCCAGCCCACCTACCGCACTTAGGGAGTGCTGGGGAGCCTGTCCGAGTGCAGGAAGAATTCAGTCTCGGCGAGTTGGCGGTGCGGTTCGGGCTCACACTGCGTGGTGAGCCCGAGCTCAAAGTGCGAAGCGTCGCCACCTTGTCCCGGGCGGAAGCGGGCAGCTTGAGTTTCCTGGCGAACTCGCGCTATCGCAGACAATTGGAGGTCACCCGGGCGACCGCCGTTCTGGTCAGCGCCGAGGACGAAGGCCATTGCCCGGTCGCGGCGCTGATCCATCCTAATCCCTACCTGGTGTACGCCCGCATTGCCGCGCTCTTGCACCCGCGGGCGCAGCGGGCGCCGGGCAGGCACCCGAGCGCCGTCATCAGCAGCCGTGCGCGCATTGCGGCCTCTGCAGAGATTGGCCCGCTGGCCGTGGTTGAAGAGGACGCCGAGATCGGCGAACGGGTCTCGATCGGTCCGGGCTGCATCGTTCAGCGCGGCGCCCGGGTGGGTGACGATTCGGTTCTGGTGTCGCGCGTCAATCTATACCCGGGTGTGACCTTAGGGCAGCGTTGCATCCTGCACGCCGGCGCGGTGGTCGGTGCCGACGGGTTCGGCTTTGCCCAGAACTCCGGAAGCTGGGTAAAAGTACCGCAGGTGGGCAGCGTGCGAATCGGCGATGATGTCGAGATCGGGGCCAACACCACCATCGATCGGGGCGCCATCGATGATACGGTTGTGGAGAACGGGGTCAAACTGGACAATCAGATCCAGGTAGGTCACAACGTGGTCATCGGTGCCCATACGGCGATTGCAGGCTGCACCGGGATTTCCGGCAGCACGGTAATCGGCCAGCGCTGCATGATTGGCGGCATGGTGGGCTTGGCGGGACACTTGACCATTGTCGATGACGTGGTGGTCACCGGTTGCAGTCTGGTGAGTGCGTCGATCAAAAAGCCCGGCAGCTACTCGAGTGGCATGCCGACCGTAGAGACCCGACTGTGGCGGCGAATGGTCGCGCATTTGCGGCGGCTGGATGGATAGGAGAAATAATGTCGGAGTCCGATAGATTGGATATCGCAGCGATCATGCGGCAGCTGCCGCATCGGTATCCCTTTTTGTTGGTGGATCGAGTCTTGGAGTGCGTCGCAGGAGAACACTGCTTGGCGCTCAAGAATGTGACGGTTAACGAGCCGTTCTTTCAGGGACATTTTCCGCACCGTCCGGTGATGCCGGGAGTTCTGATCATCGAGGCCTTGGCTCAGGCCGCGGGCATTTTGGCGTTCAAGACCGCCAAAGTCGTACCCGACGTCAACACGCGTTTTTACTTTGTCGCCATCGACAATGCGCGATTCCGCAAGCCCGTCGAGCCGGGAGACCAACTGATGCTGCGGGTGGAGCTGAAGCGCTCGTTCAAGGGAATTTGGAAGTTCGACTGCCTGGCGCAGGTCGACGGCAAGGAAGTGGCGTCCGCCGAGATCATGGTCGCGCCCGAGACCAAGGCGCCGCCCGACAGCAAGGCATCTTCCGACAGCAAGGCATCTCCCGACGGCAAGGCGCCTCCGCGATCAGGAGCGACCGGATGATTGATTC
>Ga0210388_10004183_pt1 | contig 11309 bp, 9 predicted proteins | sample IncBWC19OmetaG_FD_155485 | JGI IMG/M metagenome (GOLD analysis project Ga0210388, IMG submission 155485) | Forest soil microbial communities from Barre Woods Harvard Forest LTER site, Petersham, Massachusetts, United States - Inc-BW-C-19-O ...
TAACTCGGATTCCGGCAGTGGACCGCTCGCGATCCGGTCCGCCAGCGTCGTGCCGGCCACGTACTCGGTTACCAGAAAATCCACTCCGTCCTGGCTGCCCAGTTCGTAGATGGTTTCGATGTTGGGATGACTCAATTTCGCCAGCGCCAGCGCTTCGTTGCGTAAGCGCTTGCGGGCGGTCTCATCCGCCAGGCTGCCGGTGGGCAGAACCTTCAGGGCAACCTGACGATCGAGCGTCTCGTCGCGTGCAAGATAGACTACTCCCATGCCGCCGGCGCCCAGTTCCTGGATGAGCCGGTAGTGCGACATGGTCCTCGCCGGCAGCCTCCATTTCGCCTCGTCCCGCGCTTGCTGTCTGGCGGCTATGTGCATGGCCGGTTTTTCCAGGAAGGCGCCGCAGGTCTCGCTCTGAGCCAGGAGAGACTCAACCTCTTGCCGCAGCTCTTCGTCGTCGCCGCACGCCGTGGCGATGAATGTGGCCCGTGAATCCGCTTGCTGCTCGCGCGCCGTATGATACACCTGCTGGACCTTGCGCCAGCGCTCAGGCTCCATACGCCTGTCCCCGGCTCAATTCGCGCTTCAGCCAGCTTTTCGTAATGTTCCAATCCTTGCGAATGGTCTCCTCGGACACGTTGAGAACTTGGGCCGTCTCTTTGTTGTTCAGACCGCCGAAGAAACGCAGTTCCACGATCTCGCTTTTCCGCGCATCCAGCTTCGCCAGAGCATTCAAAGCGTCGTCAATCGCGATCAAATCGTCGCTCGATGTACCCCACGGAGCGCCACCTTCATCGAGCTCCGCGTTCTGATCCAGCTGCACTACGGGAACGTCGGCGCCTCGTTTCTGGGCGCCGCGGGAGCGCGCCCAGTCCACCAGGATCCGGCGCATCGCGCGGGCGGCGACTGCGAAAAAGTGGGCCCGGCCGTTGAAGTCCGGCTGCGTGTTAGCCAGCCGCAAATAGGCTTCATTTACCAGAGCGGTTGCTTGCAGGGTATGCCCTGGCCGCTCGGCCGCCATATAGTGGCGGGCAAGCCGGTGCAACTCGTCGTAGACCATGGGCATCAGCCGCTCAAGCGCCCCTGGGTCGCCATCGCTCCAGGCGCGAAGAAGTTGCGAGACCTCATTTCCCAGCGGATCCATTGTCGCCGTGTTTAGCCCTTTTTTACAGAGGGTACCATCTTCCGAATGCCCTCTCCGCCGCGCCGTCCTGGATCTACGAAAATTTTTTCGTCCATAGGTTGGGTCTTCTGTAGAATTCTCCGCTTTAACAGATGAGGGCGGAAATGACGCGGCTCACGCGTCATCGCCCTAATCGGAGGAAACTTCAATGTCGAAACATCCGTTCGCTTCTAATTTTCATTTGGCCGCAAGTTCGCGGTCGAACCACAGCGGTCTGCTTACGCTGACCGCGCTTCTGCTGGGTAGCCTGGCGCTGCCCGGCTCGGCCCAGGATCGACCTGTGGCGCGAGTAGCGCCGGAAAAACATTTCACCATCCCCCCTGGCGCAGAGACCCCGGTGGTGCTTCAGACAGAGCCCGACGCCTCCTGCGATTTGCACGCCGCCGGCTTCAACGATCCGTCTCAAACCATGAGACTGTATGCCAACATGGAGGGCTACGTCAGGTTTCACTTCACGCCGAACCAGGACATCCAGGATGCGTACCTCCAACTCGATTGCACTACGCAACAGGCGGTAACCACCCACCCGCTGCATTTGCGGATCGACGCCTCTCCCACCGCGGACATGCCGGCGCCGGAGGCTTCCGTGCCGGCTCCCGCGGGCTCGAAGGTCCTGCATGCGCTGACAGATGAGGCCGCACGGCAGCTATCCGACCAAGACATCATCGCCCAGGGGTACCCACCGCGGCCCAACGCCGCCGGATCGCCGGAGGCTTACGCCAAGTGGCTGGACCGGGTTTCCCGCCCCATTACGATTGTGCCCCCGCATTCGGTGAAGCGTTCCGACATTTCGCACCTGCCGCGAACCACCATCGCGGGTCCGAACACCTCCACCAACTGGAGCGGTTTCGTAGCTCAGAGCTCGGCCGGCAGCTATCAAGGGGTTGCCGGCGAGTGGACCGTCCCCTCGGTGCTTGGCGAAGTTAAGGTAGTGCTCGAGGGGCGCCTCCCAACAGTAGTTACCGGTCCACAAACCTACTCGGCTCTATGGGTGGGGCTCGATGGCAATACCTCAAAGGATCTGGTACAGGCCGGAACCGAACAGAATGCGCAGTCCCTCCCACTATTTGGAACTGCCACCAGCTATTTCGCCTGGACTGAGATTTGCAGTCTCGAGAGCCCCTGCCAGCCCATGCAAGAGGTGCTCAGCGTCAGTCCGAATGATGGGATGGATGTCTCGGTCTTTGTCGGCGATTCGGCTGGGAATCTCAACCCAAACGGTGGTTACGCCTGGTTTTACGTCTACGTCTATAGTAGTTCAGGGCCGATGCGGGGAGGGAGTTACTCTACGCCTCTGGGAACAGGCTTCGGTTTCACTGGCAACAGCGCGGAGTGGATCATGGAAAGGCCGTATATAACAGCCTTAGGCGGTAACCCCGATCTCGCCGATTACAACACCTGCCAGATGGAAGCGAGTGTTTTCACTACGGGATCGATCCCCTACAGCTACGCTCCGAGCGAGCCAATCACCATGTACGAGTGGCCCGTTCCCCAACCGGATAACGACGAGTTGTCGATCGTTAGTGCGGTCTACCACCAGCCCAGCACGATGGTATTCACCTGGAAGAGCTTCCACTAGATCAGTGACAGGACCACTCCCGGGCAAGTGCGGGACCCAGCAGCGCGCTCCGGCGCGCCGCTGGGTTTCTGGCATTGGAGACTGTAGCGCAGTTTCAGTTCGTTTTCCCTTTCGGCAGCAAGGAGGGAGGAGGCACTTCATGCGCAACGCAGGGCCCCTCCTAGGGTGAGTAACCCAAATCACCCGATGTTGTCCAAAGATCTCGAACTCACGTATTCTTGGCTATCCGTATTACCATCGCGATTGGCCCATCGCGCTCGCCTGCGGCTCGATCCGCTGGCATCGCCGTCACGCGTGGAGTTCGCGTTGCCGATCGCAAATGCAGGATGCCTTGGCCTTCGCCGCAAGAACGGGATCGAATGCGCCGGCACTTAGCGGCATCCGGCGCTGCGGGCGGCCCGAGAAATTCAGCGCTTCCACTGTCTCCTCCGCGGTCAGCCCTCCAAAAAACCGGAGTTCCACCACCGCGGCCTTGCGAGGATGCTGCCGAGCCAAGCGCTGCAGTGCCGAGTCCACTTGGATGATGTTAGGTCCCGGAATCAGGAAAGCCTCCCCGTCCAATGGCGCCAAGTTGCCGGAATTCCGCTTGGCGGCAATCCGTTTCCGCGTGTGATCCAGGATGCGCGGCGAAAAATTGGCCGCGGCACTTCCAATCGACGCTCCGCGCGCCATCCAGGTGCAGATAAAGTTCATGAACCAGCGCGGTGGGTTGAAGCCTATGTCCGGTTCGCTCTTTTTCGAGTATCGCCGCCGCCAGATGGCGCAGTTCCGCATACCAGGCGAGTCAAATGCCTGAGCGTATCGTGGTCTCCCTCACGCCAACAGGTCAACCAGTGGGTATGCCGGCTGAGGAAGTTTGCGTCCCTCAACTCCATGTGGTTTAGAATCAAGTAAGCACAACTCTCGGGGACGTAGCTCAGATGGATAGAGCGGTCGCCTCCTAAGCGACAGGTCGGCAGTTCGAATCTGCCCGTCCCTACCAAGGTCCCCTTGCTCACGCGCGGGGCTACAGCTTACGCTATGTTGTGCGCGGTGGCGTCCCAATACACGGTCTTTTTCCTGAAGTACGACTCGTTCGCCATGTGGCAGGCGATGGCCGCGTGATTGCCGAAAACTGCATCTTCCACCACGGGCTTTCGCGTCCGGACAGCCTGGAAGAAGTTGAAAAGGTGCGGCCGGAGATCGTCCCAATCGTCGCCTCGATAGGAAGTGTCGCTCGAGATCGGTTCCTGTCCGGGCGGAACATCGTGCTGCTCATGCCATTGCTTGACGTATTCGTCACGCATCTTCTGCGGATAGCTGGAGGTGTAATAACACGGCGCCGTATCCACGCCTTTCTGACGGGTGTGGCGGATTTCGAACTCGCCCGTGTCCAGAATGCCCTTGGGTCCGTAGTAGCGCGCGGATTCCGGCGACTCAGTGCCGAGGCCGAGCCGGACGTAAACGGGAATTCCGTGATAGTCAAACAGCACCGTGTGAATGTCGGGCATGTTCCGGCCATCCTTCCAGCGGAGAATTCCTCCCAGTGCGGTAGCCGAACGGGGCGGTTCATTCCAACCGAGCGTCACCTGCATTCCGCTGATCAAGTGGACCATCAAATCGCCACCTACGCCGGTGCCGTATTCTTTCCAGCAGCGCCAGCGCGCGAACCGCTCCGGGTTGAAGGGGATTTTGGGCGCATCGTTCAACCAGGTGTCCCAGTCAAGGTTCTGGGGAGAAAGATCGGGCGGCGGCGGATATTCCCAGGCGCCCGTGGGATCGTTGCGGCCGAGGGTCAGCTCTACGTTTTCCACCTCGCCGATGACGCCTTCACGATAAAGTTCGCGAGCCTTGGCGCACAGCGCGGAACTGACCCGCTGCGCGCCGATCTGCACGATGCGGTTATTCTTCTGCGCCGCCGCCACCATTTCGAAACCCTCGGAAGCCGTGTGGGACATGGGCTTCTCGCAGTAAATGTCCTTGCCGGCGTTGCAAGAGTCCACTACAACGCGTTTGTGCCAGAAGTCGGGAACGGCGGCGAGGATGCAGTCGATATCCTTGCGATCCAACAATTCCTGATAACGGCGCGTGACGGGCAAGCTAGGGTTACCGGTGATCTCCCTGGCCAAGGTGTGGCGGCCGTCGTAAAGATCCGCGGCACCCACGCACTCGACATTCGGCAACGTGACCGCGGTGCCGAGCACGCCGGAGCCCTCCATGCCGATACCAATAATGGCGAAGCGCAGCTTTTTTCCGGATGCCGCGGCTTCCTGCGCGGCGAGTGGACGGGGGTCCAGGAGAATAGCGCCGGTTGCGGCTGAGCCGGCTTGCAAAAACTGACGTCGAGAGGTAGTTGAGCTCATATGGTTGGCCTCCTCAGTTATTTCTTGAGCGGCTTGATGGCCACTTCCTTGAAGAATACGATGTCGTTGTCGCTGTGGTTCTGCAATCCGATGTAACCGAGAATGGGCCGGCGCCCACGTTGCGGTTCGTAATCGAATTTGCGCGGCGGCACTGGATCGCCCTCTTTGTAGTCGGTCACCTTCACACCGTTCAACGTCACGATGGTGCGCGGACCATCGAGGGTGATGTCCATGGTGTTCCATTGCGGACCCGGCTTCCAGGCCGTGGCCAGCGGCTTGGTGAGCGAGTACAGCATGCCGGTGGAGTGCGTGTCGTCTTCTTTGTCCTCGCCGCGCTCGGGATGGTTGTCAATCTGGACTTCATATCCATAATGTACTGGCATCCATTCTTCGCGCGGCTCGACCGGGATGCGAACGAACACGCCGGAGTTATCGTTTTCATCTCGCATGCGGAAGACGACATGGAGTGTGCAATTCTCGATGGGGCCGCCGGTCCAATAAAGCAGGCCCATGCCGCCATGCGTGTGGATCAAGCTGTCCTCAACGGTCATGTGGCCGGGGCCAACATGTTTCCAGCCGGTAAGGTCCTTGCCGTCGAAAATCTGAGTCCAATGGTTGGGGTCGCCAGTGCAGGCGTTCTTGTCATCGGCGAACGCCACGGTGAGCGGCGTTAAACAAAGCGACAGAGAAATGCAGATTGATAGTCGATTCATATGGAGGTTTCTTCTAAGGCACTATGATGCCACACCGGGACTGTTGTAATATCGCGTTAGCCTATGCGCGCGTTTGTTACGGGAGCTACCGGACTGCTGGGCAGCAATCTGGTTCAAGCCCTGCTGGACCAGGGACATGAGGTTCGTGGCCTGGTTCGCTCGAAGGAAAAGGCCCAGCGGGTATTTCCGAACGCCAAAATCGATTTCGTCGCCGGCGACATGAGCAACGTGGCTGGGTTCGCAGCGAGCCTGGCCGGCTGCGACGTTCTGTTGCACACGGCGGCCTATTTCCGCGAATATTATCAGCCTGGCGACCACAAAGCGTCGCTCGAAAAGATCAACGTGCAGGGCACGGTTGACCTGCTGATTGCGGCGGAAAAGCAAGGCGTCCAGAAAGCTATCCATATTAGCTCAGCCGGCGTGATCGGCAATAAGCCGGATGGCAAACCCGGCGACGAAAACACGCTGCCGGACGATCTGGCCTCATCGAACCTCTACTTCGCCAGCAAGATCGACGCTGAGCTGGCCATCAAGCGCTTTTTGAAGGAGCGGACGCTTCCGGTAGTGATGATCCTGCCTTCGTGGATATGGGGGCCGGGCGATTCGGCGCCCACCGCGTCCGGAAAACTGGTGCTCGATTTTCTCAACCGGAAGGTACCGGGGGTATTGGAAGGCGGATGTTCCATCGTGGATGCGCGCGATGTCGCGCAGGCGACGGTGAACGCGGTGGATCGCGGGAAGTCGGGTGAGCGGTACATCGTGAGCGGGGCATTCTCCGATTTGGAACAAGTTCTAACGACGCTGGAGCGCGTCACCGGCGTGCCGGCGCCCACGCGCAAGATCCCGTACGGATTGTCGCTGGCCGTGGGCGCCGCATCCCAAGCATGGGCTCGGGTAACGGGCAGCCCGACTCTGCTGACTATTGCCGGCCTACGCATGTTGCACGCGAAGATTGCCGTTGATTCTTCCAAAGCGATCCGCGAGCTGGGTGCTACATTCCGGCCATTTGAGGACACGGTGCGCGATGAAGTGGATTGGTTTCGAGCGCACGGGTATATCAACTAAAGACATGACCAGAGATCAAATTCTATCCGCCATTCGCGAGATTGGCATTGTTCCGGTGGTCCGGACAGAAAGCGCCGAGGGCGCGATTAAGGCTATTGACGCGATCTATCGCGGAGGCATCCGCGTGGCTGAAATCACCATGACGGTTCCGGGTGCGCTGCGGGCGCTGGAGAAAGTGGCCGACAAATTTGGCGATCAGATCATGCTGGGTGCGGGAACGGTGCTGGATCCTGAAACCGCGCGTGCCTGCATGCTGGCGGGCGCGGAGTTTATCGTAACGCCGAGCCTCAATCTGGCCACCATCGAGATGGCCAAGCGCTACTCGAAGGTGATCGCACCCGGGGCGCTAACCCCTACCGAGGTGGTGACGGCGTGGCAAGCCGGCGGCGACGTGATCAAAGTGTTTCCGTGCAGCGCGGTGGGTGGAGCGAAATACATCAAATCGCTACGGGCGCCATTTCCACAAATCGAGATGATTCCGACGGGTGGAGTGAATCTGGAAACCGTCGGGGATTTTTTGCGGGCCGGCGCCTGCGCCGTGGCGGTGGGCGCGGAGTTGATTGATGACGCCAACATCCGGGCCGGGAAGCATGAGGTTTTCACGGGGCGGGCGCAGCAATTTCTGGAAGCGATTAAAGCCGCGCGAGCGCAAAAACCGGCGTAGCCTGTTTGTGGCGCAGACTCTCAGTCTGCCGCGCCGAGACTCGTCTCGGCGAATGGCTCTGGTCGAGATGAGTCTCGACCCTGCAGGCAGGAGTGCCTGCGCTACATTTACGAAAAGAGGCGGTCGAAAATTTCTCTGGTGCGGTTTTGGATTTGGGACAGCTCGATCTTCAGCGGGCGGTGATTCAGGTGGTCCGGTGTCCAGCGGTGGACCAGCTCGGTGAGCACTTCCAGCTGCGATTCGGAATTCGGCAAGCTGCCTTCGGCATGTCCTGAATAGACGCGAAGCCCGTGGTCCATGGCGCGATAAAAAGTTGCGGCGTCGCGCAGAAACTCGGCGTCGGCGCGCTCCAGATGGCCCATAGCTTCGATGATGTTGATGCGGGCCGGCGTGTTCAGTACCTTGTAGAAAATCCCGGCGGCTTTGAGCCGCAGATACAGCAGCGAGAAGTCGATGTCGTAGAAACCGCCCAGGCCGGCTTTCAGCGGATGGCCGGCGCCTTGTTCTTTTTCCAGGCGGAGACGCATCTGGCGCAGGTCTTTTTTCGAGCGGCCGCTCTGGCCATATCGTCGCCAGTCCACTTGTTGCAGGTCATTCAAAAACTTCGTGGAGCGCTCTTCGTTGCCGGCCACGGCGCGGGCCTTCATGTAGGAGATTCCCTCCCAGGCTTCGGCGTTCTTCGAGAAATACTCCTTGTAAGAAGCTTCCGATTGCACCAGGGCTCCGGCGCTGCCGTTGGGACGCAAGCGCGTGTCCACGGAGAACATTAACCCGGTACCGGTGTAAGCCGTGATCAGGTCAATCATGCGCCCAGCCACGCGCGTCCAGAACAGATGTTCTTCGTGATCTTCATCGGGCAAAACGAAAACCAGATCGGCGTCGGAAGCCAGATCGAATTCACGCATGCCCAGGCGTCCCAGCGCGATCACCATCAGCTGGTTGCGCAGCTGGTAACCGGGAGTCACCGGCGGATGCGAGCCGGAGACCTGTTGCAGGGCCATTCGATATGTTGCGGCAATGGCTGCGTCGGCCAGGTCCGAAGTGGTTTCCAGCGTCTCGAAAACCGGCGGGCGGAGACACATGCTGGCATCCTGAATTCGAAACATCTCGCGGCGGAAGAAGCGGCGCAAATCGGACACGTCCTCAAATTGCGCGGCCACCTCCGCGAACGGAGCATCGTTTGGCGCGCCCAGCCTGCCCAGCTCTTCCATCAACTCCGGACTGCGGATTAATTCTTCGGCGAAATAAGGACTGTGCTCGAAAATGTCCAGCGTATAACGCGCCACCGTGTCGTTGGAGTTGAGCAATGACAGCCACTCGCGGTTGGGAACCACCTTTTCGAGAAAGTGTTCAAACGCGCCGGCGCCACGCCGCAATCCCGCGCGCGAAACACGGTTAGCAAGCTCCGGCGCGCATTCAGTAAGAAATCGCACCAGGTTGGTGGTAACAGTTTCGACGTTTTCCGGCCGTTCCACTTCGGCTGGCGCAGGCGGCGCCAGATTGTAGTAACTGGGGCGCTGCGCGTGGATGACGCGCTGATAGATCTCTTGCACGGCTTCCAGGTGCGCGTTCAACTCATGCAGCAGTTTTTCCCGGGAGGGGGCGCTGCCGAGTTGCGCGGTGGGCATTCTTTGCGCCAGCAGGTCGAGGTCGTGTTCGCTGGAGGGCAAGGTGTGGGTCTGGCGATCATCCGCGAACTGCAGCCGGTGCTCCAGGTTGCGCAAAAAACGATAGGCCGAAACCAGCCGGCCATATTCGGTGGCCGAGAGTAGATCTTTATCGTTCAGCCGCGCCAGCGCCAGCATGGTGCCGCCATGCCGCACCCACGGCGCGCGTCCGCCGTGCAGCCGCTGCAAACACTGCACCAGAAATTCGATATCGCGAATACCGCCAGGCGCAAGCTTGACATCGAACGCCGATTTTCCAAGGCGACGCCGGTTCAGTTTTTCGCTGATGCGTTCGCGCGTGGCGGAGACAGCCTCGACGGCCGAAAAGTCGAGCGTGGTGGAATAGATGAGCGGCTCAACCGATTCCAGCAGTTCGCGCCCCGCGTCGGAATCTCCGGCGGCTACCCGCGCTTTGATGAGCATCTGCAATTCCCAATCGCGCGCGCGGGTCTGGTAATACTTTTTGGCGCCGTCGAGCGAGATACACACTTCGCCCAGACTGCCGTCGGGACGCAGGCGTAAGTCTACGCGATAGCACAGGCCTTCGGCGGTGTAAGTGGAAAGTAGCTCTGTGTATTGGTTCCCGACTTTCTTGTAAAACTCTTTGTTCGATATGGGATTGTCGCCATCGGTGTCTCCGTTGGCGGTGTAAACGAACATCAAATCGATGTCGGAGCTGTAATTGAGCTCTCGTCCGCCCAGCTTTCCCAGCGCGATTACCGACATGCCGCACTCGCGCGAGCGTCCGAGGTCATCCACATACTGAGGAACGCCGTGCTTCGCCACCAATTCCGCGCGAATTCGCTCGTAGCTTACGTCCAGAATGGCGTCGGCTAAGTTGGACAGCTCTTCAGTGGTTTCGGAAAGCGCGGAGAGGCCCAGGATGTCGCGCAGCAAGATCCGCAAAATTTGCTGGCGTCGAAAGAGCGCCAGCGATAAAGCCTCGGGAGTGCCCGCGGGCTGATGTTTGAGAAAGTGGATGAGACGCTTCTTGTACTCGCGATCCAGCAGAACGCGATCCAGGTCAGCCAGTTGCTCGATCCATTGCGGGTTCTGTAGAATTTCGTCGGAAAGGAAACGGCTGTTGGAAAAAACCGCAATCAATTCCTGCAGGTGGGTCTGTGACTGCACCAGCCGTTTGAAGACGTCCGGATGCTGGTGTCTGAGGCCGGCCAGATAGTGGAGCGCCGCATCGGGATCGGCGGCGGAGGCGAGCAGCGTCTCGATTTGAGTTTCGGTGGAAAAAGGAAGGCCGCTGGATAACGCCGCGATCTCGCCTTGAGCGCGACGGGGCTGCCGGAACGGGATGGTTTCGAGCAAACTGGACATTCGTCCCTGAGACAACGTGGTCTACTAGATCGATTATAGCGGTAGCGCAAGGCTAAGGCCTGACGAAATGGAGCTACCCGCATAGTTCTACGGTTGTTGTAGCGCTTCTGAGGAACTCGCGAAAAACGAAGCGCGGCGCGGGTTAGTTTCTGATCTGTTGGCGGTGCGCGCCGCACCCTTTGCCCTTCCTGGCGATCGCGGCTCGGTTTGGGCGCTAAACGATTTGATCGATCAGCGCTATTGGATCGCCCGGGCGAATTGTACCCGCTCTCAGAACTCGCGCGTAAAAACCGCTGAGGCCCCAGCGCGGACTGGACGCGTCGTGGCCGTTCACCTGTGCGTCGAAAATGGCGTGTTGTATTCCTGGGTAAACGTTGAGGGTGGCGCAGGGGGCGCGCCGCTTGGTCAGCTCGAGGAAAGCTTCGCCGGCCCGATAACGCTGTCCGGCCCGGAATTGCCGCCGGTCCAAACCGAGCGTGGTCAGATTCTCGCCCAGAGCGCCGGGGAACAGCGGGAAACCTTGCGCCACCAGCTCGTCGATCCCTTCGGAGGTAATAATCAGCAGGGCTTGATTTGGGCCGCCGTGAATATCGGGATGCGACCAGCGATCGCCACGGATGCCTGCCATGGTGACCAAGGCTTCCCTGATGGGGCGCTTGGGGATGCCGCCGGGAGAGACATTGATCTGGAGGATCGCTGCGATCATAGCGACGCTTCCATGGCTGAGTATTAGCTTACTCTGAGTGAACTAGAAAAGTCCGAAGCGTTTTTTC
>Ga0210388_10004184_pt1 | contig 11308 bp, 7 predicted proteins | sample IncBWC19OmetaG_FD_155485 | JGI IMG/M metagenome (GOLD analysis project Ga0210388, IMG submission 155485) | Forest soil microbial communities from Barre Woods Harvard Forest LTER site, Petersham, Massachusetts, United States - Inc-BW-C-19-O ...
TACGCGATCGCCAATTTCTCCCTGGCCGCGATTGGCGCCGTCGTGGGTGGCTTTTGGCAGGACAAAGTCGGTCCACGACCTGTCGCGATGGTCGGTGTAGCACTCTGGGGATGCGGAAACCTGCTGGCGGGTCTTGGAACCTCGACCCTGGGCGCGCCGTGGCTCTACCTGACTTATGGGATTGTTGGCGGCGTCGGCGCCGGAATGGCCTATATCACGCCCCTTTCGATGGTGACCAAGTGGTTTCCCGATAAGAAGGGCCTGGCGGGAGGATTCGTCGCCGGCGGTTTTGGCCTTGGCGCGTTTCTCTACAACCAGCTCGTTCCGCGGCTCCCCGGCTTTCACGCGGCCGCGGTCCACGCGAGCGGTTTTATCGCGGCGCGCGCCAACGCAAAGGCGGCAGGCACGGTGTTCGATCCCACCAGGCTGACACCCGAACAGACATTAACCGCGAGGGATATAGACGCGGTGATGCAGGTACTCGTCGTGTCCGGGGTCATCTTTCTCGTAGTCGGCCTGCTCGCAGCCGCGGTGTTCCGCAACCCTCCAAACGACTACTCCATTCCCGGCTATCGTCCCGCGCGTGAGCGCGTCGGAATGCTATCGACAGGCGTCAATTTCTCCCCCGGGCAGATCGTCGCAATGCCACAGTTTTATCTTTTGTGGCTGCAACTGTTCGTCAATGTCATCGGCGGCATCACGATCATCTCCAATGGCGTCTTCATCCTGGCCGACCTCACCCGGCTTTCGGCAGCTACCATCGCGCCGCTGTTCGGCCTCGCGAGCGTTTTCAATGCGCTCGGCCGTCTCTTGTGGGGCGCCCTGTCGGACCGGATTGGGTGCAACAACACGTTTGCGGCGATGTTTGCACTGCAGGCCGTTACGCTGTTTCTACTTGGCGATGTCCACGACCTCACGCTCGCGCTCGTGGCGGTCGCAGTGATCCTGCTCTGCTGTGGCGGTGGATTCGGAACAATGCCGTCCTACAACGCTGACTACTTTGGGACGAAGTTCATGGGCCTGAACTATGGTCTCATTGTCACGGCGTGGGGTTTCGCCGGCTTGATCGGCCCGATGATCGTGGCTCGAGCCAAAGACCTGACGGGCTCGTTCGCAGGAATGTTGCCGGTTATCGCCATGCTGCTCATGGTGTCAGTGATCATTCCTTTTGTGACGAAGAAGCCGACCGCCACGGCAGACGTTGGTACGGTCCTCCTGCCCGATGAGACCTAGGTCGCGGCAAACAACGCCCGCTCGCAATCAAGCCCGCGCCGATGAAATGACGTCGGTTAGACTTACCGTTCCCTAGGACACATGGAAGCAGTGGCAGTGGCACTCACCTACACCGAAATCCCCCCGGCAGCAAAGTGGCAGCAGGACAGCAGTGTCAGTCTCGCGGTTCGTAGCCGCGACGTCGTCCTCGCCCAGATCGACGTTTTGATCGAGACCTATGCCAAATTTCGCACCGAGCCGAAAGGCCTGGTCGTCGCGTGCGACCTTTTTTTCACGCTCGATTATTGGCTGAAGAGCTACCCGACGAACTCGCTGATGGAAAAGGGGCGTGCCCGCGCCGTTCAGGCACTGTATGAGTGTGTGGCGTATATGCTCTGCCGTGCATTTGGCTGCACCATCAACACGCTACCCCGCGAGCTCGAGTTGATGTTCGGCCGCGAGCTCTCCGACGTCGGCGTCAAGGTGGACGTGCTGGAGATCATGGGGAAAAAGGCCTTTTACGCCACGAGAGCGGACCTGCCTCTGTTCAGGCTGCGGTTCAAGCACGGCATGGCCTACCAGTTCAAATGGTGGGAAAAAGGCTCGTCCGGCTTGGTTCTCGCCAATTCCGCACGCGCCTACAGCCCGGGAGCAGGCGTGGGAGACATCGGCAACAACTATGGTTACTTCGTGGCGAGCATGGGCCGCGAGATCTACATGATGCGACACGGCCCCATCAAGGATAGCAACTACCGCATTTTCCATTCCACCTATCTCGCAGGCGGTACCACGATGGCCGCAGGCTCCATGCTCATCGAACACGGCATCGTGAAGCGGATTCGTCCGGATAGTGGGCACTACAAGCCCACGAACTCCAACATGCTCGCGCTGCTGCAGACGCTGCAGATGGTCGGCGTACAGATCGCAGGCATCATCATGGAGAATTTTCACGGCCAGGAGGTGGGCAGCGCAGGCGACTTCTTCCGTCAGAACGCGGACTGGGATCGGCTCCCGCAGCAGCGCGATCGGACCCTGGAAGACAATAAGGCCGCATTCGCGGTCCGCCCCAAGATCCGCGCACCCGGGAGCGGCGCGCCGGAGCCGAGCGAGCCAACGGATTACAATAACACCTGAGGGCGTGCGACGCTTTAGTCGCTCGGGCCGCCTCTCATGAATCCCGCCATGTAGCCCAGGTCCATTCGAATACCAATGCCGTAGACGAACAGGTTCGCGGGCACTGTCGTCGTCCTGGTGATGGTCGAGTTATCCGGGTGTTGGATATATTGGAGGCTGGGCATCAGCTCGACGCCACGCCACAGGTGCACGGAATACGTCAGGTCATAGGCGAGCTGGTGTGCGGCGTTGGTGCCGCTGCCGCCGGCCTTGATCCTGGCATCCCGCAGGAAGAAGCGCTCCCCGGGTGTGAGCTCGAATTCGGATATCGACAGGCCGAGCGTGTCCTTGGGGCGATAGGCCGAAGGAGCGGTCCACACAAAGCCGGTATAGATCTGCTGACGCATGATCTCCGCCTCCTCCAACTGCTGCACGATGCCGCCAAAGACGTTAATGCTCGTCGGTCGGTCAGGATCGGGCCGCCAGATCACACGGTCCCCCATCACATAGACGCCGTCGCGGACAAAGCTATCCTCGCGCGCGGTTCCGCCGTGTAACCCGCGCGAGAGATCCTTGGTGTTGTAGTACGGATCGGCGAGCGGAGCGGTACTCACATAGGCGCCCGCCTTCAGCTCGAATGGATGAGGGGTGGTGTTCGGATCGGAGTTCGCCCACGCGAATTCCGTCGGAACGGTATAGCCGGTGGCTTGTGACGTCGAAAAGTGCAGGCCGTTGCTGGGCGCGGTGGTGGGATTCACCTCGAAGATGCCGCTTTCGATGTAGGTATGGGCCGTGGGCCGGAATTTGATGTTGGTACCCCAGGTCGCCGAAGGCAACAGGCTCAGGCCCGTCTCAGCGACGAGCATCCGCGGCTCACCGCAGGTGGTACCGGACAGGAACTGGCAGTTCGTCACCAGGTGTCCGTAATAGGTAGTACTGCCCAGGCGCCCCAGTTGGATGTCGAGCCGATTGTCGAGCAGCTTCTGCTCGTAGGCGAACAGGCCCAGGTGCAGCTGCGGAAACGCGTTTTTATAAATGTACTGTTGCTTAGTGAACGTACCAGTGAAATTCTGGTTGAGGGCCTGTCCGTAGTCCCGGTAGATGACAAAATGAAACGAGCCGCCATCGATACCCAGGAGCCTCTTCAGGTCCAGGTCGGCGCCGAATTGCAATTGACCGACGTTGGTATCACCCTCGGCAACGCCGCCCGACGGATTCCGCGCCCATTGGTCTATTTCGGAGCCCCGGAAATTGATGCCGAGGTCTTCGAGGCCCTGGGCGAAGGAGTTGGTCGAGCCGTCGGGTTCCTTCGCAAGAACTGGCGCTGCCGTCACGGCAGCGATGAGCCACGCATGGACGACGATACGCGAAATATGGCGTTTCATGAACGTAAATCTCCCCCATCACGGGATCCACCGACCCCGCGAGACGCGTTCGCTTAGTTGTAGTAACCGATCAGGTCATCGGTAATCGATCAGGCCGGTAGCCGGTGTCGAGCTCTCTTTGCAGTTGCCCCAGGTCCACCGCCCGCTCCCAGTTGCCCACCACCAGTGTGGCGACACAATTGCCCGCGATGTTGGTAAATACGAATGCGGAGGACAGGATCCGGTGGACGCCGAGAATCAAGGCAATGCTGGCGACGGGAATGGTCTTGGTCGCCGCCAGTGTCATGGTCAGGACCGCAAGGGCCGAGCCGGAGACACCGGCGCCGCCTTTCGAGGTCACCAACAGGATGGCCAGGAGCCCCAGCTGCTGCTCCCAGCCCAACGCGGTGCCGGTCGCCTGCGCCAGGAAAACCGCGACGGCCGCGAAATACAGGCAGGTGCCGTCATGGTTGAAGCTGTAGGCCGTGGGTAAGATCATGCCTACGACGGACTCGTCGACGCCGAGCCGGGTCAACTTCTCGGTGAGCTGCGGAAACACACTTTCCGAGGAGCTCGTACCGATCACCAACACGAGCTCCGCGCGCATATAGCGCATGAGCTTGAGCAGGCTGAAGCCCGAGAAGTAGGCGATGGGCGCCAGCACCAGTGCGAAGAAAATCGCGCAGGTCAGAAAAAACTCGCCGACCAGCGCGGCCAATGGAATGAGGGTTGCGGGACCGAACTGCGCGACCGTGAAGGCAATGGCGCCGAAGGCGGCGAGCGGCGCGATTCTCATCACCGTCCGGATGATCCAGAACAAGGTTTGGGATACGCCGTCGACGACCTGCAGCACCGGTTGGGCGGCCTTCTCGCCCAGAGTTGCCAATCCGCAGGCAAACAGTACCGAGAACACCAGCACCTGGAGGATGTCGCCCTGCGCGAATGCGCTCACCGCGGAGGTCGGAATCAGGTTGACCAGGAACTCGCCGAAGCCCACAGGGGCGGGCGCCGTGCTTTTGGCGAAACCCGAGGCTGAGTGCAGCAGCGACGGGTCGATGTGCATCCCGACACCCGGCCGCAGCACGTTGATCGTGACGAGCCCAATGACTAACGCAATGCTGGTGACGACCTCGAAGTAAACCAACCCTTTGATGGCAATCCGGCCCACCTTGCCCAGGTTGCGGACACTGGCAATGCCGTGCGTCACCGTGCAAAAGATGATCAAACCGACCACCATCTGGATGAGCCGGATGAACACGTCGCCTAAGGGCTTGAGCTCCTTCCCGATGTTGGGCCAAATCGCACCAACGGCCACGCCCAACGCCATGCCGACCACGACCTGGAACGTCACGTCCTCGTAGAGCGGACGGGACCGCCGTTGCGGCGGCGGGGCATCGTTCTTGGCCATCTCGCTCCTGAGTGCTGCTGTCTCGAGGGGAACAGCAGCATACCGCCGCGAGCGACCTTCATCCGCTGCCGACGCCCGGGCGTTTTGCCTCATTCGAGCAATCCCCCCAGGATGCGCTCGGCGGGGCCGAACACTTCGTCAAAGTCCAAGCGGCGCGGGAGTAACCCCTGCTCCAAACAGGCGTCGACGATCCAGCGGACGGGCTCGCGAAGCGCCGCGAAGCCGACCATGACCGGGCTGGGGTTGCCTTTCGGCACCGCGGTCAGGTCGTGGGCCTGCCGCAGCAGGCGACAAACTTCATGCAGGGCTTGCGGGTTGCGTTGGGTAAAGTCGCGACTGGCCACCATCATGTGATTGATGGGCATGAAGCCATGCTGTAGCCACCAGGTGCGATCCCGGCCCGCCGCGTCAGGGATGACGGGTGCGAATTCGTCGCCCCCAGGCAGGTCGTTACCGAGAATGGCGGCGTCGATGTCGCCTCCACGGAGCATATCGGCCAGACTTTTAGAGCCCGCCATATGCTCGACGAATGCCGGATCGCGGTATTCCTCGACGTGCGCGGGGTCGCGCGTGAGCCAATGCATACTTTCGGTCGACAGGCCGTAATCTTCCTTCAGGTGCGCGCGCACCCACATGCCTGTCGTCTGTGTGTACGACCTCACTCCGATAAGCTTGCCGGCAAGATCCTCCACCGCAGGCATACCGCGCGGGCGATGAGCGATCAGGCAGCCTCGTTGAAACCGTGATGCGACTACAATCGGCAACATCACGACCGGCCTATCGTATGCGACCGCCTGCAGACAACTGACGATCGCCAGCTCGCTCAGGTCGTACGCCTGTCGTCTGACCATCGGGGCAAAGGCTTTGTGCACCGGCTCGACTTCGACAAAGTCCAGGCGAATGCGCGGGCTCGTGACGTCACCGTGTTTGAGCGGCGACGCCAGCGGCTCCGCCGCCAACACCGTACGTAATGTGACCGGTTCGCTCACAGCTTCGCCGCTGATAATGCCGGATACACGATCTCGGCGGTGCCGCCGAAGATCATGACTTGCTCGGCTGGCGCAAGCGCGCTCAATACTGCGCGGGCGGTTGCAAGCAACTCGGCAAGCCGCCCCTTCGCTGCCGGGAAGTTCGAGCCCCAGGCAATCCTGTTGGCGCCGAATGCGGTGACGAGCTTTTCCAGGAAAACGGCGGGGCTGGACTTACCGTCCTGCGCTGCAGCCAGTGTGCGATTAGTGAGTTTCAGATACACGCCGGGGTACGAGGCCATGTCAAACAGCGCGCGGGCGGCCTCATAGGGCGGCCCGTCTGAAAGGTCGGGCCGCGCGCAGTGATCGAGCAACACCCGTACCTTTGGAAAGCGCTCGAGCAACGAGCGCAACACCGGCAAGCCTTCCATGGTCATTTGCAGACAGATCGGAATGCCCAACGCTTCGGCGTGCGCCCAGGCGCCATACGAGCTCGCGTGGCCCAGCCAATCCGACTGGCCCGGCATGGTGCTGCCGGTGGTGAACAACCGTATGCCCGACAAGCCCGCGGCTTGCCATCGGTCGATCTGCGCTATCGCGTCCGCTGACAATGCATCGATCGAATAAACGCCCACGAGTCGATCGGGGTACGCTCGGACAGCCTCGACGACATAACGATTGTCGTGTCCGTAAATCGTGGAGGCCTGTACTAATACAGCCTTGACGATACCGGCATCATCCATCGCCCGCAGTACGCCGGGGGCATCTACCGGCCGCTCGCGTGACCACTCGGACTGATGGCCGCCCACGGGGGCGATGGGATAGGTCGCAGTGTCCGGGGAAATGGCATGCAAATGGGTATCGATGATCTTCAACGGCGGCCCCCTTTCGACTTTCGCCCCCGAATGTGACGGCTGGGTGACCTTTTGCCAAATTCGATTTACGCTCTGCCTATAAGTAAATGCTATTGATTACACATGAACGACGCTCTCGACTTGAATCTGCGCCATCTCGATGCCATCAGCGTGATTGGCCAACTCGGCAGCATGAGCGCCGCAGCTCTGCGGGTGAATCTCTCCCAACCCGCGCTGGCGCAAGCTGTGAGCAAGGTGGAGCGTGTCCTCGGGGAGCGACTGTTCGAGCGGCAACCTACCGGCATGAGCCCGACACCTGCCGGACATGTCCTGATCGTCCGAATCGATCGAGCCTTGCGCTTTCTGACACAAGGGGTGCGGCTGGTGCGGCGCTCCGCCCGGCTCACCCCGATCGCTCATATCGAGCGCCGGGTGACGATGACCCAGCTGCGGGCATTGATTGCCGTGGAGAGTACGGGCAGTTATGCATCGGCGGCGCAGCAGATCGGCCTGTCGCAGCCCGCGGTCCACCGCGCAGTTCGCGACCTGCAGCAGTTTCTCGGCACCCAGCTGTTGGTGCGTGCCGGCAAGGCGGTGCGGCCGACCGATGTTGCAAGCCGCTTCGTCCGCTTTGCGCGTTTGATGCTGTCGGAGCTGAGGACGGGCCTGGACGAAATCGGGGCGTTGGACACAGGAGATGGCGGCCGCATCGAGTTGGGCACCTTGCCGATGGCCCGCGCAGTGTTTCTACCCGAATTGTTGCAGCAATTTGCCATGGCGCATCCGGCCGCCACCGTGCGCGTGTTGGAGGCGCCTTATGACGAACTGCTCAACGATCTGCGCCAGGGCGACATTGACATGTTCATCGGCGGCGCCTTGCGCGATCCGTCGCCCGCGACCGACATCGTGCAGGAAGGACTGTTTGAGGATGAGCCTGTCATCGTGGGAAATGCGCAGCATCCCTTGCGGCAGAAGAAGCGCCTGACGCCGGCGGACCTGTTGCAATTCCCGTGGATCGTCCCCTCCCCTGGGGTGCCGATGCGCGCCAACTGGGAGCGCATGTTCCGCGACCACGGACTGGTGCCGCCCAAGGTTCGTATTGAATGCGGCTCCATGCTGATCGCGCGCGGGCTGATGTTCAATGGCGACTGGCTCACCCTGATGTCACGCGACCAGGTTTTGTTTGAGCGCACCGCCGGAGCGTTGGCCGAGATCGAAGCGCCCGGCGCGATTCTTCGCCGTCGCATCGTGTTGACCCGGCGCCGTGACTGGCGACCGACACCCCTCCAGGCGCACCTGGTGGAGATGGCGCATCGACTGTCGAACGAACGGACTTGAGTTGGGTCGAGGGCCGCCTTGCGGCGGCCCTCCGGAGGACTTTAGTCCCGGGCGCGGCTAGAAGAAGCCGTGCGGAAACGGGAAGTCGAAGAAGTCGAACAGGTCATTCAGGGCCGGGGTGTTCAACGGAGCATAGGAGCCCGGCAACTGCACCGGGTTCGGGAAGTTGTCCCGGCTGCGGCGCGTCACCGGCGGCAGGTTCCAGTTGCGCTCAATGAACTTGAGAATCGAAACGTGGTCCGCGTACTGGTGCGAGATGTAGCCCGCGGAACGCAACGGTATGTACTTCGGATTCGCCACGACGATCAGGGGGATGCGGGTGCCGTCGCCGAAGAAGTCGACGGGCTGCACATAACCTGAGTCGTAGTAGCCACCGCCCTCGTCCTCGGTGATGAGGATGACGGTGTCACTCGTGTACGTCGGCGAGGCCTCGACCTGGTCGACGATCTTCTTCACGAAGCCCTCGAACAGGTCCAGCTTCGAAGAGGACGGATGGCCGTCCACGTAGCCACTGGGCTTGACGAAGGAAACCGCGGGCAGCGTGCCATTGGTGATATCCGCATACAGGTTCACCGTGTCCTGGATATGCGCCGCGACCTGCGCCGGGTTCGCCATGATCGTAGTGTCGTATTGGAACGGGTTGCAGATGTTGCAGTACTCCTGCCCGTTCGGCCCCTTGACTCCGTAGTTCAGCCCATAGGGGTCATTGACATAGTTGTTCCACGAGTCGCCGTAGTACTTCCACGATACCTTGGCATTGTTGAGGTCATCGCCGATGCTGGGTGTCGAGGAAGGCGGCACGGTAAACGGGGTGTTGGAAGGGTTTTGGTCGATGTAGGCATTATTGCCGTTGCCGAAGTAACCCGGGTTGTAGTTGTTCAGCAGGTAATAGTGCCCGGGCTCACAACGCGAGTTGATGCGCAGCGACCTCAGGTAGCTCAGGATGGGCTCGACGCCGGGCTGGCCCGGGTCGGAGCAGTTGCTGTACGAGCCGCCGCCGTAGATGATCGGCAACCCGTTGCTCTGAGTCAGGTCCCAGTCCTTCATCGGGAAACCGCTATTGAAGTCCGAGCCGTAGCCGTCCTGCGTGTAGAAGTTGTTGGTGCCCGGTTGGGGGTTCGGATTCTCGATCGAGTCGATGATTCCGGGACCGCCGAAACCGGCAGGGTTGGTGGTCACAGCAACGTTATGGGGCGGGGTCTCCGGTGTGCCGTTGCCGTCGCTGAACCAGATCATATCGCCGTGGCCCAGCATGATATGGTTCACGCCGGTGCCGCCGTTGACCGACTGGTGAAAGTTATCGCTCATGGCGTAGGTATCCGCCAGGCTCTTGAAGTAAGGCACATCGCCCTGCTGGACGTTGTAAAAGCCTAGGGAAGTGCCACCTTCACCCGTGGTGCTGGGAACGGAGTCATACAGTGCGAACTCGTTGGCGGTCCACTGGGCTTGCGTCGGTGGGTTCGTGGCGGAAAATCCGGCCGGATACTGGAACTCAGTGCTGAAGGAAGAGCCGAAGAACCCCTGCGCGTACTGTGTCTGGGTCAGGCCGTTGGTGCCTGCGCCGACAGTCGTTCCCACCCAGGAGAACAGGTTGCCGTTGCAGCCGGAAGGATTCGCGAAAGAGGCGTGCTCGCGGCTGCAGTTGAGCTGCTGCCACATCTGGTAGAAACGGTGCACGGGACTGGCGGTGTAATCCGTGTATGTCAGGCTGTAGCCCGGCGTAGCCGAATTGGTGCCGTTGGTGAGCTGGAACGGACCAGCCGGCAGGTTGTCGAAATTCACGATGCGCAGGTCAGGAGTGAAGCTGTACTGGCCGGTGCCGCCGGAAGCCAGCGACTGGTAGTAGCTCAATCCGTTGGCGTCGGCAGCGTCCGGCAAACCATTCTCGGTCAACGTCGCGCAGGTCACAGGATCGAGGAAGTTGGTGGTGGTTTTGCCATTGACGGTGGTGGTGCCGCATGCAACCGTCGTGAACTTCGACGAGCTCGGCGTGAAGTAGCCGTCCGCCCCGGAAGGGCCGCCGACCTGCGGCGCGGGAAGCTGATTGCTGGGGAACTCCTGTTTCGGCGGGCTCAACAGGAAAGTGTCCTGTCCGCCCTGGTCCGACGCCGCAAGCTGTTGGGCCTTGTGGAAGTTGGGTCCCGGGATGGCGTTCTTGTTGGCATCCAGTTGGATGATGCCCTCGCTCAGCAGGTTGTGGACCGTCTGGCCGCGCTTGGGCACATAGGTAGCGAATACGTGGTCGAAACTGCGGTTCTCACCGATGATCACAATGACGTGTTTGATCGGTGTGGCGGTCTGACCGCTGTGGGCTTTACCAGGGCCGGGACCGGGATTCCCGAAGCCCCCGAAAGCAGGCGCTGGCGCCTGGGCCAGGGCCGGGCCCACGGACATCTGCAAAACTGCGATCGATACCGCCGTCATGCGCAACCCGCGTAGGGTATGCGCTACGAATCCATTGACCTTCATACAAGCTCCCCAATTTTTGTAAAGCCGTCGCACAGAGTTGTACTGACGCTACGCTATGGAGACCGTATTTCAGCAAGTTGACCGTTTTGTGAACCCCGGAACCGCCAGCCCGAACTGGGCGGCGGGAACGGAAGTGTTGCTACGCCACTCCCGTGCGCCTCACAAAGGGAACGTTCGAGCTGACGCCGTCACTTGATCCGGGTTAGGTAGGCTTTGAACCCGGCGACCCACGTTCGGCCGCCATCCTGGGAGTAGGAAATTTCATAGCGATGGGAATTGGGGGTGATGTCGGACCACACTCCGCGGACCAGGACTGTACGGCCCTTGTAGACCTCCGTTGCGAACAGCTCGGCGCGGCCGTCCTTGAAGGTGCCGATGGTGGGGGCGTCGATTGTCCCCGACTCACTGTCGATGTAGGTCTGGCTCCATTGGCCGGCCTTGGCGTTATAAAGAAAGAAGGTCGCCCCTTCCCAATGGCCCTCCGGGCCGTCGGCCTCAATTTCCTCGAGCCAGGCGCGGCCGCCCCAAACGGGCTGCGACGTCTTCGTGCCTTCCATGGTCATCGTGTGGGTTCCACCAGCG
>Ga0210388_10004185_pt1 | contig 11307 bp, 9 predicted proteins | sample IncBWC19OmetaG_FD_155485 | JGI IMG/M metagenome (GOLD analysis project Ga0210388, IMG submission 155485) | Forest soil microbial communities from Barre Woods Harvard Forest LTER site, Petersham, Massachusetts, United States - Inc-BW-C-19-O ...
AGCCCACCGCCAGGGCCCACCGCTTGGGCATTCGCCTGCGCGCTCGCGGGGCCGCCCTGCCCGATGCCAAAGAACTCAAAACTCGCGGCCACCACATTCACGTTGGTCCACCCTGTCGGCTGCCCTCCGGCGTGGTATTCGATCTCGGCCCCGCCCAGAGGCATGTTTCGCGGCACTACAAAGGTTGGCTGACCGGAAGTGGAACTGATTACCTCAAGCGGAATCGGCGTGTTGGAACCGGACGGTCGAATCGATATCTTCATCGGTGCCGTAGTTGGCCCGGTGTAAAGCGCCGCAAGCATCCCGGGCGCGACAACGTTTGTCGGCGTGAATGCAACCCGTGAAACTGGCACCGGTGAAATGGAAATGCCAGGGATGCCGACCAGTCCACCAAAGACGCCCGGGCCGCCAGCGGCATTCTGCACAATTGCCGTCTGGGCTGCCACAGCGCTTACCAGCAAAACCGCCAGACCTGCCGAGCGAAATAGTGGTCTCATTGGAAATCCACCGGCCTCGTATCCGTGCTACCCGCCGAAAGCAACATCAGCAGCGGGATTCCACCGCTCAGCTGGAAATTCGCGTGCGGCATCCACGCGCCCAATTCAACCACCGATGCCGCCAGCACACCGGCTCCTCCTGGAGTGAAATGCCCCAGCAGATTGCCCGGTATCGTCAGTGTGCCGCCCTGCGCCGCGGCGAAGCACGTAACCGCTGGCGGCCCGTACTTGCCCGCGCTCAGCGTGAGTTGCATCATCGCGCCTGCATCGAATCCGCTCCCATCCCACGTGATCGTCTGGTTCCGATCGGTCTGAATCCGGACCGGCGCGCCCGCGTTGATCTCGACCGGCGGCAGCAGGTTGAAACCAAACTGGCCGGCGGAAGAGCTCAAGGTCCACGCACCCCCGGCCAGAACCGGCGCCGGAAGATGATTCAACGGCGCGTCGGCAGTGGCGGGAATCGTGATCGAATACTCAGGCCCTCCCCCGGAGAGAAGTTGCAGCGTGGTAGCACCGCCCTGCAGCGTCATCGTGCTACCGAATTGACTCCCACCGGAGAAGCCGTTGATGAAGCCTCCAGGTAAACCACCGCCGCCCCCGCAACCCATCGCCGGGTTCGCAGTCAGGTAACCAGCGATCTGCGCAGCCGAAAACTCCGTGAATGAAACCACCGCCTGCTCGGATCGCGACGCATGATCCGCCGACGCCGCACTCAACCCTCTCGTGATACTGACCAGGCCGGTCTCCAGTGTGCCGCCGGAATCGAGCGTATAGAGTACCTGCGGCGAAAGCCCGAACGGATGATGGCAAGCCATCCCGTCCGAAGTCTTGCTGATGAAGGACGTGGCCGTGCTTGCGCCCCATGTCACCGTAAGCGGCACGTAGCAGGCATCCGGCGCGTCCGGTGAAACCTCAAAATTGATCTGCAGCAACCCTGCTGTCCCGCCACCACCCGCATAAAGAACGCTCTGTGCCACATTTCCCAACAGAACCTGCGGCGGATATTGCGGAACCGCGGTGAGTCCCGTAGCGAAGATTTCGACGACCTGTCCGGGCTGCGCGGGGTTCGCGAGACCGTTCGGCGTGGCCGGACCCGAAGCGTTGATATTCACCGCCCTCGCGGGATTGCGATACAGCGCGAGGCGGCTCGATACGATCGAAACGCCGGTCGATTGCGTCAGTTGCCCGTTCTGGTTGTAGATCAATTGCGCGTTTCCGAGCGGTGTGTCGGGTGGAACCAGAAACGTGAGTCCCGTTTCGCTTGTGCCCAGCACCTGCGCGGGAATCGGTGTCGCCGATCCCACGGGGCGAATCGAAACCGATGCGGCGTTGGACACTGAACGAACTCCCATCGGATCGCCGACGAACGCCTGCGACCCTGGAGTTATCGTTGGTGGGCCGGCGACGCCCGCGTTCGCATCCGCTGCGTTCTGCACCTGCGCGAACGAAATTCCGGCTATCAGAAGCAATAGAGCAGCAACCCGCACCGCTCTATTCTCGCTCATTCACGAGACATTTTTGTAATAAGACTCGTACCGCGGAATAATTTTCTCCGTACTGAAGCGCGTCATCGCCGTCGCGCGCGCCGCCGCGGCCATTTTCGCGTGCAGAGCCGAATCGGTCACCAACTCAGTCGCGCGTTTCGCCAGCCCCGCAATGTCGCCGACTGCTTCGAGAAAACCATCCTCGCCATCGGTAATCAGCTCCGGAACGCCGCCCACCCGCGTCGCCACCGCGGGAACGCCGCACGCCATCCCTTCGAGCGAAGCGAGCCCGAACGACTCCATTTCGCTCGGCATCAGAACGACGTGAGCGAGACGAATCAATCGCTCCACATGATTCTGCTTCCCCAGAAAATCGACATATTTACTCACACCCAGCGTCCACGCCAGATGCTCGGCGGGCGCACGCTCAGGTCCATCACCCACCATCAGCAGCCGCACATTCGCGTGTTTGCGCACCTCGGCAAAGATACGGATGCAATCGAGCACCCGCTTCACCGGGCGGAAGTTGGAAAGGTGAATCAGCAACTTTTCCCCGTCGGGCGCGAATTCGGCCATCCCCAGGCGGTCGGGATCCGGCCGGTAGGTTTCGCAATTGACGAAATTGTGGATCACCCGGATTTCGTTCGCGATCTCAAAAACGCGCACCGTTTCGCCGCGCAGATCTTCGCTGATTGCGGTCACGCCATCGGATTGCTCAATGGAAAACTTCGTGATACCGAAATAAGAACGGTCCACACCCACCAGCGTGATATCGGTCCCATGCAGCGTGGTGATAAATGGCAGCCGCCGTTTCGCCGCCGTCATCTGCCGGGCGAGAAGCGCCGAGATGGAATGCGGGATGGCGTAGTGAACGTGCAACAGGTCCAGGTTGTAACTCTCCGCCACGTCCGACATCCGCGACGCCAGCGCGAGGCAATACGGCGGATACTGGAACAGCGGATAATTCGAAACCTCAACCTCGTGATAGTGGATGCGGGGAATCCCCGGATCGAGCCGGATCGGATTCGAATACGTGATGAAGTGAACGTCGTGGCCGCGCGTCGCCAGTTCCAGGCCAAGCTCCGTGGCCACGATGCCGCTGCCGCCGTACGTGGGATAGCACGTGATCCCGATCCTCAAAATCGCTCCCGCCCCCCGGACACTTCAGCGCACATAAAGGTAGAGCATGTGGCTACGGCCCTCGCCATCGTCGGGGATTGTGACAGTCTTCACCGGAGTCCATCCGCCGACGACAAAATCGTGCGCGACAATTCGCGTGCCCTTCTTCAACTGTTCCTCGAGGATCGGCCTCACCTTGATATTCGATTCCGGCAGCAAATACACAGTAATCAGATTCGCCGACGAGTAATCCTGCTTCAGAATGTCTCCATAAACGATGCGCGCCGTCTTCAGCCCGAGTTGCTTGACCTTCGCCTGGCTCGATGCCACCAGGTCGCTGTCCAGTTCGACGCCCGTCGCGTCCGCGTGATACTTCTGCGCCGCCATGATCACGATTCGCCCGTCGCCGCTGCCGAGATCGAACATCTTCTCACCGGCCTTCAATTGGCCCAGATCGAGCATGCGCTCGACAATCGTCAGCGGAGTCGGATAGTAAGGGGCGAGTTTCTCGCCAGTAGGCTGCTGTGCAAACGAGATGCAAAACAAACCCGCGATCAGAACGATTCGTGTAAACATTCCCTCACTCCATAACGGACGCCCAGCCGCGCCGCGAAAGATCCCAGTAAATCACTCCGGCCGCCGCAGCGGCTACAGCGAGAAATAAGGCACCGGTCCCATAATCCTTCAGGATGATTTTACCGATCCCGAAGAGCGCGCCATAAATCAGCGCACACCCGCACAACCAGTCGAGCAGATTCCATCCCAGATCGCCCGATGCCCGCACCTCGGGCGCCAGGCGCGCGATCCGGTTCCATCCTGCGACCGAAGGACGCACGCGGCGATAGAACCCGACCAGCGTCGCATCGCTCTCGGGCGCCGTGACAAATGTCACCACAAGCCACACAACAGTGGTCACCGCCACGGTGATCAGGATGAGGTACGCAAACTGCACCGGATTGTCGCTATCCAGATGGAAAGCCGTCTGCAGCAAGATCGACACCACAAACGCCGTGGCCATCGCCGAGACTTCGCTCCAGGCGTTGATGCGCCACCAGTACCAGCGCAGAATCAACACGGCTCCCGTACCCGCGCCCGTAACAATCAACAGTTTCCAGGCGCCGGCGATCGAACCCATATAGTGCGTAATCACGGCCGAGATCACAGTGAGCAAAACCGTCGCCACCTGCGACGCCCGCACGTAATGCCGTTCCGGTTCCGCCTTCGCAATGAACCGCCGATAGAAATCGTTCACCAGGTAGCTCGCGCCCCAGTTCAGCTGCGTCCCCACTGTAGACATGAATGCCGCCGCAAACGCCGCCACCATCAATCCACGCAGCGACGCCGGCAAATAGTCGATCATCACCCGCACATACCCCGTCTCGGGGTCCTGCAAATGCGGATACAGGATCACCGACGCCATCCCAACCACCACCCACGGCCACGGCCTCAGCGCATAGTGCGCAATGTTGAACCAGAGCGTCGCGAGCAGCGAATTGCGTTCGTCCTTCGCGCTGAACATGCGTTGCGCGACATACCCGCCACCGCCCGGCTCCGCCCCCGGATACCAGGTCGCCCACCAGTTCACCGCGATATAAACACAGAACGTAACCGCTGGCATCCAGACCGAATGCAGATCCGGCACGAAGCTGAGGAACGGGCTGCCCTCGCCGCCCAGCTTCGCCTTCATCGCGTCGATGCCGCCCACCGCATGCACTGCCGCCACGCCGAGCACGATCACCATCGTCATCTTGATCGCGAACTGAAACAGGTCCGTCACCAGTACGCCCCACAGCCCCGAGAGCGTCGAGACAAATGACGTGAGCGCGATGATCGCGATCACCAGCCACAACGCTTCATCTTTTGAAAGCCCCAGCACCAGCATGAGAATCTTCACCATCGCGAGGTTCACCCACCCGAGGATGATGCAGTTCATCACGATGCCCAGATAAAGTGCGCGAAAGCCCCGCAGGAACGCCGCCGGCTTTCCCGAATACCGCAGCTCCGCCAGCTCGATATCAGTGGTCATTCCCGACCTGCGCCACAACCGCGAAAACAGAAACACCGTCAGCATTCCGCTCGCGACCATGTTCCACCACAGCCAGTTGCCCGCAATGCCGTTTTTCGCCACTAGCCCCGTCACGACCAGCGGCGTATCGGCGGCAAACGTCGTCGCGACCATCGACGTTCCCGCCAGCCACCACGGGACATTGCGGCCCGAGAGGAAGAATTCGGTGGTATTCGATCCGGCCTTCTTCTTGTAATAGAAGCCGATTAAAAGGTTGAAGAGGAAATAAGCGCCGATGATCGACCAGTCAACGTACGTCAGTTTCAACCGGGCACTCCCGGTTTTTCAACTGGGACTGTGCAAAAGTCTGCGGAAAACACGCTCCAGAAATTCATATTGCGCCGAATTGACACCCGTATGTAACAAAATGCACTGTCGTTCAGCACCGCCGGTTTCATCAGTGCAACTGTCTGATAACAGGGCATATTCAGAAGTGATGTGACAGCAATTTCGCAGCTATACCCATACTTTCTGGATGGGGATAGACTTCTCGCAGAGGTCGCACGAACCCTCGTCTGCGTAGTAACTGGCTTGGAGCCGCGTCAGGTACACAATGGGCAGATCGCCAAAGCTGCGAATGTTGGGATTGGGCTGATGGATCACCACCGCCAGCGCCACCACGAGCGCGCCATAGCTTTCGAGCAGCGCTTTCATCTCGCCGAGCTTTGTGCCCGTGCGCAGAATGTCGTCCACCAGCACAACCTGCTCGCCCGGCATCGGCTCGATGAACTGGCGGAAGCGCAGCGGTTCACTTTCGTTTTCCCGCTCCGCCCAATACACCCGCTTGGCCTGCAGCGCTTCGCAGATTCCGTAAGCGACGGGCAGCCCCCCTGTCGCGGGGGCGACGATGGAGAGTTCGGGAATCATCGCGCGGATCTCCGGATTCGCCCGCAGCAGACGGCTCAGCGCCACGCTGAACGTTTTCGCATGCTGGTAATAGCGAATCGCGAGCGGAACCTGCAGGTATTCGTCCGAGTGCAATCCGTTGCTGTAAACGAAATGCCCGTGGCGCAGAGCGCCGGTCTCGCGAAGCACGCGCATGATTTCATCGTGAGTAGGTAACAGGTGCATAGGCGGCGGCGCACGGCCGCCTCTCAAAGCATAGAGGATAAGCGCGGCGGTTGGCGATTTGTGCCGGCAGAAATTGACTGCGGAAATTGACTGACAGGCACCGCCGGTGGATGCTAGAATTGTGATTTCGGGCGCGTAGCTCAATTGGCAGAGCAACTGACTCTTAATCAGTAGGTTGAAGGTTCGATTCCCTCCGCGCTCACCATCTCCTCTTCTAATCACCTGCAGGTCGGCGCACGGTCGTATCGCTACGACACCCGTGCGCAGTCTGAGGTCGAAAAGAACGTAAGATCGCGCGGTAGACTGTCGATTCATACCTCGACTATTTTTAAATGAATGCCTCAGGCGAAAATCGTCCTCGAGCACGCACGGTTTTGATCTGTCATGAAGAGGACGAACTGAACCGCCTTGCGTTGGCGCGCTGGCTCGGTTCTTTCACCGACCTGGCCGGCATCATCTCTCTGCGGGAAACCAAGGGCCGTCTGCTGCGCAGAATTCAGCGCGAAGTGAAGCGGGTGGGCTTGTGGCGCTTCCCCGATGTGCTTGCCATGCGGCTGTATTACAAGGTCTTCCTCGCACGGCGCGATCAAGCCTGGGCGGAAGCGAAGGTCGCCGAATTATCCGGCCGCTACCCGGAAATCGGACCGGATACGCGAGTGCTCACCGTTCAAAGCCCCAACAGTGAGGAAGCGGAACGGTTCCTGGGCGAGATTCGGCCGGACATCATCGTCGCCCGCTGCAAACAACTGTTGCACGAACGGATTTACACTCTGGCAAGCCAGGGAACGTTCGTGATGCATCCCGGCATCTGCCCCGAATACCGTAACGCACATGGCTGTTTCTGGGCGCTGGCGCGGCGCGATCTGAGCCGCGTCGGAATGACTCTTCTGCGTGTCGACCGCGGCGTCGATACGGGGCCGGTCTACGGCTATTACACCTACCCGTTCGACGAGCGGGCGGAGTCCCACATCGTAATCACGCACCGCGTCGCGTTCGATAACCTGGATGCTCTCGAGCGGCGCTTTCAGGAGATTCACGCGGGCAGCGCGCAGCCTCTCGACACCAGCGGCCGCGAGTCGAAAACGTGGGGCCAGCCGTGGCTGTCGCGGTATCTTGCGTGGAAGCGAGCCGCCCGGGCGGAGCGGCCGAACGCATGAGGAAGATTGTCCTTCTGTACCACGATGTAATAGCGCCGGGAGATTTCGGCGCCAGTGGTTTTCAAAGCCCGGACGCGAATATATACAAGCTGGATCGCGCGGAATTCCAGAGTCATCTGGCCTCCATAGCCGCGCGTACACAGGACAGCGTCCGCCTCATAACCGAGGCTCGCGACATGCCGGGTACCCAGGTGTTGCTCACCTTCGACGACGGCGGCGCGAGCGCTCATTCCTGCATCGCCGACATGCTTGAAGCCCGAGGTTGGCGCGGTCATTTTTTTGTCACCACCGACTATATTTCCCGGCCCGGCTTTTTGTCTCCTTCGGAAATCCGGGCACTCCGGGCTCGCGGGCATATTGTGGGCTCGCACTCGTGCTCCCATCCCCTGCGCATGGCCCGGTGCACGCCCGCGGAAATGGACCGGGAATGGCGAAACAGCGCCACAACCCTGAGCGACATCCTGGGAGACCCGATTGAGACGGCGTCGGTTCCGGGCGGCTATTATTCTCGTGCGGTCGCTCGTGCCGCCGCGCAAGCGGGAATCCGCATGCTCTTCAACTCAGAACCCGTCACGGCATCTCACACCGTGGATGGCTGTCTCGTGCTCGGCCGCTACGGCGTGCAGCAAGGAGTCAGCGCCGAGTGGGCCGGCGCCGTTGCGGGCGGCGCGCAGTTGCCCCGCATCCGGGCGTGGGCTTTCTGGAACGCCAAGAAAGCGCTGAAGCGAGTGGGAGGCGAATACTGGCTGGGATTTCGCAGGCGCTATCTGGCGAAACGAAGCCGGTAAACTTGGTCGAGCGTGCGAATCCTCTTCCTTTCACCGAGACAATCGCTGCCGACCGTGAACGGCGCAAAACTTCGCGAATACCATTTTCTCCGCGCGCTGGCAGGTAACGCTGAGGTGTCCTATCTGTATTTCGCAGAGCCGGGCTCACAACCCTTGACGACTACCGATCTGCCGTTCTGCCGCCAGGTCCTGGGCGTTCCCAAACCGCTCGCATATGGCTATGCGAAAACGGCCCTGGGCATCCTCGGCCAAACGCCTTTGACCGTCCTGAACTACTCTTCTGCCGCGATGAGCGCCGCGCTCCTCCATATGATCCACGGGGCCGACTTCGACGTCATGCACCTCGACGGGGTTCATATGAGCCGCTACGCCAGTGAAGCTCTGAAGAAAAAAAGTTCGTTGAAACTGATTTATAACTGGCACAATATCGAATCGGAAGCGTTGTGGCGTTACAGCCAGACCACCACTTCGCGCGCGCGCCGCTGGTACGCCCGGAACACGGCCACGAAACTGGAGCGCGTCGAAAAGCATAACCTGGAATCGGCCTTCGGACACATCGTGTGCAGCGAACGCGAGAAAGCGCATCTTCTGCAGTTGGTACCAGCCAGGCGCGTGGAAGTGGTCGAGAACGGCGTCGATATCCGACACTTTGCCCCGGGAGCCGAGGTGTCCGCGCCAGGCCGGCGCATCGTCTTCGTCGGAGCGATGGACTATTTCCCCAACACCGATGCGGCGATTTTCTTCGCTCACCGCATCTGGCCGGAAGTCCGCGGAAGGCTGGCCGGTGCGGAACTGATCATTGTCGGGTCGAATCCGGGGCCGGCGGTTCTGGCTCTGGGCGAACTCCCCGGGGTGAAAGTCACCGGAATGGTCCCCGATGTGCGGCCGTTTTATGGTCAGGCGCTGGCGGCCGTCGTGCCCTTGCGCACCGGCGGGGGAACTCGCCTCAAGATTCTGGAAGCAATGGCTGCGGGCGTTCCCGTGGTTTCGACTCCGCTGGGCGCGGAAGGTCTCGACGTGACGGATGGGGAAAATGTTCTTCTAGCGGGCGCGGAGGATGTGGCCGGATGGGTGGATCGCCTGGTAAGCCTTGCCGAGTCGGGCGACCTGCGCGAACGGCTGACCGCGGCCGGACTGCGGCTGGTCCGGAGCCGCTACGACTGGGACACGCTCGGGGCGAAGCTGTGCGCCACCTACGAAAGGTGGCTCGCCGAGACCGAGCGGTAGATGGAGACGAGTCTCCTGGCCCGCGACTCAGGTTCGTGACGCTCCGCAATCAGTTCTCGGCTTCGCTTTTTCAAACGATCCGCCAGTCCGGGCTCAGTAAGTAGCCGGGTGATGGCTGCGCTCATCGCCCCCGGATCTCCGGGTTTGACCAGCAGGGCGCTTTCTTCGTTGGTGACGATCTCGGGTATGCCGCCCACCGCGGTCGCCACCACCGGTACGTTCGTCGCCATCGCTTCGAGCAAAGCGTTGGGTGAACCTTCGCTGAGCGAAGACAAAACCGCGACGTCGGCGATGCCGTACCAAGGTTCAGCGGAACTCTGCTGGCCGGTAAAGGTCACATGGTAGCCCAGCCCCAGAGTGCGCACGCGTTCTTCGACACGCGGTCTCTCTGGCCCGTCGCCCACCACGACCAGGTGCGGCGCCACGGTCTCCCGGAGTCTGTGAACAGCTTCCAGCAAAGTGAGATGATCCTTCTCGCGGGAGAGCCGGCCGACGATCAGGATGACCTTCCTCTCCGGGGGAATTCCGACGGCGGCCCGCAAGACGGCGGCTTCGGACGGCTCGCAGGCGCGAGCGCCCCACCCCGCGGGGATAGCGTTGTGGATAATTTCGATCCTCTCCGACCGCACGCCGAAGGCAGTCAGTTCATCCCGAAACGGCACGCTGACCGTGAGAACTTTATCCGCGGATCGGAGGGACCATCGGTCGAGCTGGTTATAGGCTCTTGCCTTGAGCGTGGGCCATGTGTAGCCGTGATGAAACGCGATCCATGGTGCATGCGAAGGAAGCCCCGCCACTCGGGCCAGGAAATGCGACTTCACCGCATGCGTCTGGAGAATGTCGGGTCGAACACGGACTGCAAGCGCGCGCAGCGCACGAGGGACCTCCACGTCGAAGGGCCCGCGCTCCGGAATCGTTTCCAACGCCACACCCTTTGACCGCGCCGCCAGCGCTCGAACCGTTTGTGTGAACTGATTCTCCGCTTCCTCGCGCGTGAAAGTGGCGATCGTTGTGATCACTCCAAAGTCCGCCGAGCGCCGCGCGAATTCCAGCAGATTCTTGGCTGGCCCGGTTATGGTGGAGGCTTCAATGATCGCGAGAAGGTGTAACGGGGTCATGACGGCGGCCAAATCAGACTGTATCGCGAAGCCATGTCATACTTGATCTTCCGATGCGTATGAGAGTGTCTTTGAGGAGTGGTCTTTGGATCATCCTCGCATTCTCGCTTGCCAACCTCACCGCATTCGTCGTGCTGGACCGCATCGCTCCCGCGGGTAAGCGGCTCGCCAAGGTCAAAGGCGAGGATCCGGTGAACTACTTCGGGATCGCGCATTCCATTCTTTTCGATCACGACTTCAACCTCAACAACGAGTACGAACATATGCCGCCCGACGGCAGATCCTGGACGCTGAATCAGCCGGCTACGGGACTGCCGGGCAGTCCCTGGGGCCTCGGTTATTCGTTTCTGGAGATCCCGTTGCTGGCGCTGGGGACCGGAGTCGACGCTCTCGCCGGCAATCCGGCCGACGGCTACTCGCACTGGGCGGTTTACATCTACTGCATCGGCAGCGTCATCCTGACCGGCCTTGGTCTGGCGGCATTGTTCCTCCTGCTTCGAGACGTGGGGGAATTCATGGGAATTACCTCGGACAACACTCGATCCGGGGTGGCTTTATTGGTGGCTCTCGCCATCTTTCTCGGCACCAACGTCGGGTATTACTCGTTTTCCGAGATGTGCCATGGCGCCACATTTCTGTTCGCGAACCTTTTTCTGCTGTGCTGGTGGCGTTCCCGCGACACGGATTCCTGGCGGGCGTGGCTGCTGCTGGGCATTGTGGGCGGATTTCTCTCCATTTGCCGATGGCAGGACGTGTTGTATCTCGGCGGGCCGGTCATCTA
>Ga0210388_10004186_pt1 | contig 11307 bp, 9 predicted proteins | sample IncBWC19OmetaG_FD_155485 | JGI IMG/M metagenome (GOLD analysis project Ga0210388, IMG submission 155485) | Forest soil microbial communities from Barre Woods Harvard Forest LTER site, Petersham, Massachusetts, United States - Inc-BW-C-19-O ...
GCCATGTTCCAAACCATAAGGAGCCTTTCTTATCCTTTAAAATTGATGTTATGGTTAATTGTTGCAGAACTTGAAGTGACGAGGGAAGCGCCGGAGGATTTTCCAGTACTTTAGTTGCACTATTATATAGTTCAATTCCGTTTTCAGTACCAATTATTACGCTATCACCTGCCGGATAAATACACCAAATAGAATTTTCTATACTAAGCGGTTTTACTTCATCGTTTAACGTCAAAGGAGTATTCTCCTTATTTAAAGAACCATAAGAAGCCACCTGGTTATTGAAAGTTTCTACCCATAAATTTCCTTTGTCATCATTGGATATTTGAGCAGCGCTTCCTGTAAATATGGCAGAGTCATGCATGGAAGGTGGTTCTATTGCCTGAAATTTCAGTTGCCTGGAATTAAAATAATTTACCCCGCTTGCTGTTCCAATCCAAACTGTTTGTTGCTTGTCAGTGCATATAGTTAAAACTCCATTATTTGAAATGGATAGTGGATTAAGATTACTATGTGTAAATTTTTCGATTTTACCGCTGTGCGTATTCAGTAAAAATAAACCCATGCCTATATATCCGCTTCCACCAATAGATATCTCCCCTACTACCACTATTGAATCATTTAACATTTGGATGGCATGAGCGTCATTATGCGAATCCATTGTAACAGGATTTAGTGTATCGAAGACATATTGCTTTAATGAAAGCGTCCGGGAATCCACTGCAAAAACTTCCGCTTTTAAGCGGCTCCCAATCCATAGCTGCCTGTCTTTTCCAATACAAATGGAAGAAACCCGGATTTTTTGCATTTCAGGATTGGCGTTTTTTGCATCCGTAAAGGAAAGCCCTTCATTGTCCGAATACTCGAGCGTGCTGTCAAATGCTACGAATAGCCTTCCTTCCCCCGTTGAAACAATCCCCCGAATGTATCTCGTTTTATTACTATCGGAGGCTATTTTAACATTGGTACATTTCCCCGAAATCAAATTTATTTTATAAAGCCCCGTATAGGTGCCTACCCATAACATGCCACTTTTGTCTGCATGAATGGCAGTAACACAATTATTCCGTTTCGATTTTGACCATTTGTCAAAGTAATAATTGGTGAATTTATTTGTAACGGGGCTCAAACAGCTTAACCCGTATGCTGTTCCGATCCACATTTTATGGGATTTATCTTCGCAAAGACTGATAATTTCATTATCAGCAAGCGAATTTGAATCATCATTTTTGTGCAAATAGCGTTCACAGGAATTTCCGTCGTAACGGTATAACCCATCCGATACCGAACCCAACCATATATACCCTGTGCTGTCCTGCAGAATAGAACATACCTCATCATCGGACAATCCGCCTTCTACATTCAGATGGTTGAAATATACTTCATTCTGGGCAAATAATGAATTTGCAAACACCACGAAAAAAATAAAGAAGGAGTAAAATCTTAACATCATAAATAGGCCATAGAAAGGAGTTGAAACCCGGAAACTGCAAGTATCAAATGCGAAACTACCAAATAACACCCACAAACAGGCTGAAAAATCCGGAAAATCGTTGCCTTGACACATCAATATGTGACTTGGCAGTTAGCCAATGTTGGCAGAGCTTTGCGGGGTAATTATCCGGAAAAATCAACTAAAAGCAAACCCAACCCAACATTTTATAAAAGGAGTCCGTTATTATATCTGAATGATAGTTATAATATATTAAATTAAAAATTATGAAAAAGATTTTACGCACTCAATTGTTTTTTATCATGTTGCTTCCGGTTACGCTTATGGCCCAATGGAGCAACCCTGTAAACATATCTCCCAATGCAATGAATGCATCAATGAATGAAAATATGGGCCCTTGCATGGCTTCCAGCCATGATACACTACATGTAATATGGAGCGATCATCGCACACACGGATATGCCATTTATTATATACGCTCCATCGACTCGGGTAATACATGGAGCACAGCCGTTGCCATAACAGATACGATGGGATATGCCAGTATGCCATCATTAGCGGTAAACGGCAGAAACATTCATGTCGTGTGGTGGGATACTTTACTTGGAATTGCCTGTTCATACTATGAACATTCTTTAGATGGAGGTAATACCTGGGGTGGAAAACTTTGTATTGACAGTAATACGGATTATTGGCCCGGTGTTGCAGTATCTGGGGCAACGGTTCTTATTTCAATAGATAAAAAACCGGCGTTGCGAACAACAGTGTTTATGACTAAATCAATAAATAATGGCAATAGTTTTGGGGCAGAACAACAGATTTCAACACCTATATCGGGAACCGGGCGCTCAGAAGACCAAGGTATGGCAACCGATGGTAAATATATTCACATGTGTTGGAATGACAACAGGGATCATCCGCTAAACCCCAGAGTATTGGAAACTTATTACCGTCGTTCCAAAGATATGGGAGCAACATGGGAAACTGAAGTAGACCTAACAGACACAACTTCGTATTCACCTATGGTTTTTCTGGATAGCGCCCATGTTGACGTAGCATTTGGTTTTGGCAACATAGGAAATGCATGGTTAAGCCAATCTGATGATTCCGGAAACATCAGGGGTTCAAACTTCCGGGTTACTACGAATAGCAACCCAAATGAGAGCGAAGCTTATCCTTTTCTTGTTCATGACGGATTAAATATTTATATGGTTTCGCACATATTTCCTACTATTCCCTGGGGCGAATGGTATACTCAATCTTCCGATGGAGGAATAACATGGTCACCCCAAATTTTACTTGGGTCCTGTAGCGGAACTGCATTTATAACCCTCACATGCCCATTGCTAAATGTGGTATGGCCTGATAATGGCATTATATATTACACACGCAATCCAACAGGAGGCTTATCGTGTTCAACCACTACAGGCATTGCAAATACAAAACATAACGATACCGGTATATCGGTATTTCCGAATCCCGCATCAACTACAGCCATTATCAATTTTGGTGAAGGCGGTATTCACACCATTGAATTGTATGATGTAACAGGAAGAAAATTATCTCGCTCTACCTGCACAGAAACTGAGTTTAAATTTTCTTGCAGCGAGCTGTCTGCGGGAATATATTTCATAAAAGTGACTCATAATAATTCTAACAGTATCATTAAATTCCTGAAACAATAATCTTTTAACCATAACACAATCATGTATAAAACGGGTGAAGATTCTTTGCCCGTTTTTATACATTCTAAAAAATAAACAAATGAAAAATTATTATAGCAGCAAAGCATTGGGTCTATTGTTTTTTTTAATAGCCACAAAGGTTGGTGCGCAAAACATAGCAATTAATACAAGCGGAGCCACACCGGTAAATACTTCTGTTTTGCTCGACCTCAGCAATAACCTTACAAATGGAACAACAGGTTTTCTGGCTCCTTATGCGGCCCTTACAGCCACCAATAGCGGCGGGCCGATTGCTGCTCCTTCCCCCGGATTAATTGTTTACAATACCGCAACGGCAGGCGCATCCCCTACAAATGTTATTCCCGGTTACTATTATTGGGATGGCGCAAAATGGCAGCTTCTTATGACAGGTTCGGGAAGTACAACGCTTGCCTGGTCAATTTTAGGAAATACGGGAACCAATCCCCTGAATAATTTTGTCGGCACTTCAGACCCGCAGGATTTAGTACTGAAAACAAACAGTACGGAAGGGTTACGAATAACATCTGTTGTAGGCCCTGCCCACCCAAGAATTGGAATTAATGATGCCGTACCGGCTGCAATAGGCAGCGCCATGGTTGAAATAAAGGGTACTGATGCAAGCCAATACGGCCCGCATGTTCAATACCTTACCGCAGCAGATGCGTATCCCGTTTCACAAATCTTAAACTGGTCGCATGATAATATATCTATCAATTTCGATTCCTATTGGGATGGCCCTGCAAGCCAATGGAGATCCTCTTCAACTTCTACACCTGCATACCAGGTTTTAAAATATACCGCCAAATTCTGGATTCGATATGCAGCAGCACTTCCTGTAGGCACAGGCCCCGAAAACTGGTTACCAGGTTTTGTAATGACCGGAACAGGCCTTATCGGAATGGGTACCTCAACCCCGGAAGAAAATTTAACCGTGAATGCCGGATTAAATATTGACGAATTAAATTTGGATAATGGCACTTTACTTGCCGCACCTAATTATGGGCTTACATTTGGCATAGCCAGCGGAGAAGGTATCGGATCGCAACGTACAGCCGGAGCAAAACAACATGGGTTAGATTTTTACACTGCCTCTGCTGAAAGGATGACTATGCTTAACGGCGGGAATATAGGCATATCAAATACCGCACCAACCACCTTGGTGCAAATTGGTAATGCAGCCACAGCCACCGGCAAATTATCGGTTTATTCCCAGGACTTCCAGTTTGGACAAATTCAAATCGGAAACCCTACAGCAAATTCAGAAGCAAGTATGCAGTTTATTAGCGGTGTATCTGCATTTGGTTCGGCAGCAACTTCCAGCGGAGGTAGCGCTTATTCATGGAATATTGGCGCAGGAACTTATTTGCTTGGCGGAACTAAGTTTGTTATTTCCAATGTAGCGGCAGGCGCCATTATGACATTTACATCAGCAGGGCTCGTAGGCATTGGAGCCACAGGCCCAAACAGGGAATTGGAAATTGGAGGAAATGTAAATACGGTAAGAATTGACGGAATAACATCAGCAGGCACTTTTTATTCTGCAACAACTCCGGCAACTGCAACTTCCAGTATCATGTTTGCCAATAATGCCAACGGAGATATTCAGGCCCTTGCACCTTCTGCAACCAACGGCCAGGTTCTTACACAAACTGCCACAGGCCCTGCATGGCAGGCCATGGGCGATTTGAATAATGTTGTTGTTATACTATCCAGTGGAACCTATACACCATCTGCGGGAACAAAGGGCATACTTGTTAAACTGGTGGGTGGCGGCGGCGGTGGCGGCGGTGTTGCTGCTACTGTACATGCCTTAACTGAAGATGCTTTGGCAGCGGGCGGTGGCGGGGCAGGCGGCTATTGTGAATATTATGTTGCCAATGTTGCTGCCTCTTATCCTGTTACTGTGGGTATTGCAGGTACAGGTGGCTTAGCCGGAAACAATGCAGGCACTGTAGGAGGCTCAACCACATTTAGCGGCGTAACAGCAAGCGGAGGTTCAGGTGGAAGCGGATGTGCTGCCGCAACAGGAGTATTTTTTAATTCGGGTGGCGCCGGTGGCGCCGCAGCAGGAGGCACCGTAAACATTCCGGGCGTTGGAGGGGGCAATGGGGTTGTGCTGGTAAATTCAGCTGCATCCGCAACTATTGCCGGTGTAGGTGGCTCGGGGCCTTTAGGCCAGGGTGGTCCTTCTCCATATGTTATTAACAGCACAATTGCGGGAACCAATGGTATCGGCTATGGTGCGGGAGGAAGCGGAGCCGATAGCAATTGGGCAAGTGGAGGAAATAATGGAGCTATCTTTGGTGGGAATGGAGCACCCGGCGTTATTATTGTTTATGAATATAAATAATCAGCTATCGGTTAATTACTCCCTTTGAATTCTTCCTTACTTTTCTATTTCACTTCTGTTAAATACTTCTAAGAAATGAAAAACAGTAAACATACAAAATTTATGTTTGCGGAATATTAAATAATTTTTTTAAAAATATTACACTTTTGGTAACGGAATAAATATACATTTGACAATTACTTCTCGTTAAAGTAGCCTATGATTGATAAAGTTTTCAATGTAATTACTTCTGAAATAAACAATTATTTCAATTCGAAACTCGGCACCAGCACCGAAGGAAGAATTATTGCAAGCAATATATCTGAAGCAGGTAACGGCAATGCAGCCTCTATTGATAATATGGTAGTAATGTCTTTAGTTAATATTGAAGAAGACAGAATTTCAAGGCCACCCGATAATTACAGGCGCAGCGGCCAGCAGATGACAATGGTAAAACCACCCTACTATCTGAATCTATATATTCTTTTCGCCGCCAATTTTGATGTTACAAACTATACCACTGCCCTGCAGAATATTGCATATATAATACAGTTCTTTCAATTTAAAAATGTGTTCACCCGTTTGAATACACCTACGCTTGACCCGGGGCTGAAAGAACTTATATTCGACATGAAAACTTTATCGGTACAAGACCTTAATAATCTATGGGGTGTGCTTGGCTCAAAATACATGCCTTCGGTATTATTTAAAGTACGACTTATTACCATTAGCGAAGAATTTACTGAAGCTTCCGTGCCATTAATAAAAGAGATACAAATAGAGGACACTAATTAGCAGACGAGGTTATGATCGATATAAAAGGCAAGCAATATTTTACATTGGAAATACTTCATCAGTATTATCATGATTCTGTAAGCAGAGATTTCAATATGAGTGCCACCGTATTAACTCAAAGTGTTCTTAACGGCCTGCGAATGGTTTCCAAGCAATATGGTAACCAATTGATAGTAGGGACCGAATTATCTGACAGCGGAACTTCTCCTTTGGTAGTTCCCACAGATGGTAGTTGCCTTACATTCTTATTGACTCTTACTAATTTCAACTTTCTTAACTATACCAATCTGCCGCTGTTAAATAACAATAACAAAATTTACTATTTCACCAACAGGAATTCCACGGCTCAAAACGGAAAATTATTTTTATCGACGGACATTAGTCAATATAATAGCGCTAACACTTACAATGCCGGCGACCTGGTATTATACACCGGGAATATATATCAAGCTATTTTGCCGACTGATTCAGGTTCTCCGCAAATTCCTTCCAGTAACCAGTATTGGATGTTGACGGATGCCAACAGATACGTAAGTTCTTCCGATCAGCTTAACTGGCTTCCTTCCCTATCCACACAACCTTCCGGAGGGTTGACTGATTTTACAGTTATTGTATCAGGATATAATGAAGCTGCGAACGATTATTCAAGGGTTGTTTATTCTCCTGCACCGATAACTATTCCTGCAAATGCTCTTTATTATACTCTCGATCTTTCAGCATTGTCTCCAGGAAAGTATCAATTGGACATTAATGGAAGCACCCAAATGATTTACATTAATGATGAATTGAAGGGACAAAATATTTTTGGCGTTGTAGATATTTATTTTGACTCCACTCTACCGGCCGGATATCCAATGCTTAGTCCCTCAAACCAATTTTTAGCTACTCCTCCCCTTTATACAATTAGCTTTTTAAATCGTTCTACTTTTTGGAATTATATTATGAGAAGCTCGACCGGCGTTATTGCCGATGCAAGATTCTCGGCTGTTCCCTCATTGAATATTACATCCACAAAGCCAATAGCAATTAGCGATACGCCGCAAACATTTCTGCTTAATGTTACTACAGGCAATTTAACGGTACCTGTGCCTAGCGCCAATCGCGACAGTCTTAGTCTTAATTCATCCGGAAACAATTATCCGTATTACTCAACCATCCATTTAAATTATTAACCTAAAAACAAACAACCATGTCACAAATTAATGAATCAGCACTTACAACGCCTGGGGTTTACATAAACGAAATCCCCTCGTTTCCGCCTTCGGTGGCGCAGGTAGCAACTGCTATCCCGGCGTTCATCGGTTATACCCACAGTGCAACCGACTCAAACGGAAACTCACTAACTAACATTCCTACCAAAATCTACTCCCTTAAAGATTATGAGTTGTATTTTGGAACGGCGGAAAATGAAACAGGTATTGCGGTGGCTGTTACAAAAACGACAGACAGCACCACACATGCTCTTACTTCGTTAAAAGCAATTGCAACCAATAGCACGCCATTAAAAAATAACATGTACTATTCCATACGATCGTTCTATGATAATGGAGGCGGCGCATGTTACATTGTTTCTGTGGGGGCGGCTACTCCTACCCTTACTAGTGCAGATGAAACACTCTTACATAACGGCCTTGATGCAATTGAAGCTTATGATGAACCTACTTTAATTGTTTTTCCGGAAGGGCAAGTGATGGATTCAAATACGCATTATTATGATTTAATCACAAAAGCCATCACACAATGTGCGAATCTCCAAAACCGGTTCACTTTAGTAGATGTATATGATGAGACCGTTGGTCATACTACAGATACTAATATGACTAATTTCAGAAGCGGATTTTCTTCAAACAATCCGAATTATGCAGCTGCCTACTACCCTAATCTGAAAACCAATTACAATTATCAGTATCAAGATACAGGGGTGCATGTAACCATTACAACCGACGGTTCTGCTGCTGCTGCTGTTACTTTAGATACGCTTAAAGCAACTGATGGAGCCACCTACAGTGCTTGTTTAAATGCCATTTTACAACTAAGCCCTACCCTGCCGCCTACACCTGCCATGGCCGGTATTTATGCAGCAGTAGATGGAACAAGAGGGGTTTGGAAAGCACCGGCTAATGTTGTTGTTGCCGGGGTTTATGATTTAACCGACAGTGTGACAGAAGCGGAACAGGGAGGAATGAACATTGATGCTAATACAGGTAAATCAGTGAACGCTATCCGTGCATTTTCCGGCAAAGGAATATTAGTTTGGGGTGCCAGAACACTTGATGGCAACAGCAACGACTTCAGGTATGTTTCTGTTCGCCGGTTATATATTATGGTAGAAACATCTGTTAAAAAGGCTGCCTTCCAATTTGTGTTTGAACCCAACGACGGTAAAACATGGATGCGGATAAAAGCCATGATTGAGAACTACCTTACCGAGTTGTGGCGCCAGGGTGCATTGGCAGGCCCTAAACCTGAGCAAGCTTTCTATGTAAAGGTTGGGTTGGGAGAAACCATGACAATGGATGATATCCTTAACGGAAAAATGATAGTTGAAATTGGTATGGCTCCCGTAAGGCCGGCTGAGTTCATTATCCTGCGCTTCAGCCAAATTCAACAACAAGCATAATACTGATAATTAATAAGTAAATAACCAATTTAATATAAACTTTTATGGCAAATTATCCACTTCCCAAGTTTCATTTCCTCGTAGAATGGGGCGGAGACTCTATCGGCTTCACTGAAGTTAGCGGGCTCGACATTACAAACGAAATTATTGAATACAGGGACGGCGCAAGTCCTGAATTCAGCAAGATTAAAATGCCCGGCCAGCGTAAGTTTAACAACATTACGCTGAAAAGAGGAATATTTAAAAAGAACAACAATTTCTATACCTGGTTCAATAGCATTTCCATGAACACAGTTGAAAGGCGCGACCTTACGTTGAGCCTGCTTGATGAAACAGGCAACCCTGTGGTGGTATGGAAAATCAGAAACGCATGGCCACACAAAATCACATCTACCGACTTGAAGGCTGACGGGAATGATGTGGCTGTAGAATCACTGGAACTGGCATGTGAAGGGCTTGTAATTCAAAATGGTTAAGAATGTTTGATTATCCGTATACCGGGTTTCATTTTCTTGTACTTTTCGAATTATTTCCCCAATTGCCAAACGACTTCCGCTTTCAGGAAGTTAGCGGCCTGTCGGTGAATGTAGATTTAGAAACGTATAAAGAAGGAGGAGAAAACAGGTTTGTGCACCGTTTGCCCGGACGAACCCAATATTCTGACCTCGTGTTAAAACGCGGATTCACTCTTGTTTCAGGGGTTACAGCCTGGTGTATTGATGCAGTGGAAAATTATAATTACAACCCCTGTAATTTAATAGTTTCATTACTCGACAGTAACCACTTGCCTGTGTCATCATGGTATGTTGTGAATGCAATTCCTATCAAGTACGACATTTCTTCGTTTAATGCGGAGCAGAGCCAGATTGTAATTGAATCTCTCACATTGCGGTATGAATATTACAAAACGCTGAGCCTTTCTTCTGCGGCAGCCATGGTAGCGGATTTACTGAATGGCCCCGGAGCCCCGAGCGTTAGTATTTCTTTCCCATAAAACTATGAAATATGCCGATTGAAATAAGGGAACTGGTAATTAAAACAGCTGTTGAAGACGCAAAGCCTTCAGGCCAATCTTCTGCAAACGGGGAGAAGGCGGCGGGAAGCAATCATGAAAAAATTGTACAAGATTGTGTAGAGCGTGTATTAGAAGCATTAAAAGAAAAAAATGAACGGTAATGGCAACAGGTGAATTAGCTAAAATGATAATTACTCCCTATGCGGATGGTGATTTCACTAAGCAGAGCGGAGCTCCTTACAAGGTATTGGTGAATCCGGAGAATTTTTCACTTACCTATGGTACACACACTAACACTACAAGCGCCCAGGGCTCGAGTGAGCAAACATCTAACTTCAACAAAAGGGCCGATCAGTTGTTGAATTTTAAATTTTTATTCGACGGAACCGGAGTTATCCGTTCAGGTGATGGCGGACCGGGCGGAGTAAACATTACACCAACCATTTTAGGAGGTGGAACCAAGTTAGACGTTACAGCGGAAGTACAAAAATTCAAAAATGTTGTATATAACTATTCGAGTGTAACACATCAACCGGGGTTTGTTCAAATTAACTGGGGAACCTTATTGTACAATTCCCAATTGACTCATATGACGATTTCCTTCAAGCTTTTCAAACCTGATGGAACACCGCTGAGAGCCGAAGCGGATTGCTCGTTTAAAGGATTTGTAAGTTCCAAAAAGCTTGCAGCAATTGAAAACCGGATGTCACCGGATTTAACGCATATTATTACTGTTCAGGCCGGGGATACCCTTTCCTTATTATGTTACAGGGAATATGGCGACAGTTCATACTATAACCAGGTTGCAAAATTTAATAAGCTTACGGATTTAAAGAGGCTTATACCGGGCACTAAACTTTTTTTCCCACCTATCAATAATTCGTAGCAATATGCCGTTGAGCCAAACATTACCGGGAACCCAGAATACCGATTTGGTAACCTTCACAATTAAAGTGAATGGCACGGCAATTAATACCCAATATCAGGTAAAGTCAATCGGTGTAATCAACGAATTGAACCGTATACCTTCAGCTACACTAATGATATATGACGGCGATGCAGCCAAACAAGACTTTGCAGTAAGTAATGAACCTACATTTGCACCGGGCACAGACATTGAGATTCTGGCAGGTTACCATTCCGATGAAACATCTGTTTTCAAAGGGATAATCGTTCATCACAAACTTAAAGTACGTAACGATAAATCGGCTGTTCTTATTCTTACCTGCCGCGATAAGGCCATTAAAATGAGCCTTGCCCGTAAAAACAAATACTACTACAATCAAAAGGACAGCGACGTTGCCCAAACCATAATTGGGACCTATGGCCTCGATAAAGATATTGAAGATACTTCAGCTACCCTCCCTTCCATTGTGCAGTTTGATTGCA
>Ga0210388_10004188_pt1 | contig 11304 bp, 14 predicted proteins | sample IncBWC19OmetaG_FD_155485 | JGI IMG/M metagenome (GOLD analysis project Ga0210388, IMG submission 155485) | Forest soil microbial communities from Barre Woods Harvard Forest LTER site, Petersham, Massachusetts, United States - Inc-BW-C-19-O ...
GCCGGGATTTCCCGATAAGTTCATGCCTTTTATGGACGAGCCGCCCGGCGGCAAGATTTCGTCGGCGATTAGCACCGCCTACGGGTCGGTAATCAGGACGATGCGCAACTTCACCATCGAGACCGTCGACAAAGAGCCCAAGTGGCGGCATAAGGGCAAAACGCTTACCACCGGATACACGAAACACTTTTGATTCCAACCGCGACTCCACCGCGCCGAACGAGAGGATTAGGATGACTGTAAAAGACCTTCCGGGTGCGACAACCGGAACGCAGCCCTCGCGACTGGTCGAAATGTCGTGGGATCCGATTACGCGGATCGTGGGCAGCCTCGGAATTTACACGAAGATCGACTTTCAAAGGAAGGTCGTCGCCGAGTGTCATTCGACGTCGTCGATCTTCCGAGGCTATAGCATCTTTATGAAAGGCAAGGATCCGCGCGACGCACATTTCATCACCTCTCGCATCTGCGGCATCTGCGGCGACAATCATTGCGTTTGCTCGGTCTACGCGCAGAACATGGCTTTTGGCGTGAGGCCACCGGCGATGGGTGAGTGGATCATGAACCTCGGCGAGGCCGCCGAGTACATGTTCGATCATAACATATTCCAAGAGAACCTCGTCGGGGTCGACTATTGCGAGAACATGGTTCGCGAAACGAACCCGAGCGTATGGGAGAAGGCAAAGAAGACGGAAGCTCCCAACGCCAAGATCCACGGCTATAAGACGATCGCCGACATCATGACGTCGCTCAACCCTTTTACCGGCGAGTTTTATCGTCAGGCACTTCAGATTAGCCGGTACACGCGCGAAATGTTTTGCTTGATGGAAGGGCGTCACGTCCATCCGTCCACGCTCTACGCTGGCGGAACGGGCACCGTCGCGACGCAGCAGTTGTTTACCGACTACTACTCACGCCTCATGCGCTATATCGAGTATATGAAGGTGTGCGTGCCGCTACACGACGATCTGTTCAACTTCTGGTACCAGGCGTTACCCGGCTACGAACATAATGGCGAGCGGCGTATCCTGCTGGGATGCTGGGGTGCTTTCCAGGATCCCGATCATTGCGATTTCCAGTATAAGAACATGAGCAACTGGGGTCGTAAGATGTTTGTAACTCCTGGCGTCGTCGTCGACGGCAAGCTCGTCACGAACGACTTGGTGACGATCAATCTCGGCATTCGGATCTTGCTCGGACATTCGTATTACGACGATTGGGAGAGCGAAGAGACTTTCGTTGCGGAGGATCCGTTGGGTAATCCGGTAGATCGCCGTCATCCGTGGAACATGCACACGCTGCCGACGCCGAAGAAACGTAATTTCAACGGCGAGTACAGCTGGGTGATGTCGCCGCGGTGGTTCGACGGAAAAGATCATCTCGCACTCGACACCGGCGGAGGTCCCATTGCGCGTCTTTGGTCAACGGCGCTGTCGGGCTTAGTCGACATGGGAGGATATGTCAAAGCGACCGGGACGAGCGTTCAGATCAATCTGCCCAAGAGCGCGCTCAGCGGTCCTGTTTCGTTCGAATGGAAGGTGCCGAAGTGGTCCAATACTCTCGAGCGTAATCGGGCGAGGACCTACTTTCAGGCTTATGCGGCGGCTGCGGCGCTGTATTTCCTCGATAAGGCGTTCGAAGAGCTCAACGCGGGAAGGACGCGCTCCTGGGAGCCATTCACCGTTCCGGACGAGGCCATCGGGTGCGGCTTCACCGAGGCCGTCCGCGGCGTGCTCTCCCATCACATGGTCATCCGCGACGGAAAGATTGCGAACTATCATCCGTGGCCGCCGACGCCGTGGAACGGCAATCCCCGCGACGTGTATGGTACTCCCGGGCCCTACGAGGACGCCGTGCAGAACACGCCGATTCTCGAAGAGAATGGCCCGGATGCATTTAAGGGCATCGACATCATGCGTGCGGTACGCAGCTTCGACCCGTGCTTGCCCTGCGGCGTGCACATGTATCTGGGAGGCGACAAGAGTATTGAAACGGTCCACTCTCCGATAGCGCCGTTCGGATAGGCTCGATCGTGTGATCGACCAGGTAGCGGAACTACTCGCGGGCTTCGACGCGGATCAAACGCCGGGCCAGGCCCGCGAGCGTGCCGAAGAGCTCGTTCGGATCATCGCCTCGATGTACGGCGAGGGTCTCGAACGCGTGCTCTCGGTCTTTCATGCCGAGCTGGGCGATCGGTCGGATGCCGCCTTCGAGCGTCTGTGCGAAGATAAGCTCGTCGAGAACCTGCTTTGCCTGCACGGCCTTCACCCCGTCGCACTCGAAGATCGCATCCAGCAAGCCTTGCAATCCGTCCTCCCCTACGTCAACTCGCATAAGGGCAACATGCAGATTTCGCGGATCGACGGCGATGTAGTGTACGTCGCCCTCGAAGGCAGTTGCGATGGCTGTCCCGCTTCGGCGTCGACGCTCAAGCTTGCGGTCGAACGTGCGATCCTGGAACGCGCTCCGGAGATTCGCGAGGTTCGAGCGGAAGGACCGCCGGCAGACGTTGAGATGTCGTTGCGGATCCTGAGTCCGGCGTGAACGTGGCGAATCCAAGCGGCGCGGACAACGTCGGCACGCTGCAGGAGATGTTGAAAAAGCGTCCGCCGCCAGGCGAGCGTTGCGACTACTGCTCGACGCCGCTTACGCCTGAACATAGCCATCTAATCGAGCTTGCTGCTCGACGGATCTTGTGCGCCTGCCGTCCGTGTTACATCGTCTTTGAGCCCGAAGGTGCTGCCCAAGGGAAGTATCGTGCAATCCCGACTCGCTATCGTGAGGTTGCGGAGTTCGCGATTGACGACGCGGCCTGGGACGCGCTGCAAGTTCCGATCGGTCTCGTCTTTTTCTTCTACAATTCGCTTGAGAAGAAGATGGTAGCCTTTTACCCTAGCCCCGTCGGTGCGACCGAATCGCTCCTTCCGCTCGACACTTGGGGCGAGGTCATCGCGCGCTATCCCGTTCTGACCTCGATCCAGCCTGACGTCGAAGCGATTCTGATGCAACGTAATCGAGAGGTATCGCGTTGTTTCATCGTTCCGATCGATTCCGCATACGAGCTGGTCGGTCTGATTCGTATGTCGTGGAAGGGGTTCGACGGCGGCCAAGAGGCCCGCCGGAAAATCGGGGAGTACTTCGACAAAGTGAGGCTGCGCAGTCACGGCAAGGTGACGGCCAGGGTTTCATGATCGACCTAGGCTTCTCGGTAGTCGGCGCTCGTGCCGACCGTTACGCGGCCTCACCGATGCTCGCTCTCGCGCTGCGCGTCAGCGAAAGAAGCGGCACCAAGATCGACGCGATTGCGCTACGGGTTCAAATTCGGCTGGAAGTGCATCGGCGTCGTTACGTAGCTGAAGAAAGCGAGTTGCTCGAGGAGCTTTTCGGCCGCCCGTCGCGCTACGGGGAGACGCTCAAACCGATGCTCTGGACCCACGTTGCTGCGATCGTTCCGGCCTTCGAAAACGACACCGAGCTCGAACTATCCATTCCGTGTAGCTACGATTTTGAGGTCGCGTCGCATAAATACCTCGCATCGCTCAGAGACGGTGTCATCCCGTTGAATCTCCTTTTCAGCGGCATCGTGTTCGTCGAGAGCTCGGGTCGCGTGACGCCGGAGTTCGTGCCCTGGAGTTGCGAAGCACGCTACGCGCTACCGCTTGCGGTGTGGCGTGAAACCGTCGATGCGTTCTTTCCCAACTCCGCCTGGATTCGCGTGAACCGGGATCTGTTCGACGAGTTGCGTCGCTTTAAAATCGCGACGGGCTTGCCGACGTGGGATGCCGCATTCGAGCGACTCTGCGAGATCGCAAAGCTGCAGCGATGAATCATTTCGCGCCAGCTTTGGACGTCGCGAACGCGGTGCTCTACGAGGGCTACATCCTGTATCCATACACTGCGTCGGCCGGCAAGAACCGTATTCGCTGGCAGTTCGGTGTGATCGTTCCCCGGGCGTACGCGAGCAGCGGCACGGGGGAGCCCGCGCACGCGCAGACGGAGGTATTGCTCGAGTGCGAACACGACGCGCACGTAGATGCGCTGGTGCGCTTTTTGCACGTTGAGCGGCGGCAGGTCGAGGCCTACTCCGGATCGTCGTTCGAACCGGTTGAATCGCTTGCGATCGGCTCCCGCACGTATCTCACGTTTGATGAAGGCGTCGAGCGGGAGGTGCCGCTGAGCTTCCCGGTTTCCGCCGCTGAAAAAACGGCTGTGCCGATTGCGTTTGCCGCCGACGAGAAGGTCGAGCCGATACGCGACGAGCGTGACGTGCTGCGCGGCCGCGTCGTTCGTCGGCGATGGTCGCTGCACGGCGTGATAACGCTAGAGTGTGAGCCGGTGGCGGATCGGCCGGCCCTGCGCAAACTTCGCATTCGCATCGAGAACCAATCGGGGGTCGTCCCCGGCGAGCGCAGTTCCGCTCTGCGCACAGCCTTCGTTTCCAGCCACACCCTGCTCCACGCGCATGGCGGCTGGTTTTACTCCGCGTTCGATCCGCCCGAGGACGGCGTCGAGGCCGGCGCTACGCTCGTCAATCGCCACACCTGGCCAGTTCTGGTTGGCGACCAGCGTGTCGACTCACGGCGTTCACCGCTCGTCCTCTCGTCTCCAATCATTCTGTACGACTTTCCAGCCGTAGCAGCGCAGAGTGGAGGCGATACCTGCGACGCGACCGAGGTTGACGAACTGATGATGCTCAGCGTTCTCAGCCTATCCGATCACGAGCGTAGCGAGGCTCGCGCAACGGATCCACGTGCTCGTGCAATTATCGAACGCGCCGAGCGATTTGGCCCCGACGAGCTGCGGCGGTTGCACGGCACGCTGCTTCAAGCCAAACATGATCCTCCGCGGCAACCCGATCCTCCCCGGCAGCCCGATCCCTTTGGCGCGCTCGACCTTCCTGCCATGGACTGCGTTTTCGTCAATGGTTCGAAAGTCGGCAGGGGCTCCCTCGTCCGATTGCACCCGAAGCGCCGAGCCGACGTCTGGGATTTTTTTCTCGATGGCAAAGTTGCGACCGTTCGAGCGATCCATCAAGACGTCGAAAATCAAATGTATGTCGCCGTGACGGTCGACGACGATCCCGCCAGCGACCTGCATGATTGGTACGGCCGGTCGTTCTTCTTTTATCCGGACGAAGTTGAACCGTGCAAGTGCTCGTAGCCGGCATCGGCAACATCTTTTTCGGGGACGACGGCTTCGGTCCTGAGGTCGCGCGCATTCTTGCCGCCGATCCTATCGACGGCGCGACAATTGAAGACTTTGGCATTCGGACCTTGCATTTGGCGTACGAGCTGCTCTCGGGGTACGATCGTGCGTTCCTCATTGATGCCGTGCCACGCGGGGGCAAACCGGGCACGCTCTACGTGTTGGAGCCGAAGATGAGCGATGTAGGAGTTGCGCCCGATGCTCATCGCATGGACCTTGAGAGCGTTTTTGCACTCGTGCGGACAATTGGCGGGGAAGCACCACCCATTACGATCGTTGGATGCGAGCCGTCCGCCGCCCAGGAAACGCTCGACCTTACGGAACCGGTGCGACGCGCCCTACAGCCTGCGGCTAACCTGGTGCGCAAGCTCGTTGCGGATGCTTTCGCCGTCAACGCACAAATCGAAGAAAGGAAGAAAGTATGGACCGAGGCTTGATCGTCGGCGCGATCGCATTTGCGTTCGGTTTTGCTGCGGAACGGCTATTCGCCGGCCTGTCTAAGGATATCGCACGCTACGACGAGTTACGCGCGATGTCGGGCGAGCCGACGCTCGCCAAGCAACTCCTCTCGGAGGTGGCGGGTGTGTTCAGCGATGCAACCCTCGAGAGCGGCACACAGGGTCTAGTGGCTGGTTTGACGAGCGATCTCGTGCGCTACGCAAGAATACGAGGCATGTAAGATGGCGATCGGTGCCGAGAGCGGGACACGCTACGCCGTGGCGCCGTCGGACTCGTGGCTCGCGTTTGAGGGGCGTTCGACCCTTCATCGGGTAGGCGGAAAGGCCACAAGCCTCGGCGGCTACGTCGAGGCGAATTTCAGCGCGGACGGCGCGCTTTCGGCGCAACCCGCACCACAAATACACGTCGAGTTTCCGGTCGAGCAGTTGCGTTCAGGTAATGGTCTGCAAGATCGCGAGATGTGGAAGATGATCGACAGCAAGCGGTTTCCTCGCGTTGCCGCCGACCTTCGTGAGTTGCGGCCTACGCCGGCTCCGGGCCGATACGCGGCCACCGGAGATGTTACGCTCGCCGGGCGATCGCGTGGCTATGAAGGTACACTTACGCTTGCGAAGTCCGGGGATCGCTTGACCATCGAGGGCCAGCTGGATCTCGATATTCGCGATTTCGGCCTCAAGCCGCCCGCGCTGCTGCTCATCAAAGTCGACCCCGTTGTGAAACTCAATTTGCATCTCGAGGCGACGAGGTCAGCATGACCGTCACTGCGGGTTGGCTCGTCGCGGCCGCCGAAGAGAAATGCATGATACGCAAGACGAGCGACGAGCGTTTCGAAATTGTAAGCGGCGGCTCGTCCTTAACGTTTTTTGCGACCTCCACGACGCGGTCTGCCTACGGGAAAACGACTGAGCTGGGCGGCTATATCGACGCCGCATGGAACCCGGATGGGACGCTGGCCGGCGAGCCGGCGCCGCGGATGCACGTCGAATTTAAAGTCGAGAGCTTACGCACCGGCAACGATTTGCAGGACCGGGAAATGTGGAAGCTGATCGACAGTCAGCGCTTTCCAAAAATTGTAGGGGATCTGGGCGAGTTCAGCCCCGGTTCGGTTCGAGGACGCTACGCGGGTGCAGGCCAGATTACGCTCGCCGGGTTGTCGCGGCGTTATGAAAGCGAGTTTAGGCTCGATCGGGATGGCAAGCGCGCTACGCTCGATGGCGAGCTCAACGTTGACGTTCGGGACTTCGGCCTGAAACCGATGAAACTACTGGTGCTTAGCGTTGCCCCGCTGGTCAAGGTACGGCTGCACCTGGTCGCGGCCAGATCGGCCTGACCGTGTGCCTCGCAATCCCCGGTCAAATCATCGAGATCGCGACCGAGCAGCCGTTACTCGCGCGTGTCAACGTGGGGAGCGTGCGGCGAAACGTCAACATTGGTCTGCTCGAGAACGGCGAAGTCGCTCCGGGCGATTGGATATTGATCCACGTAGGCTTCGCGTTGAGCAAGATCGACGAGGCACAGGCCCAGGACCAGCTGCGCATGCTGCGCGCTATGGGGGAGGACCAGCTCGCGATCGAAGAGGTCCGTGGGTATTCGTTCGCGGAGCCAAAAGGCGAAGAAGATGAAATACGTCGATGAGTTTCGCGATCCTCGAGTCATCTCTCGCGTTGCACGCGAGATAGCGCGAACCGTCGATCCAGCACGGCGTTACCGCGTGATGGAAGTCTGCGGCGGCCATACGCATTCGATCTATCGTCACGGCTTGCGCGACGTGCTGCCCGAAAACATCGAGCTCATTCACGGCCCGGGCTGCCCGGTCTGCGTGCTTCCGACGGGACGTGTGGACGACGGCCTTACGATTGCCGACCGCGACGACACGATCTTGACGTGCTTTGGCGATATGATGCGCGTGCCGGGGACGAAAGGCACCCCGCTGGAGCTCAAGGCGCGCGGGGCGGACATTCGCATGGTCTACTCGCCGCTCGACGCGCTCAAACTTGCCCAGCAGAATCCGCGGAAGCACGTTTGCTTCTTTTCGATAGGTTTCGAAACGACGGCCCCCTCAACGGCTCTCACGATTCTGCGAGCGCAGGCGCTCGGCGTAACGAACTTCTCGGTCTTCTGCAATCACGTCACGATCGTTCCGGCAATGCGCGCCATTCTCGATTCGCCGGATATGCGGATCGACGGTTTCGTCGGGCCCGGGCACGTCTCGTCGATCACGGGTTGCCGGCCGTACGAGTTCATCGCGCGCGACTACGGCAAACCGGTCGTCGTCTCAGGCTTCGAGCCGCTCGACATCTTGGAATCGATCCTTATGATCGTTCATCAGCTGCACGCGAACGAGGCGAAGGTCGAGAACCAATACAAGCGGATCGTTCCCTGGGAGGGCAACGTACCGGCGCTGAGGGCGATGTTGCAGGTCTTCGAGCTGCGACCATATTTCGAATGGCGAGGTTTGGGCTTCATCTCACAATCTGCTCTGGCGATCCGAGCGGAACTCTCCGCCTTCGACGCCGAGCGAATCTTCGACATCCCGGGAGTTCGCGTTACCGATCCTCGGGGCGCGCAATGCGGCGAAGTGCTCAAGGGCGTGCTGAAACCGCCGCAGTGCAAGCTTTTTGCAACGGAATGTAATCCCGAGCATCCGGTCGGCGCGCTCATGGTATCGAGCGAAGGCGCCTGCGCCGCATACTATCGTTACGCGATGCGCGCCGCCGTCGAGACCTAGCCGTGACGGTCGTGCACTCGGCGCGCAAGACGCCGCGCTTCGCCGACACTCAAATCGAGATGGCCCATGGGGCCGGCGGCCTCGCGTCGCGCCGGTTAGTCGAAGGCCTCATCGCTCCATATTTCTCCAATCCGATCTTACAAGCGTACACCGACGCCGCAACCCTCTCGGTCGGCGGCAAGAAGATTGCAACGACGGCCGACGGATTTGTCGTTAGCCCATTGCGCTTTCCGGGCGGCTCGATCGGCGAGCTCGCAGTCAACGGGACGCTCAACGATCTGGCCGTATCGGCGGCTAAGCCGCTCGCCTTGATGACGACGCTCATCCTCGAAGCCGGCTTGCCGGCGGGAACGCTCGAAACCGAGATCGAGTCGATGGCCATCGCCGCGCGCAAGGCCGGCGTCACGATCGTTGGCGGCGACACGAAGGTCGTGGAGCACGGTAAAGCCGACGGGATGTACGTGACGACCTTCGGCATCGGCGAACTCGACGAGCGCGTGACGCTCGACCCCGCGACGATCCGGCCTGGGGACAAGATACTTCTCTCGGGCGCTATCGGTGCTCACGGCATCACCATTCTCTTGGCACGCGGCGAGCTGGATCTGCAAGCCGATCTTGTTTCGGACACGCGTTCGGTCTGGCCGCTCGTCTCGGCGCTGGTAGAAGAGTGCGCGCCCGGGCTGCGGTGGATGCGCGATCCGACGCGCGGCGGTGTCGCAACCTCGCTGAACGAGTTGGTGCGTGAAGTAAGCGATTGCGGCATCGCGATATTCGAGGAGTGCATTCCCATGCACGATGCGGTCCGCGGGGCCTGCGAGCTGCTCGGACTCGATCCGCTGCACATTGCCAACGAAGGGCAGTTCTTGGCCGTTGTCGCGCCCGAATATGCGGATGCAGCGCTCGCTGCAGTGCGGGGCGTCGCTGGAGGCGAAGGTGCGGTCTACGTCGGCGAGGCCAGAGCCGAACCAAAACGGTGCGTGATCGGCGTTAATGGCTACGGCGGAACGCGGGTAATCGACATGCTCGTCGGCGACCCGCTGCCGCGTATATGCTGAGATCTGTCGGCAGCCGCCAGGAACTGGCGGAGCGGATCGCTTCGTCCATCCGCAGCCGTGCCCCGATTGCACGCCGCTTCTTCGCCGCCGGCGCTGGAGCAATTGCGCAGGCCGCACGCGCAGTCGCAGAACGCTTGAGTTCCGGTGGGCGGATCTACGCATTTGGCCGCGGAGCGTACGCGACCGACGCGCAGCACGTCGCCGTCGAGTTCGTTCACCCCGTTCTCGTCGGCAAGCCCGCGCTGCCCGCATCCGATCTGAGTCTTTCGTTTAAGGCGTCGCTTCCGGCGATCCTCACCGCGCAGGACGTCGTGATTGGATTCGGACCGCCTAACGGCGATGCATCGGTGACGCGCGCGCTGGCCGAGGCCCGGACCCTAGGTGCCTTTACGATTGCGCTTCCCGGACGCGATGCCGATTTCGCGATGGAGCCCGCAACCGACGACGAGCGCGTGCATCAGGAGATCGTCGAAATCACCGGTCATATTCTCTACGAAAGCGTGCACGTATTTCTCGAGTTCCGGCAGCGCGATGACGACGTCGGCGCCTCGGCCTTCCTCTATCCCTTTCTGGGCGGCGAACAGCAGCCGATCGGTAACGTCTTGGCGCAAGTCACCACCTCGGTCGGGCAGAAGGCCGCCGACGCGGAAGCGCTCCGCGAACGCGTCGCTGCCGAAGAGTGCGAAGTAATCGCGGCCGCAGTCACGACGATGGTGGAAGAACTCTTTGCCGGCGGACGCCTGCTGCTCTTTGGAAACGGCGGCTCCGCGACCGACGCCACGGATTGGGCATTGGATTGCGTCATGCCGGGGCCCGGATCGACGCCGATTCGGGCGCTTTCACTCGCCGTCGAGCCTGCGACGATTACCGCCATTGCCAACGACGTCGGCCGCGAGTTCATCTTCCTTCGCCAACTGATCGCGCAGATACGGCCGCACGACGTCGCCGTCGGGCTCTCGACCAGCGGCGGCTCGCTGAACGTTATCGCTGCGCTCGAGGAAGCGCGCAAGCGCGGAAACAGGACGATCGCGCTGCTCGGCTACGACGGCGGAGAGATCCTGCGCCGTGCCCTCGCCGATCACGCGATCGTCGTACGGTCCGACTATATCCCGCGCATACAGGAGGCGCAAGGAACTATCTATCACACGATGCGCTGCGCGATCGATTGGGTTCGCGATGCCGCTTGAGCTCTTCGCTGCGAAGACCTGTCCCTACTGTTCGCAGGTGCGCGAACAATTGGAATTGGCGGGACGCGATTATATTGAATACGACGTCGAAACCGATAGCACTGCGCGGGTTCGTTTGCTGGAACTAGTCGGCCCTAGCGCAATGGTTCCGGTGCTGGTCGAAGATGGGCGTGTCGTCCAAGTCGGTGTCGCCGGGCGCGGTTGCTATGTCGGTAGCCGATAAGACATCCAGGTTATGCGCGGTTCGGCTTCGCGTCACCGGCGTCGTGCAAGGAGTCGGGTTCAGGCCGTTCGTCTATCGGCTCGCGCAACAAAATGGCATCACCGGGTGGGTTCTGAACGGTGAAGACGGCGTGCACGTCGTCGCCGAGGCTAGCGACGAAGCCATAGCCCGATTCGTGGATACGGTGCGTGACCATCCTCCGCCGGCCGCGCACGTGGCGTCTTTTGACGTAACGCCCATCACGCTGACCGGTTTCGATGCATTCGAGATTCGCGATAGTACCGCCGGCGAAGCGCCTACGGTGCGCATCTCGCCGGATCTCGCGGTCTGCGACGATTGTCTGCGCGAGCTCTTCGATCCGGGCGATCGCCGCTTCGGCTATCCGTATATCAATTGCACGAACTGCGGTCCGCGGTACAGCATCGTGGAGGGATTGCCATACGATCG
>Ga0210388_10004191_pt1 | contig 11302 bp, 7 predicted proteins | sample IncBWC19OmetaG_FD_155485 | JGI IMG/M metagenome (GOLD analysis project Ga0210388, IMG submission 155485) | Forest soil microbial communities from Barre Woods Harvard Forest LTER site, Petersham, Massachusetts, United States - Inc-BW-C-19-O ...
GCATTCGATGGTCGCCTATGGTGGTGACAGCCGCCTCCCACTTGCCGGCGATGCCGCTCACATCCAGCTTGTGACGCCGGATCAGATCGTCGATCAGCGTGCTCTTGCCGATGGTGCCAATGATTACCGCATCTCCGCCATGTAGATCTTTTTGATCCTGCAGCAGGCTGGGCCGATCACCAGTCACACGCTGTATGTCGGTGCTCAGGTCTCCCGCGGCGCGGATCACTCCAGGCCAGTCGCTGCCGCTCACCAGTAAGGGAACCGCGGTCGCATGATCGACCAGCGGAAATGCCCCAGCTGGAGGCTTGTTGGAGACGTAATGGGCCTCGCCAATTGCCATCGCAGGCAGCGGAGCAAGGGAAAACGCCAGCAATGCGGCCCCCGCGATTCCAGATTTGAATCGAGTCAAGTCCACGCCCTCCGGCGAATTGCGCATCGCAGCAGCCCGTTCAGATCAATCGGCCTCGGTTGCTGCTCCCATGAGGGATGTTAAGGCATACACGCGGCCCGCCGCGAAAGGGCCGCTCCAGCCGGGAGCTGCACCATTGAAAGCACGGGCTCGTCGACTTTGCAAGGATGAAAAGAGCCTGAAATCGGGCTTGTTCTCGATATCTAAGTTATTAGTAATATACAAGTTGACTGTATGGCGGAGAGAGGGGGATTCGAACCCCCGGTACAGCTTTTGACCGTACAACGGTTTAGCAAACCGCCGCCTTCAGCCACTCGGCCATCTCTCCGCGTCTTGGTGGGATTATACCGGAAATTAAGCTTCCGGCGCGCTCGGGGCTCAAATCAGGAGTATCTCAGGTGTATCGGTGGCATTACCTTGATGTTCATCCTTCCCGCCGATCATTTTTCCCTTTCTCGAAGAGGCAACTGTTGTTAGATTCGCTGGAGATGCCCCTGATCTTCCAACCCGTCCGGCGCAAGATGCGCTTTCTGCCGCTGATTGCCGCCACGTTCTTCATGGTGTCCGGCGGGCCGTACGCCATTGAGGACATCCTGGGCGGAGCCGGGTATGCCAAGGCGATCATCATTCTCCTGGTTCTGCCGTTTCTGTGGTGCCTGCCCACCGCTCTCATGATCGGCGAACTGGCCAGCGCCATCCCCGCCGAGGGCGGCTTTTACATCTGGGTGCGCCGCGCCATGGGGCCTTTCTGGGGCTACCAGGAGGGCTGGCTATCGCTCTCCGCCAGCATCTTCGACATGGCGCTTTATCCAGCAATCTTTGTTCTCTACCTGGGCAAGTTCAACCCCGCGCTGACTGACGATTGGCGCGCATACGCCTGGTCGCTCGCGGTAGTGGTCCTTTGTTGTTTGTGGAACCTGCGCGGAGCCCCTGCCGTGGGTGAGGATTCGGTGTGGATGTCCGCCTTGCTCCTCGCGCCATTTGCAATCTTCATCCTTCTTGCGTTCTGGCGCGGAGTCGCGCATCACCCTGCGGTGCAATGGGTCCAGACTGGTTCGGAGTCGGCGCTCTCCACCGGCATCCTTGTGGCGCTGTGGAATTACATGGGCTGGGACAACGCCTCGACGGTTGCGCAGGAAGTAGAGAATCCACAGCGCAACTATCCGCGCGCCATGATCGCCTCCATCATCCTCGTCGCCTTCTCCTACATTCTTCCCATAGCCGCCATGGCCGTTGCCGGAATCTCCTCGACCGGCTTCACCACCGGCGATTGGGTGCATTCCGCAAGCACACTCGGCGGCCCGCTGCTGGGCTTCGCCGTGGTAGCCGGGGGCGCCATCACCGGCATCGGCATGTTCAACGCACTGGTCATGAGCTACTCGCGCCTGCCCATGGCGATGGCCGAGGAAGGCATGTTGCCCTTGGTCGTAGCCAAACGCAACAGCCGCGGAGTGCCATGGGTGAGCGTGGTGCTCTGCGGGCTTTCCTGGGCGCTGGCTCTCAAGCTGCCCTTCAACAAGCTCATCTCCATCGACCTCATTCTCTACGGAACGAGCCTGCTTCTGGAGTTTGTGGCGTTGGCCGTTCTCCGCATCCGCGAGCCAAAGCTGGAGCGGCCCTTCAAAGCCGGCAACTTTGCCGTCGCCTGCCTGCTGGGCGTGGGACCTGCGGCGCTCATCGGCTACGCGCTTTACGCCTCGCGCGATGAAAAACTCATCGGCACCACGTCGGCGTTGCTGTTCGCGTTTGGAGTGGGCTTGCTGGGGCCTATCCTTTACTGGGCCACAGCGCGTCCGCTCTCGCGCCGGCGGCTGGCTTCTGCCGCTCCGGCGGATTGAGCACCGCGCACCGCAGTGTTTCCTGGTGACGGCCCAGTTTGAAGGGTACGGGCTTCAGCCCGTACGTCAGACGCATGAAAATCAACCCGGGCTTCAGCCCCCGAGGGAATCAACCTTCGAACGGACCCTCCGCACTAAGCCTTTGACGACTTCTCCGCAGCCTGTTTCGCCTTGCTGTCGTTGAACTGCTTGGCCGACTTCACCACCTGGTCGCGCGCATACGCCGCGTCGTGCCAGCCCTTGATCTCCACCCGCTTGCCTTCAAGATCCTTGTAGATAGAAAAAAAGTGCGTGATCTCCTTCAGCATGTGGGGATAAATATCGGTGTAGTTCCAAACATTGGTATAGCGCGGGTTATTCTTTCCCACCGCCAAAACCTTTTCGTCCAGAACGCCCTGGTCAAGCATCTCCAGCAGCCCGATGGGCCTGACCTCCTGCACACAGCCGGGAAAACTCGGCCCCGGCACTAGAACCAGCACGTCAAGCGGATCGCCGTCGTCGCTCAGCGTTGAAGGAATAAAGCCGTAGTCGCCGGGATAATGCACCGGAGAATGCAGGTTGCGGTCGAGCTTGAAAACGTGCAACTGCTTGTCATATTCGAACTTGTTGGTCCCGTCCTTGGGGATTTCGATCACGGCTCGAAACACTTCAGGGGAACGGTCGCCTATGGGTAGTTCCAAATAATTAACCATTTCTATTTGTTTCTCCTTTATGGGGTGGAAAGTGGGCTCGGCATTGAGAATCGAGTCAGTTTGAAATGCATGCAGATTCGAGGTTGAAGAAGAACTCCATTTGAGCCGTGTTTTGTGTCGGGGCACGACTTTAGTCGTGCCGAAAAGGCCGCAGTACCGTTGGGCTTCAGCCCCTGCGGGACCGTATTCGAAAACCTATCCCGCTGCCGCCGCGTCTGAATCGCCGCTGGTAAGGTGCCGGTCATACTATAATCAAGGAAAATGAAGGCCCATGTCTATGTCACTTTAAAGTCATCTGTCCTTGACCCTCAGGGCCAAACCATCCAGAACGCTCTCAGCAAGATCGGATTCGCGGGAGTTGCTGCGGTTCGCCAAGGCAAGTATTTCGCGCTTTCGCTGGCCGATGGGCTAAGCAGCGACGAGGCCAAAGCGGAGGTAGAGCGCATCGCCAAAGAAGTGCTCACCAACCCCGTGATTGAAGAATACACATACCGCATAGAGGAATAGGAGGGTCGCGCGATACCGCTCTAGCGGCGCGTGCCCGGCCCAGCCACGCACATCCACGGATCAATCTTTTTATTTATTAACGTCCCAAGGTTAACTCTCACACGGCAAGAAGAGAGTAAATACGGTTCCTGAACCATGCGCGGACTGGCGGGATTTCACGTTGAGCGATCCCTGGTGCCGTTCCACGATTTCCCGGCTGATCCATAGTCCTAATCCCGTGCCCTTGTTGCCCTTCGTGGTAAAAAACGGCTCAAAGATGTGGGTGATTGTATCGGCGGAAATTCCCGAACCCGTGTCTGCGATTGTGAGCATAACCCCGCTTCGCCCAGTCCGCCAATCTGTGCTTTTCCGGCTGCGAATAAAGAGGCGCCGTTCTTTTCCTTGCATTGCATCGATCGCGTTGCCAATCAGGTTGCTCAGCACCTGTCGTATCTCACCATCAAGGCACGTCACGGGCTGCAAGGTACGATCGCGCCGCTCCACCTTCGCGCGCGCGTTCGAGATTCTGCCCTGATACAGCGGGAGAGTGGCATCGATAAGACTGGCAACCGTGACCGGCCCTGGGTTCGTCGATTGTCTGTGAAACTGCAATGTCTGGTTGGCAATCGCCGAAACCCGGCGCAACTCAATCTCCGCGGCCACCAGGTACTCCTTTGCCTCCGGATTAACAGCGTTGCTCTGCGCCAGATAGATCAGGTTGGTGACCGCTTCGAGGGGATTGTTGATTTCGTGCGCGATCGAGCTGGCAAGGCGGCCGACGGCATTCAGCTTTTCCGACTGAAGTAGAATTTGCTCAGTCCTCTTCACATCCGTCACGTCGACGCCGAGCACGATAATGCCGGAAACTGTTCCATCCTGCTCCCGTCTTGGCTGATAGACGAAATCCAAATAGCGCAATTCAAGAGGATGATCGGGAGTTCGGGTCAGTTGGATGGGAATGCCTCGGCCAACATACGGCTTTCCCGATTGATACACCTCGTCGAGCAATTTGATAAAGCCCTGTCCCTCGGCCTCCGGCACCCCTTCAAGTACCGGCTTTCCAAGAAGACTTCGGTAGCCCATCAGTTGCTGATATGAACTGTTCATCATCTCAAAGATGTGTTCAGGCCCACGCAGCAAGGTGAAAAATGCCGGGGCCTGCTCGAAGAGATCGGCAAGTCTGTCCATCTCTCGCTGCTGCGCCAACTTCGCCAGTATCGTATTCGTGGTCTCCGTGCAGACCACCAGAGTGCCGCCGATTTTCCCTCCCGGCGTATAGACCGGACTGTAGCCGTAAGTCCAATAGACGTCGTCCAGCCGGCCATTGCGAATGATTGGCACAAGCTGGTTTTCGTGCCAGCTTGCTTCGCCCCGCGTCATTACCGCTTCGATCTGCGGAAAGATGATCGGCCAGATCTCAGGCCAGCAATCTTCGCCCTTTTGCCCCAGGGCGGTCGGATGCTTGCCCTCACCCAGGCTGGGCCGGTAAGCGTCGTTATAAAACTGGATGAGGTCTTCGCCCCACCAAAGGAACATCGGGTGGCGCGAGTTCAATAGGGTACTTACAGTGTTCAACAATACTTCTGGCCAACAATCGATTGAGCCTATCGAGGTTTGGCTCCAATCGAACGTCCGGGTCAGATCGGCCATCTCGCCGGTCCCGAAAACCTTGCTCGCTCCTCCGTCCACGGAGAGGGAAGGCGCGGCATCACTCTTCTTTTCAGGTGCCGTCGTCACATAGGTTCCTCTGGCAGGTCTGCAGGTTGCTCGAAGTGATTCTACGGCAATCAAGCCGGGCACTCCAAGCCGTTGGGGTTTCCATCGAATAGTCTGAGGATCCCAAACCGAAGTTGCGCAAACTTGCTAACTCGCTGCACTTGAATTGAGATCCGCCGAACCGGATCGTCCAGCCTGCTCTTTGCAAATCCGCCTATGGCACACACTCCGGCCGCAGCGCATAAGTGGGATCGAGCCAATGTAAATAAGTCTCCAGAATGTGATAGCAAAGCAGATTCTTCTTGGCGAAATCCGAGGAGTCGAACGAGTATTCAACATCCACGTGGCCATAATCGAGAAAGACCGGAATATGAAAAGGCAGCTTCGGAACCAGATCGGGTAAATTGACGATCCGCCATGAAGTAATCGGCAACTGGTTGAAGAGATGCACGAACTCCATGTTGCCCACACGCGGCGACGCGAACGTACACAGCGTACCGATATCGAACTTGCGCTTGGAATCGTTTTCCATCACAAACAGAGTGGCCAGCGCCGAACCCAGGCTATGCCCCGCCACCACCGTTGGCCGTCGCCTGCGCGTCCCAGCCACAGCCGGAGCCAACCCGCGCTCCGCTTCGCGGCTGATCGCCAGTTGCTCCAACTGGTCGGCAAACGATCCGCTGAATGTTTCCGGCGTCGCGGCCGCAGGGGTCAGAGCCGCTACCTCCGGCTTGTTGTACTTCACCACCTTCAACGTGCTGTAAATCTTGTCGAACCCGCCGGCCACGCGCCCTGCTGAAGGAACTTGTCGAAATGGAACGGGAAGCGCCGCAGCATCGTCGATCCATTCCATCCCGCATTCGGTTCCACGGATCGCGATGATGCGCTCATCCGGGTTATTCACGCCGTGAGCAACGATGCCGTAGAACTTTGGCTCGGTGAGTGTGAGGATAAAATCGGACATCAGAATCCACGCGCCGAGCTCATACTCGGGCGGAATGCCGTTGGGTTCAGGCCGCAGCGGGTCCGCGCTCTGCGGATTCCCGTACATCGTGTAAGCGGCCTCGACAAACTTCCCATAGTACAAGGCTTGTTGCTTATCGAGTGTTTGGCCCACGGCACACCTCCAGGCAGCGGAACGATAGCTGCATCCTACCCGTTGAAGCGGCTACAGACAACATCTTGTTCCGTGAATATTCGCAATCGCCGCCGCCACAACCGTCCCGGCCATCTCTCCGCATGTCGCATCGCATAGAATGTTTCCATGTGCGGAATCGTCGGATATGTCGGCAAGAGGAAAGTTGTGCCCATCATCATCGAGGGGCTGCGGCGGCTTGAATACCGCGGTTACGACTCGGCCGGCATCGCCGTCGGCAGCCCGGGCAGCGCAACGCTTGAGCTGCGCCGCGCGCCCGGCAAACTCAGCAATCTTGAAGAGGTGCTGCGCGAACATCCGCTTGAGGGCACTTTCGGCATCGGCCATACCCGCTGGGCTACGCACGGCCGTCCCACGGAAGAGAACGCCCACCCCCATCGCGACTGCTCTGGCCGCATCGTCGTGGTCCACAACGGCATCGTCGAAAATTATCTCGATCTCAAGCGCGAGCTCGCCGCGCAAGGCCACCTGTTTGTGACCGAGACCGACACCGAGATCATCGCCCACCTAATCGAACAGGTCCAGAAGGACGCTGAGGATGCCGGCTCACCCGTTCTTCTCGAAGTAGCCGTCCGCCGCGCCGTCAAGCGCCTCACCGGAGCTTTTGCGCTGGGAGTTCTATCCGCGGCCGAGCCTGACAAGATCGTCGCCGCACGCTTCGGGCCGCCAGTGGTGATTGGCATCGGCGAAGACGAGTCCTTCATCGCCTCCGACGTTCCCGGCGTGCTGCACCATACGCGCAACATCTACTTCCTCGCCGACGGCGATATGGCCATCCTCACCCTTGCCGGCATCCAGCTCACCGACTTTGAAGGCAAGCCGGTTGAACGCGCTCTCACCCGCATTCAGTGGGATCCCATTCAAGCGGAAAAGGGCGGCTACAAGCACTTCATGCTCAAGGAAATCTGGGAGCAGCCGCGCGCCATTACCGACACCACGCTGGGCCGCGCCTCGCTCGACTCCGGCAAAGTCTACCTCGGCGAGATGAAGATCGCCGACGAAGAACTGGCTGCCGCCTCCAGCATCAACATAGCCGCGTGCGGAACCAGTTGGCACGCTGGCCAGGTGGGCAAGTACATGATCGAGCGTCTGGCGCGCCTGCCCGTCGATGTCGACTACGCCAGCGAATATCGCTATCGCAATCCCATCCCCGACCGCAACGCGCTCGGCCTGCTCATCACCCAATCCGGCGAGACCGCCGACACGCTTGCCGCGCAGCGCGAGATGATCGCCCTCGGCTCGAAAACCGTAGCCATATGCAACGTGGTCGATGCCATGGTGGCCCGCGAAGCTCACGGCGCAATCTACACTCACGCCGGCCCTGAAATCGGCGTCGCCAGCACCAAGGCATTCACCGCGCAACTCACCGCGCTCTTCCTGCTTGCGCTTAAGCTCGGCCAACTGCGCGGCCGCCTCGATACCGAACGATCCATCGCCCTCATTGAAGCGCTCAGCCACATTCCCGGCAAGATCGAAGAGATTCTCCGCTCCCGCTCGGCGCAGTGCGAAGAGCTTGCCAAAGATTTTTCCAACGCTCGCGACTTCCTTTATCTCGGCCGCGGCATTCACTTCCCCATCGCTCTTGAAGGCGCGCTGAAGCTGAAGGAAATCTCCTACATCCACGCCGAGGGCTACCCCGCCGGCGAAATGAAGCACGGACCCAACGCACTGATCGACGAAACGCTTCCCGTCGTCGTGCTGGTCACGCGCGACGAACACGACCCCGCCTCAAAACTGCGCTACGAGAAGACCCTCTCCAACATTCAGGAAGTCACTGCCCGCAGCGGCCGCGTCATCGCCGTAGCCACCGAGGGCGACACAACAATCGGCAGCCTGGTGGAGCACGTCATCCACATTCCACCGGCCATCGAAGTGCTTTCGCCGCTCATTGAAATTGTCCCGCTGCAACTGCTCGCCTATTACATTGCCGTCCGCCGCGGCTGCGACGTAGACCAGCCCCGCAACCTCGCCAAATCCGTTACGGTAGAGTAAATTTGGAATCCAAAAGACTTTTACATTCAGGTTCTTTCCACAATGCGAATTAATCTCGGAGTTATCGGTTTGCTTCTCGTTTGATCCGGGCTGGTTCTGAAGCGCCATTGGGGAACGGCGCAGATAAGGCTGGAAGGAGAGCTCCCATCAAGACATCGATGACGCCGGAGTTGCGGGCACGTCTCACGCAGCATTATCAGGCTGCGCTTGAGATGCCTGCCGATCAGCGCGCTCAATTCATAGCTAAGGTCTGCAAGGGTAACAATGAATTAAAGAATGAGTTCGAAGCATTATTGGCAGCAAACCACGATCATGCAGATCTTCCCGATACCCCGCCGATAAATGTGGATGCACCTGTGAATTCAACGCAGCATCTTTTTGTCCAGGGCGAGCTGATCGATGGACGCTTCAAGATCGTTCGTCTTCTCGGCACAGGCGGCATGGGTGAGGTCTATGAGGCACTCGATCTCGAACTGGGGCGCGTTGCCCTGAAAACGATTCGCCCCAGCATAACCGGCACGCCGCAGCAATTATCGCGGTTCAAGAAAGAAGTTCAACTGGCGCGAAGAGTCAGTAGCCCTCATGTGTGCCGGATTCATGAATTGCATATGACGCAGTCCGGCGCCGACGCCCCCCGGAACGCATTCCTGACCATGGAATTCCTCGACGGCATTACTCTTGCCGACAAGGTTCGAGACAGCGGATCCGTGCCATGGCGCGAAGCAAAGCGAATTGCAGTCGAGCTGTGTCAGGGCCTGCAGAGCATCCATGAAGCTGGAGTCATCCATCGCGATCTCAAGGGCCGCAATATCATGCTTGCCCTGCGCAACGGCAAGCCATGCACCGTGCTCATGGACTTCGGCATCGCGCACCAGTTGACGCAGCATTCGGGAGACACGTCCACAGCGCTCACCAGGGACGGCGCTTTTGTTGGCACGCCTGACTACATGGCGCCTGAACAGTTCGCAGGCGGAGAGGTAACTCCGGCCACCGACGTCTACGCTCTCGGCCTGGTTCTCTATGAAGCTCTAACCGGCAAGAGGCCGTTTGTGGCCGATGCGGAAGACGGCGCTTACACGGGCAAGGCAAAGCACCTGGTCCGCGCATCCTCAATGCAGCCGGGAGTACCAAAGCTCTTCGATCGTGTGATTGCCCGCTGCCTGGAGTACGATCCGAAACGCCGCTACCCCTCAGCCAGGGCCGTCGAGCAGGACCTGGGCGGAGGCTCGTTCGTCTCCTGGATCGAACAGAAGCCGCTGCTCGCAACAGCTTGCGCCGCCGCCGTCGTGCTCTTGTTAGGCGCTGTGTTGCTTATTCCAGCGGTGAGTGAACGCGTAAGAGGTATCTTCCTTTCCAGTTCAGAAAAACACATTGCCGTGCTTCCCTTCGAAGTCGCCGGAACCGATCCCAACACGCGCGCGCTGGGAGACGGCCTGATGGACTCCCTCGCCGGGAAGCTCAGCAACCTTGACGCGGTCAACAAGACTCTGTGGGTGGTGCCCGCTCAGGAAGTTCGATTGCGGAAAGTCATTGATCCGGTATCGGCAATGCGCGAGTTCGGCGCGACCATCGTGATTGAAGGCAGCTTTGAGCGGTCGAATGACGTGGCGCATCTGAAGCTCACCCTCATTGATCCGGCCAAGACCCGCGCCATCGGCTATATCGATCTGGAAAACAGCACTGGAGATCTAGCCGGCCTGCTTGATGAAGCAGTAACCCGCGCCGGGCGATTGATGAATATCTCCATCGATGCCCCACGCGAGCACGATACTTCAGGGCCGGCAGGCGGAGCCGCATACGAGGACTATCTTGCCGGCATCGGATATTTTGCGCGGTTCGACAAGCCCGGGAATATCGATTTGGCGATTGCCGCACTGCAAAAGGCAGTGGCCAAAGACCCGCGTTTTGCCCTGGGGCTGGCGCGCCTGGCCCAGGTTTACACCATGAAGTATCGCTTTGACTCGAACCAGCAGTCGCTGCAACGCGCCGAAGAATACTGCCGCCAGGCGGCGGAGTTGAATGACAACCTTCCCTCAACCTATGTTGCGCTGGCCAGCGTCCACCTGCTCACCGGCCGGCATGAGATGGCGGTTGAAGAATATCAGCACGCCATCGAGCTTGATCCGCGCGACGCTGAAGCTGTCTCCGGATTGGCCAATTCCTATATGAAGCTGGGCCGCGTCGCGGATGCGGAGGCTGAATTCATCAAGGCGGCATCGCTGCGCCCCGACGATTGGGGCGGCTACAACGAACTGGGCACCTTTTACGACAACCTCGGCCGCCACAATGAAGCTGTCGCCCAATACCTCCGCGCATTGCAGCTGACCCCGGATAACGCTGGCGTGTATGAGAACCTGGGCGTCGCCTACAGCAACTCCGACGATCCCAACATGGTGGCCAAGGCGGAAGCGGCACTCAAGAAATCCATCGAGCTGAATCCCTCCTACTATGCGGCCTACGCGGACCTTGCTTTCCTGTACGCGGGCCAGCATCGATTCCAGGAGTCGATCGCCGCAAGCAAAATGGCAGAAGACTTAGAAGACAAAGATCACAGAAACGATAAAGACGACGAAGACTATAACGTGCCGGTCAATTTGATGATCGCCTACGAATGGCTCAAAGACACGCAGAAGGCCGATGCAGCAGGCGCGGAGGCCACGGAAATGCTGCAACACCAGGTCGGCATCGATGCGGAGAATGCCGAAGCTGAGGCTACCCTCGCTGCGCTCTTCGCCAAGACCGGCGCCAGGGAGAAATCTTTGCACCAAATCCACATTTCCCTTGCATTATCCCCAAAGAATGGATATGTTCTTGGTCAAGTTGCCGATGCATATGAGTTGATGGGCGATCGCAAAAATGCGATTGTTTATCTTCGCCAGGCAATGGCGCACGGGCTCAGCCGGTTGCAGGTCAAGGAAGATCCTGAGATTCAGCCAGTCCTCCAAGATCCCCATTTCAAATCGCAAAATCTTAACTAGGCCGTGGACCTCCGGTCCCGTTCAAGCAATAT
>Ga0210388_10004193_pt1 | contig 11301 bp, 25 predicted proteins | sample IncBWC19OmetaG_FD_155485 | JGI IMG/M metagenome (GOLD analysis project Ga0210388, IMG submission 155485) | Forest soil microbial communities from Barre Woods Harvard Forest LTER site, Petersham, Massachusetts, United States - Inc-BW-C-19-O ...
TTGGTCATTCCCTCTCTCACCACACGAGAGTGCTATATCGCGCGCACGACCGTCTGTGATTTGCCCCCCAGCCGGGTCTTACGCGGAGCCTTCGTCTAGCTTACTGCAGCCTGACGCGCGGCTCGTGCGTAAGCACGTCGAAAGCTCGTTGTCATGTGACAGTCATTCGCGCGAATGTAGTGAGTGCATAGCGAGCGCATGGATGGTGCATGGTGATAGAGGCTATGATAGCGCGTCAGTCGATAGACTATCGAAACACGGGAACATGCGTACACGGCATACACGGCATACACGGAGGGGCCAGAGGGTGACCCTTGGTAGGAGGGTGAGTGGTAAGGTAGGTGTAAGGAGAGAGTAAGGTAGGTAGTAGTTGTAAGTAAGTATATAAAAAAATATATCATAATAATAATATGAATACTAAACTACATATAGCTTACTGACACCTTACACCTCACCTACCCCCTCCCTAGGCATGCCTCGTCACGCCGTCGTGTATGCCGTGTATGTCGATTTTCAATGTTGCGATGTTGCATCGACCAAAACCTAGGGTTTGTACCTAGTAAATAGTGTTTGCATGTTTCAATGTGCCCACCTACAATAGTAGTCATGGAGTGGCGGTGCGCGGTAAGCCCCCTCCCAGGTAGCAAACGGCAATTGCCCGACGAGGTAAAAGGGGGTTGCAGGGCCAGTGCCCAACGATGGTAAGGGGCTGGACAAAAGTGCAACGATGTATGCGCGCCGAGTGCGGTGACCCCGCACTAGGTTCTCCCTGGGTTCAGGAGCGCACGGTTGTGTTTAGTTAGACTGGCTTACGTAGTGGAGACTATGATGACCATGGATCAATTTAGAAGTGCGGTGGCATACGCGCTGGTGGCGATTGAATGCGCGCCGGTGAGTGGATGGGAAGAGGAAAGAGAGGTGGCGGATTGTGCCGCGAACGGATATACGGCTTATGAGACGGCGTGTTGGTTAGAGATGTTTAGGGCGTGCGTGGAGGTAGAGGAAAATGTATAACATGTTTAACAAACTCACAGACTTCATCCGCGCCGTGCATGACGCATTGCGACCTTACCAAGTGATGGTTGAGTGGGAAGGGACAATGAATGTGCATTACGCGTGGACTGTGGACGATGCACTGAGCTGGCTGGAGTGCTACCCACGGGACTCGCATGGGATTGTGCTGACGCGGGGGTATAAGTTTGTGGTGAGTCGCGCGTCAGGGTCGCACTTTTTGAGGAGCGCAGAATGAGCAAGGTTCTGTTCGGGTTTGCGGTAACGTGTTTGGTAATGGCTGCGCTTGGGTGGCTGAACGTCTGGCTGTGACTGGCTAGTGCGCTTACCAAAGGGTTCGCCCTTTGGCTAGTGTATTGGATGGAGGTGAGATATGGCACGTAAGAAAGTATTTCCGGAATGGTTCCGGATAGCGCTGCAGCAGGTGGCGAGTGAAGGTGAAGCGCTGGCTGAGTTTAAAACAGCGAGTGAGTGCGCGGGGCAACGGCTTTCGTTTTATAAGTTTCTCGCGGAAGTGCGCAATGATCCGGAGGATGGATTGTGTGAGGTGGCAAAACAATGCGGGATTCACATTGTGCAAGCGCCACTGACGAAGGTCAAACGGTTTTTGCGGTTTGACACGAGTAATGCGACGGCGAATCCGCTGGCGATAGCCAATGCGGAAGAGACAAAAGAGGCAATTGCACAAGAGGAAATGATGCGGCAATTGCGCGAACAGTTTAAAAAGTAGTTTGTATTTTGCGGTAGATGGACTATACTGAATTCAGCCAATCGGTGATTGGCGCATACCCGGGCGATAGCCCTAATTTAGTGGAGATTGGCAAAATGTCAGACGTTCAAGAGCAAGGCACGGTAGAATCGACCGAGGTGGCGAAGGCTGTGAAGAAAATGAAGCTGAGCGAGACCTATGGCGAAAACGGCGTGGTAGTGTTTCGCGCGGAGTTTGCCAATGGTGCCGTGCATCAATTCACGTTGGACCCACAAGCCGAGATGTATGCGCGGTTTGCCACGCACGGGGCGCGGCAGAAGCTTAGCGATGCCGGTAGCACGAAGAAAACGGCTGAAGAGGCTGAGAAGGCTGTGTCGGGTTTGATCGAAGCACTCGAGAATGGCGAATGGAGCATGAAGGGCTCGGGTGATGGTGAACCCACTGGCGGACTGTTGGCTAAGGCTTTGGCGAATTTGTACGGCAAGACATTGCCGGAAGTGCAGACTTACCTTGCAGCACTTGGCGCGCCGGCGGCAACGGATGAAAATCCGAATCCGGCTGTGGATGTGAAAGAACGCGCGAAGATTCACGCAGCCTTGCGCGCACAGGACGAAGTCGCGGCTGAGATTGAACGTATTCGGCCGCCGAAGAAGGAAAAGAAGGTTAATGAGGCGGCAAGTGTCGCGGCTGCTAACGCGCTGGCTGGGCTTAGCGGGCTGTAATCGGCCGGGCGTAGCTCGGCGCATGGTGAGCCGTCCTACGGGACGGCGCATATCCAGGGGGTACTGGGCGTCTGACTAGCGTAGAGTATCGGGGAAGGTTAGTCACCTTTCAACGGCTTGAACTAAGACCCCCGCGATATGCGCAATGGTGCGCGGGAACGTGGAGCGAATGATGAAAACGTGGCTGTTTGTTACGACGTGGATTAGAGATGGAAGGCAAGATACGCGCCGGTGGTCGGTATGCGCGACAGACCAATTGTATGCGCATAAGCTGTATTGTCAATTGGTCTGGGTGCAAGATTTAAACTATGATGAGTTTGAGTCGTTAACCATTACGATTGAACGGTAGTAGTGTCTCCTCCCGTGTCAGGCGTGGCGCGGGATTGATCCGAGGCAATGGCAATTGTCTAGAGTACGTGGAGTTGACTCGCCCGCGCGGATCTGTTTTATGCCAGTGCCTAGTTAACCAGTCGTCAGGGTGAAAGAGACCTGAAAGGGTTGCTCAAGTCTCCACCTCGCATGCGGGGCGAGCGTAAAACTAGGCACTCACATAAGACAAAGGAGGTGTGAGATGCATATTGAGCAGATTAGTGACCAAGCAATGACCTGGGTTGCGGTTGTGTTTTTGTTTTGGCTCGGTGGAGTGTCAGCCTTCGCGATAGCTTGGCAAGCTACCATCGAGCTGATTGACGTAGTACGTAAGCGGCTGGAAAAATAGTACTTGACAAACACCGCCGGGTTTACTATAATGTAAACTAGCGGTTGAATGATTCTGTAGTTAGCCAGGGTTTTGCATTGTTGTGGAGACAACTATGTTTACCGTTCAATGTATTGTAGAGCTGCAGTTAGGTTGCACTGCGCTCGCTTGGCCATGCACTCGCAGGGCTATCATTATTCTTACGCACGAGCCTTCAGACGCTGACCTTTGCGCGACAAAGGAGCTGGCTGAGATGCTCGCGCTAGAATGTCTGGATGGTTATCCCACAGTTATCCGCGCATGCGAAGTCGTGCCTTGGGGAGGTTGCTATGCTTCCGACTTTTGAGGCTCTGGTAGCCCAAGCCACCGCGCAGACCAAGCCCTATTGTTGGTTTGTGAAGCAGTCAAAATGCCGCGCATGCGGGGAAGTGCATGAGATGCAGCCTGTGTTAATGCGCGAGGAACGCTCGGGCTGGTGGCTGCAATGCAATGAGCCACTGGAAGAGCACGCTAACGCGCCGGTGAAGTTTGAGATAGTCGAACTTCAATGGTGTAAGAACTGCCACAGCGAAGCTGCCAAGCGATTCACGGCGGATTTAAAGAACGCAGTCGATATGTATGCAAACACAACAACTCTCGCGTCTCGAGTAGTGAAATTGCTAGACGACTACTCGCGCGCAAGGGCAAAGGAGCATTTTCACCATGCCTAGACCGGCGAACGCGAATCCTCCGCGCGAGGTTCACGTCAATCTACCTGCCGATCTGGCCGAAAGGCTCGATCGGTTTTTGTGGTCTGATTTGCTCGGCAAAGTACCGTATGGGGCTAGGTCGGACCTGTTTGTGAGTTTGCTGACGAATTATTTGAACATAGTGGAGGGAGAGGAAAATGAAAGTGTCTGAGCTGATTAAACGGCTATGAAAGTAGTCCTGAATGGCTGGCATATTGAGAAGGCTACGTTGGTTCAATGTATTTTCACGTGGCTTCGTCTGGAATTTTATGAGGCGCGCGATTGGGTAATTGGGCGCGCGCCGACGAGGATTGAAAAATGACAACTGTGTATTTTGTTTTCGAGCTGGCTTCGGGGGAAGTGAAAAAGACCGAAGACTGGCACCGCGCAAAGCCGTTTTTCACACAGCCTGAATACACTGTGTTAGTCGTCGAGGAAGGCATTTGTCCCGAGTTCGCACATGTTGTATTCAACAGAGATCGCAAGATTGTTGCTTATTTACCAAAGGGAGAATTTAAGTGACCGACATAGTCAGGGTTTTGCGTATTTTAGAGTACGTAGGACCGCGCGCCGATGTGGAATACACGCTGAAAAACAATGCAGTGCCGTCGAATGGCCAAGTCGATATGGGGCATCTCACCATTCGCTCGGCAATCATCGGCGAGTTTCCAGAGATTCTCGCCAATAAAGGTAACCAACGATCGGACATGGAATACGGGAGCTGCGAATGACCCCAGAAATCTCGGCTAAACTAGCCATGTGGAGGCAAAAATGTGCCCTCGGCACAATTACGCGCGAGGAGTTGAACCAAGCGATCGACGACTTGCGAAAAGTGCGACACGGTGCAGCGACTGTGGCGCGTGCATCTTCAGTGGCCAAGGCACGCGGGACTGCGCCAGGTGTGGATGTAAAATCTATATTGGGCGGCTTAGGCCAGATGGTGAAGAAATGAGCACAGATCAAGAGCGTGAAGATCCGCGGTACATCGAAGCCCTGCGGATCGCTAACCAGCGCAGGATACACAACAACGAAGTTGCCGCGATAGCAGACCGTCGTCTCGATCGCGAAGTGGGAAGCTACGCGGCAGTGTCGTGCGACGTGCTTTGCCTTGATGGTTACTTCGACGTGGAGTCGCTGTTGGCAGCCGCCGCGATACTGAAGGAATATCTGGAGCACAAGCAATGAAGACTGCCATGATTAGCATTGCCGTTGCTGTCTGGCTCTTCGTAGCCTGGACCATAACCCTCGACGTCGTGAACATGCGCGTGCCAGGGTATTTCATAGGAGAATGCAAGTGATTGATCAGTCGGCAAATAGCCCCGAGCGGACTATTGTGACGTGGAAGCCGGATTATGACAAACGATGCGCGGTCTGTGATGGTTTTCCAGTTGTCACAGGCGTGGATGAAAACGGCGTCGAAGTCTATCCCACTAAACTTTGGGCGAGAGACTTCAACAATTACATGTGCGGCGTTTGCACCTGGGGCGAAGCGGCTTGTATTGACCCGGAGAACTGGTGATGGACATATTATTTTCGTTGGCTCTTTTGCTACTTATCCTCGCATTCGTGGCTATACTGGCCGGTCTGGCGAGAAACATATGGAGGGATAAGTGAACCCTAACACACAGATTTTCCTGAACTACATCAAGTACAAAGCTGCGATTCAACGTAATTACGGCAATTGGGCTTTCTTTCCAAGCTTTGCCGACTACCGCGACTCGTGGCTGCGCTTAATGGGAGAATGAGATGTTTTACTTAGGCAAGTGTAAAGTTGAACCCGTACAGGCTTATGTGTTTGACGAGATGGTTTTTACGTTTCCGTCAGATTTTACAGTCGATGAGGATAGGTTCTTCGACGACCTCGAAGACTATTGGGCCATCAGCCTGGCGGATTTCCTTCGGCATTACTACGACGTGGAGACATTGTGATGACAAAATTTACCGTAGGCATCTATGCTCGTCTGGCCGAGCATTACGATTATGCTAAAAACAAAACAGTCGAAGAAATCCAGTACAAACTTCACGACTGGGCCGACGAGCACGGCATTGCGTTTTATCGCAAGGAGGGGGAAGTTCTAGTTTGTACGCGTGAGATAGAGTTCGACGAGAACGAAAAACTTACGCGCGAACAAGTTGTGATGGGAATGGTAGCCGGCTTGCATGAAAAGCAAACTGAACTCCGCGCGGCCGCGCAAATGGAGTTGAACGCAATTGACGAGCAGATCAATAAGTTGCTCGCAATTACAGACCAAAGTGTCGAGGAGCTTCCGTCTGACACAGTCTTCGCGCCGTATCCGCGCAAGCCCGCGCAAGATGCCACCGACACGGAGTTCGACGACATACCGTTTTAAAGCCTACGCCGGGAAATTCGGATCAAAGTCTTAATGCCTTCGGGCTAACCGCGACAGCACGTGTGCATAGTTGCAGACCACCTCCCGAAAGTACCGGCACCTAATTCTCCATCAAGCTCGCTTCGGCGGGCTTTTTGGCTGAGGGTCTTACCTCACTCAACCATCGGGGGCTGCCATGAAAAGGCACATGACCGTAATAGCAATAGCTCTGGCTGCGAGTGGCACGGTGCAAGCGCAGTCGTTTTTTGAAATAGAAGCCGGCATTGGCGCGGCATCTTACGTTCGGACTGGCAACAATGTTTACTATGATCAAGGGTTTGCTCACTCGACGCCAATCAACGCGCCAGCCGGTCGTGTGGGACTACTGGCGAACTTACTACAGCCAGCTGGATTTACTCCTGGCCTCCGAGCCCACGCGACCTATTACAACTTCGGCGCGGTCACCTGGCACGCAACCGTACCCGAGGACGGATTTACGCGAAACGGAGTGTCTGGCGGTTACAACGCCTCGACAGACAGTTGCACCAACAACAACTGTGGCACGTTTCGGAATTTTTCGTCCTCTGGCCTCACGCAAGCCGTTGCGCTGACGGTCGAGCCGTACTGGGACATTGGCCATGGGTTTACACTGGGCGTAGAAGCCGGTCCGGCATTGTATCGCGCGGAGTGGAATACCTACGCTACCGCGCTCACAGCGGGGGACTTCGGTCCAGCCGGGACAGTGCAAGACATCTCGGTCAAGGCCAAGTGGCAGCTTAGCTACATCCTCGGCGTCTCGTTGAGCCGTGGTCCCGTTTCCCTCCGCCTAAACTACCTTTCAACCCGCCGCGCAGGAGATCAAAACCCTGTCGGCACGAAAGGTGTGTTCATGGGCACTTTTAACTACTCTTTTTTCTAGGAGCAGAAATGAGCCTTGACGTCTATCTCCGTGACGACGATGGGAATGAGTTGTATCATCGCAACATCACGCATAATCTGACTCACATGGCCGACGCGGCAGGTTTCTACCGCTACATGTGGCGGCCAGAAGAGTGCGGCTGTCGCCTCGCGTGCGAGATCGCTGGCCCTATCCGCGCTGGTTTGGCCGAGTTGAAAGCTCGCCCGGAGTTCTACAAGCTCTACAGCGCCACCAATGGTTGGGGCACTTACGAGCAATTCATCCCTTGGCTCGAGGACTATGTATACGCCCTCGAGTCCAATCCTAAAGCAATTGTGGAGGCTTCAAGATGAGCCTTTGTGTAAAAACTGGCGCGGACGTGTGGGTTAACTCACACCAGCGTCTGATCCATTGTGACGCTTACCACGTCCCAGGCGAGTTCGGAGACGGCTGTTACGTCTTTCGCTATGTCGGCGAGAGCCTGGACAGCGGTATAGGTTCAGCCAATATCAAAGCCGATCGCGCGCAAGCCGACTTTATACTCATGGACGCCTTGATCGACGCGCAACATCGTATCCTCTACCTCGACACGATGAACGTTATCGTGGCTCCCTACGACGACGTGCTGGAGATAACGTAATGCTTAACCCCACCGGCCACGCTCGGCGCTTCCCCTCCGTCATTGATTCGACAATGATCGCCGCGCTCTCTTGCTCCAGGAGATTCGATGCAGCATATATTCAAAATTACACCCCCGACGGAGGAAAGTCCATACACCTCACAGCAGGAGCAGCTTTTGCGCGAGGCCTTGAAGTTCAGCGCCTCGCCTATTACCAAGGGTTCTTCGATCGAGATGTATACACCGCCATCACTGACGACAACACCGGAGCTATCCGAATGGAGGTCACTGGCCAAGAGCATTGCGTCATTGAGACCCCTGACGACTGTCTCACTCTTGGCATCGAAGCCCTTATGCTGGCCTACGGCGAAGAGCCTGAGCATAACACAGCCAAAACCTTGGACAGAATGTGTGGAGCTCTCGAGTTTTACTCCAGCGTCTTCCCGCTCGATGATGCCACCTTCGGCACCATTGCGACTATTGGTGACAAACCTGGCATTGAGTGGAATTTTTGTCTACCGTTTCCAGTCAACCATCCGGAGACCAACATGCCCCTTCTTTATTGCGGGCGGCTCGACGTCATTCTGGACATATACGGCGGGTGTTATCAGGTGGACGACAAAACTACCTCTTCACTTGGCCAAAGCTGGCCTAATCAGTGGGATATGCGGGGGCAGTTTGCTTCCTACGCATGGGGTGCGCGTGAGCTTGGAATCAAGATCGATGGAACTTTGGTACGAGGAATCTCTATACTCAAAACCAAATACGACTCCGCCCAAGCCATCGTTCATCAGCCTGACTGGAAAGTAGACGAATGGCTGGAAGGGACTTGCCGCAAGCTGGAGATTGCGAAGAAGCATTACCTCGAAGGCATCAGCATTCCCGCCTTCGGCGAGCCCTGCAACGAATACGGTGGGTGTGAGTTCAAAACCCCCTGTATGGTCCGTGATCATCAAGCCTGGATGGCGATGAACTACGGGGAACGTAACTGGAATCCTTTGGAAAGACACTAGGAGGTGTAAAATGCCTTGGGAATCGACGAATGAAGCACGGCGGCGTAGTATTAGTATTGCGACAAAGAGTGCCGGCGGGCTGCTGAATTATTTCTCTTCGGTTGAACTTTATCAACAGTACTGCCAGGATTTGACTAAGCTCCTGCACGATGATCAGATGGACTCTTTCCACGTTGCTATTGACTTCGGTCTCGGCGAGCTGATTCAAACCGAACCCGGACCAAGCCCCGAGCTAGTCCAAGCTCGTCTGTCCTACCTCGCACCACTGCCGGCGCTTTCTTGCTGCGCCGGTATTTCCGGGCCTTTGAGCCTTTTGTTCTAACCTTGGAGCTTTACTAATGACAGCATCAGCAAATGGCACGACTATCCCTTCCGCGTCTTCCATCACAGACAACGGCGGAGGGGTATGGACTGTATCATCCGGTACAGTTCTACTAAACGGCAGCGATGCCGGGTTCACCGAGGACGTAATCCTTCTCCTCTGGTGGAATGGCACAATTTACCAGGAGAACATTAACGATGATTGGTGGAGCTGGACCGCAGGAAATTGGGTCTCGTTCCCGGTCGATCCGCGCAAGACTTTCTACGGCGTGAACCTCCACCCTGGGCTTGCCATTTACCAGTCCCTCGGTACCGGCCCAGTTGTCACCTTCATGCAAGAGCTCGGCGTCACAGTAGGCCGTATGGACTGCTACGCGCCGACAGACAACACAATCATGGCCACATGGTGTGAAGCCCTTTTCAACGGTGGCCTCGTCGGCTTGCCTATCTTGATCGCCGCGCCTGTGCCGGGTGACGAAACAACCTCGTACAACAACGGTTACGCGCTCGGGCAAGCAATTGCCACAGCCTGTGCGCCATACACCGCGTTCTATGAGTTGAGCAACGAGCCTGACGCTTATTGTGGCTGGACCGGGGATGGCCTCCAACCCCAGTGCTATCCGGAAGACGAATGGCTCGCCGTGCGCGGAACCATGCGCGGGGCTCACGACGGTGTCCTTTCAGTCCAACCCAACGCTGTCCTCGTTTGGGCCGGTCAAGTCGAGCTGTGCGAAGGCTTCACCAACGGTATGACCACAGGCGTTGACCCTGATGGCAATACCGGGGGACCGATCGTCTCTGCCAACACCATCACGTGGCACTGGTATCAGTCGTCTGGCAATATCGAGAACACTGGATCGAGTGGCACCGCGGCACCTTGCGGTTCCCCTACCGGAGGCCTGAACATGCTTGCCTTCGCCTCGTCCTTCGGTCTCCCGGTCTGGCTCACCGAGATCGGCAACACGGCCGGCGATACCCAGGCGCAGCAAAAGACCTACCTTGACGCGGCAATGGCTGAGTACTACGCCGGCGCATCCACTTACAACCTGCAAAACATCACCTGGTACGAACTCATCTGCGTCTCAGAAGACGGCGGTACCTATGGCCTTGTAGCCGAGAACGGAACGACGAAGCGGTCGGCCTTCAACGCGCTCAAGACTTTCATCACTGACAATCCATCGCCACTTTAAGGAGCCCGCCATGGCCCGTGAAACAAAATCTCGTGAATCGGGCCTGGCCTCGATGAACAAACGTCAAGCTGCCGCGCGAATGAGCGTCTATGGCACCGGAATCAAAGGCAATGTCGAGCGTCTTATCGCTCTTCATCCCGAAGGCCTCGACGTAGGCCAGATTCTCAAAATGCTAAACGAAGAGTCCAACATGGCCGTCTACGGCGCGTGTAAAGCCCTGGCCAACGAAGGCCGCGTTCGCATGGTTCGCTCCCACCATGCTGGTCGCGGTAGGCCTGGCTCGACCTACTATCCAATCGAACAGCCTGTCGTTGCCAAACCGGCTTCCTACGTTACTCTCGAAGCCATGCAAGCTCACGCGCGGAGCCTACTCACCAAATGAACGACTATACCCACTTCTCCGTCGACGGCCAAGACGTGTTTACCGAGACGCTTTATCCCGACCAGCCCGTGAACCTCGGCGCGTATTGCTGGACGTGCGGAGAAGTGTGGTGTCGTATCAACTACGGCGCTTCCTCTTGGCGCCTCACTGGACTTTATTGCTGCAAGTGCCGCCCTCGCTTCGGAGGCTCCCTCCGCGACATTTACAGCAACAAGGTCATGGCTACCTTACCAAAGCCAATGCTCATACGTGAATTTCTCTTGGAGGCGCATAGACATGAAACCTGAAAATCTTATAGCAACCTTTGTAGTGCCAAAGGTGCCATCAGACACCTGTGGGCTTACTTCGCCGGAAGTCTTTACATGGGACGACTTTTTCGTCAAACTTCGTTTGATCAACTTAAACGACAGAGCAATTCGTATCACAATAGCTTATGAGGATGAATAGACATGAAACACTCTTATGTAACCGAAGCCCAACTTGCACAAATGGGCGCCGACTGGCGTTTTAAAACTCGCACAGCCATGCTCGAATACATGAATCGAGATTCTCTCACTTGCTTCATCTGCGGCAAGCAGTTCATCGCCCTCGGTTGCCATGTGAACGTCACTCACGGCATCTCTGCGCGCCAGTACAAGTTCGCCTTCAATATCCCACAGACCCAAGGCCTTCTCGGCAAAG
>Ga0210388_10004194_pt1 | contig 11300 bp, 3 predicted proteins | sample IncBWC19OmetaG_FD_155485 | JGI IMG/M metagenome (GOLD analysis project Ga0210388, IMG submission 155485) | Forest soil microbial communities from Barre Woods Harvard Forest LTER site, Petersham, Massachusetts, United States - Inc-BW-C-19-O ...
GAACTCCTCGCCGCCGTAACGGGCGACCAGATCGTTGGCGCGCCGGCCGTGCTGCAGGATCTTGGAGACCCCGCGCAGCGCATTGTCGCCCGCCAGGTGACCGTGGCGGTCGTTGTAGCCCTTGAAGTGATCGACGTCGATCATCAGGATCGACAGCGGCAGGCCGGTCCGGTTGCTGCGCTCCATCTCCAGCGACAGGCGCTCGCGGAAGTGGCGGTGGTTGTAAAGGCCGGTGAGACCGTCGGTGATCGCCAGCTCGGCGAGCCGGGTGTTCAGGTCCTCGAGCTCCCTGGTCCGCTCGACGACCTTCTCCTCCAACGAGGTGTTGAGCGTCGCCAGCTCGGCGTTCTTGCTGCGCAGCTCGGCCAGGAGCTCGACGCGCTCGCGCTCGAGTCGAAAACGCGAGAGCAGGCTCTGGATCGTGAGGCGCAGGTCGGGCTCGTCCCAGGGCTTGGGGATGTACTGATCGAGCCCCGCCTTGTTGATCGCGTAGACGACCGCATCGAGACCGGCCTGGCCGGTCAGCAGGATCTTCACCGTCTTGGGGCTTCGACGGTGAACCTCCTCGAGGAGCTCGACCCCCTTCATGCCCGGCATGATCTGATCGGCGATCACCACCGCGATCTGCTCGCCGTCCTGCTGCAGATCTTCGATCAGCTCCAGCGCCTCGCGCGCGTTCTTGGCGACGGCGATGTCGCACTCGTTGCCGAAACGGGCGGAGAGCTGCTGGCGCAACGCCGCCAGGATCCCTTCCTCGTCGTCGACGCAGACGATGTGCTCGCGCGCCGCGGTGCCGGCCGGGGTCACGCGCGCTCCTTCTTCGACTCTGATCGGCCGGACTCCGATCGGCCGGACTCCGACCACGACGGCCAGGCGCCGATCGCCGCCTCCGTCACCGGCTCCGGCGCGGGGGCCGGGCCCTCGATCGGCAGGCGAACCTCGAACCGCGTCCGCCCCGGCTTGCTGTCGACGCGGATCGTCCCCCCGTGCTTCTCGACGATGCGGGCGCAGATGCTGAGCCCGAGACCGGTCCCCTCGCCCTTCGCCTTGGTGGTGAAGAACGGCTCGAAGATCCGCGCGGCGACCTCCGTCGAGATCCCAGGACCCGTATCCTCGATCGCGACGATCACGTCCCGGTTCTCCGCCTTGGTCTCAATCAAAATCTCGCCCCGCCCGTCCATGGCCTGTATCGCGTTGTGGATCAAATTCGTCCACACCTGGTTGAGCTCACCTACATATGCCGATATCGCTGGCAATGACCCAAATGATCTCCTCACATTAACGCCATTTTCTCCGTACTTCAACTGATGCGAGAGGATCACCAAGGTGTCCTCGATGCCCGCGTGCACATCAACGCGCTCGAGAGGTGCTTCGTCCAATCGGGAGTATCGCTTGAGCGCGCCGACGATCCGGCGGATGGAGCCGATGGCGGTTCGGATCGTGCCGGCCGTGCGGGCCAAAAAGGCCACCTCGCGCAGGTAGCCGGCCAGCGGCGCCAGACTTTTGTCGCCCACCAGCGCGCGCAGCTCGGGGGCGACACGCTCGCCGATGGTGCCCACCTCGGCGAGCATGGCGGCCGCCTCGGCGGCGCCGTCGACGCCCGAGAAGACGGTGCGCAGCCGCCGCGCCTGCTGGCGCGCCTCGATTGAGGTCATGAGCGGCGCCGCGATCATCTCCGGCAAGAGGCTGTCCATCAGCTCGAAGAAGCGGGCCACCGACGCGGCCGGCAGCTCGAGCGCGGTCAGCGCCTGGGCGCTGTGACCCAGCCGGCGGACGGTCTCGGCCAGCGCGTCGACCAGGCCCTGGACGGCGGCCGCGGGAGAGTTCACCTCGTGCGCGATGCCGGCGACCAGCATGCCGAGCCCGGCCATCTTCTCCGAGTGGATGAGCTGCCCCTGCGCCTCGCCGAGCTCGTGCAGCGTCCGTTCGATCTCGGTGTTCGCCTTCTCGAGCTCGGCGGTGCGCGCCCGCACGCGTGCCTCCAGCACCTCGGAGAAGGCGCGCACCTCGGTGTAGAGGCGGGCGTTCTCGATCGCGGTGGCGGTCTGGTCGGCGAAGGTGACCAGCAGGCGCAGGTCGGCCTCGCCGAACGGCGACTCGCCGAGCCGCCCGATGACGATCACGCCGACCAGACGCTCCTTCAACGTCAGCGGCGCCGCGATCACGGGGCCGGTCAGCCCGGCGGAGAGCGCGGCCTCCATCAGCTGCGGATCGGCCTCCACGGCCGGCGTGCGGCGCGCGCGCCCCAGCGCGGAGACCGCGGCGGCCAACCGGGCCAGCCGGCCACCGACCTCGTCGCCGGCCACCGCACGGACCACGAACTCCGGCGGATCGGCGCCGATGGCCAGCGCGATCGCCGCGGTCTTGCCGCCGAGGACGTTGAGCACCTCGGTGGCGACCGAGCGGAGCACCTGTCCGAGATCGACGACCGTGCTGACCGCGCGCCCGACCTGGTGAACGGTGACCAGCTCGCGCACGCGCGCGGCCAACCCCTCCTGGTTCTCCTTGAGGCTGCGGGTCATGATCCGGAACGCCTCCGCCAGATCGCCGATCTCGTCGAGGGTGTCGACCGAGATGCTGGTGTCGAGATCGCCGCGCGCGATGGCCAGCGCGCCCGCGTGCAGATCCTGCAGCGGCCGGGTCATCCGCCGCGTCAGCAGGTTCGACAGGACGATGGCCAAGAGCAGCGTCGCCAGCGCGCCCGAGACCAGCGTGGTGATGGCGCGCCGGCGCGCCACCGCCAGCGGCTCCCGATCGACGGCCACCCCCAGCAGGCCGACCGAGTCGGCGTTGACGTCTTGAAGCTGACCGAAGGCCACCGAGTACTCGTGACCGTCGACCTCCAGCGGCACGACCGAAGTGGCGGTGCCCGGGCCGGCCACATGAAATCCGTGCGGCAGCGTCGGCCCGACCAGCCGCGCCCCGGTCGCCGCCATGAAGGTCGAGGAGTTCGGGGCGTGCCCGACGTAGACGACCACCTCGCGCCCGGCGCCCAGCGCCGCCTTGAGACGATCGACCACCGTCCAGTCGATGGGCACCGTCACCACCACGGCGCCGAGGAGGCGCAGCGCCGAGTCGGTGAGCGGCAGCGCGGCGCGCACCACCAGGCGATCGTGCGCGCTCTCGATCGAGACGGTGCGCTCGTAGTCGAGCGCCCGCAGGATGACCGGCGAGCGCGCCGCCGGCTCCAGCCCCGCGCGCCCGGCGCCGGTCAGCAGCTCGTCGCAAGCGCCGCGCGAGCAGCGGGCCACGATCCGCCCGGAGGCGTCGGTGATCTCGAACAGCGATCCCGGCGTCGCCGCCGACAGCGCGCCGAGCCGCGCGCGAATCGTGGTCCTGTCCGAGGCGGCGCTGGCCGCCAGGAGCTCGGGATCGGCGCCCAGCGCCGCCGCCCCCGCCGCCACCTCCTGCACCTGCCCCAGGAAGAGCCCCCGCGCGACCTGCAGCCCGCGCTCCGCCTCGAACTTGATCCCCTGTTCGACGCTCGAAAAGATGAGCGCCACCGCCACGACCGAGACGACGATGACCGGGCCGAGCGCCGCGACGATGAGGGCGATGCGCAGGCGCCGGCGGAGGCCCTGCCGGTGCAGCGGCTGCGCCACCGTCTGCAGCGTCCAGTTCGAGCTGCCGCGCCCCAGCCACTCGGGCGGACGGTACATCGCCGAGGCGCGCAGGTTGCCGCTCGAGGACTTGTGGCGGGCCGAATCGCCCGCCGGCGTCGGACCGGACGCCTTGGCCGACCCCTTGCCGCCGCCCCAGACCGACCGCCCCTTCACTGCACGTGCTCCGCGAACCGGTAGAGCCCCATCGCCGACGGCTGCACCACCAGGCCCCGGATGTTGGTCCGCTCGGCGAACACGACCTTGGAGTGCGCCAGCGGCACCCAGGGGACGTCGATGGCCAGGATCGCTTGCGCCTGCGAGTAGAGCCGCTCGCGCTCGGTGCGATCGGTCGTCCGCTGCGCCATGCCGATGACGTCGTGAAACCACCCGTTGCTGTAAAACGCGATGTTCGACGGGCGGGTGCCGGTGGTGTTGTCGGAGTCGAGCAGCGTGTAGAGGAAGCTGTCGGGATCGCCGTTGTCGTTGAACCAGCCGTGGAGAGCGAGATCGTGCTCGCCGGCCCAGAGCGCCCGCTGGTGGTCGGCCGGATCGCTGAGGATGACGTCGACCTTGATTCCGACCTCGGCCAGGCAGTGCTTGATGATGTCGGCCACCCGCGCCGGGGCCGGCATGAACTGGCTGGGCGCCGAGGGCGCGAACAGCTTGAGCGGCGCCTCCCGGTCCCCCTGCCAGCCGGCTTCGGCCAGCAGAGCGCGCGCCTTGGCCGGATCGTAGGGATAGGTCACCACGTCAGAGCGCGCCCCCCAGACGTTGGGCGGCAGCGGGCCGATCGCGGGGATGCCGAGCCCCTGGTAGACCAGCTTCACCAGCGCCTCGGTCCGGATGGCGTGGGCGATCGCCCTGCGAATGCGCGGATCGTTGAGCGGGCGCCGCTGCGTGTTCATCGCCAAGTACGAGACCAGCGCCGCCGGCGCCATCGCCAGCCGGAGATCCGGATGCAGCCGCACGAGCGGCAGATCGTCGGGCGCCAGCTGCTGGATCACATCGGCGGCCCCCGACTCCAGCGCCTGCAGCCGCTGCTTGGAATCGGGCATGGCCAGAAGGACGAGGTATCGCGTCCGGGCCGGCTGATCCCAGTAGGTCGGATTGCGCTCGAGGGTGATGCGGTCGCCGGGGATCCACTCGACGAAGCGGTAGGGGCCCGAGCCGATCGGGTGGCGGCCGAAGTCGTGCCCCCATTTTTGCACCGCCGTCGGCGAGACGATCGCCGCCGGCCCCATCGCCAGGTTGGCCAGGAAAGGCGCGTAGGGGCGATCGATCTCGAACATCACGCGCAGCGGGCCGTCCGAGCGGACGCGCCGGATGTTGTGGTAGGCGCGCGTCCAGACGAAGTCGGGCTCGTGGTGCGGGTGCTCGGGGATGATCTGCCGCTCGAACGAAAAGACCACCGCCTCGGCATCGACCGGGGTCCCGTCCTGAAAATGCATGTTCGGGCGCAGCTCGAAGGTCCAGACCGTGCCGTCGGCGCTGACCGACCAGCTGGTGGCCAGATCGGGCTCCGGCTCGAGGCGCCCGGGGGAGAACCGGACCAGGCGTCCGTACACCTGCTCGGCCACCTCCAGCGACTCGAGATCGTTGGTGCGAGCGGGATCGAGGCTGACCGCATCGGTCGAGCGTGCCACCACCAGCCGATCGGCCGGGCCTCCGGGCAGCGGCTGGGCGCTCTTGCAGGCGCCGCCGAGCGCCCCGAGCAGCGTCAGTCCGCACAGACACGAGGCAGCTCTCAACGTCCGACCGTCCCGTGACCGACCGCGCCGAGCCGGATGCGGATCTCCGCCTGCTCCGCCCCGTCGACCCGCCGCAGATCGGCCGCCACGCCGGCGTACTCCCCGGGCGCCACGCGCATGATCGGCAACGTCGACTCACGGCGCAGCACGATGACGTTCGGATGGCCCGGCTCGACGTCACGCGCCTCGACGAAGCGGTATCCGCCGGCGCGGGCGACCACCAGGTCGCCGGGCGTCCCGGGTGCGTCGAGCCGCGCCGCCCCCGGCAGCTCCACCGTGGCGGTCATCCGGATCGGGACGTCGAAGCCGAGCATCAACGCCGTCGAGCGCTGGGGCTCGGCGGCGAAGCGGCGTCCGGGTTGCGAGCGGAAGAAGGTCGGCGCGATGCGCATCTCGCGGCCGCCCGCCAGCCGATCTGCCGTGGCACCCACCACCGCCACCGCCAGGTGCGCGCTGACGAACGAGTAGCGCACGCGGGCCGTGCCGACGCGGCCGGAGGCGTCGCGCGGCAGATCGACCTGGAGGTCGCGCAGGCGCGCGCCGGGGAACTGCACCCCCAGCCAGCGCTGCTCGAAGTCCTCGCGCAGGCGAACGCGGTCGGCGCCAAACCTGTCGACGAGATCGGCCCACTCGAGCGCCGGCCACCCGGCCAGCTCCTCGGTCGCCACCGCCGACCCACCGCCCCGTTCGTCGAGGCGGATGGTCATATCGATCGTTCGTCGATCCTCGCCGGCGGAGCTCCGCGCCAGGCCGAAAGAGCCGTCGCGCAGGCTGAGCGTGCGGGCGCCGTCGAGCCCCGGTGGGACGTAACCGAACGCCGCGTGGCGCAGGCGGAGATCCGCGTAGACCGTTTTCGGCGCCAGGTCGAAGGCCACCAGCGTATCGGCGAAGTCGTCCAGCTCCTGCGGTGGCGTGGCCGCCCCCGCGTCGGCCACCAGGCGCGAACGGGCCAGCACCACCTCGGCCGGCAGGCCCAGCTCCGCCGCCAGCGCCAGCGTCAGCGTCACCCGGCTGCCGCGGCCGCGCGCCAGCGTGTACCCGGCGGGCTCGGCCAGCTCCTCGGTCGCCTCGATGTTCTCGGTGACCCAGTCGACGATGGCGGCGGCGACGCGCGCGCGATCGCTGCCCGCCGGCGCCGCGATCCTCTTGGCCAGCGCGGCCACCGCGGGCGAGACGCGGACGGCGTCATGCAGCTCCTCCGTCAGGTAGCGGGCCCAGGCGTTCCATCCCACCCCGCTCGACGCCCGCACCGAGGGGACGTATTCGATGGCCGGCACCGCCGAGCGCTCGGCGAAAAGCTGAGGCACGTCGGTGGCCACGAAGGTGGTGATCCGGACGCCGCCCGCCCCTTGGCGCTCGGTCCCCTTGGGCGCGCCCGCTCGCGCGTCGACCGCCAGCGAGAGCCCCGCCGGGGTCACCAGCTCGAGCTCGCTGCGCGCGATCGGGGCGTCGAACGACTGAAAGAAGAAGCGGTCGGCGAGGAAGCCCGGGGCGAACGCCTCGGACGGCCCGTGCGTCTCCAGCAGCTCCCATTCGACGTAGTCGCCGATGGCCAGATCGGCGGCAGAGACGCTCTCCTTCCCGGCGATCTCCTCGGGCTCCCGCGTCGTCCCGTCGGACTTGTGGGTGCGCAGGGTCAGGATCTCGGCGCCGGCCGGGACCTCGATCTCGCCCCAGCGATCGATGGCGTCCTTGCTGTCGACGCGCACGATCTCGTGCGTGAGGGTCATCGTGGCGCCGCTGCCGAACACCCGGGTCACCGCGCGATCGAGCACCATCACCGCCGGCGCCGCGTAGTGCGCGCCCGCCGCCTCGAACGCGCCGATGGCGGCCCGCCCGTCGACCCGGAAGCCGTCGAGGGGCAACGGCACGCCGAGCGCCCGGGCCGACCGGCGCACCTCGGGCACGTCCGGCCGCACCGCGAGCACGTCGGCGATCGTGCGGCGGGCGGCCTCGATCTGGCCGGCCGCCGCCTGGGCATCCGCCAGACGCACGCGGCGGGTCGGATCTTGCGGATCGCGCGCCACCAGCGCGGCGAGCTCCGCGACCGCCTCCCCAGGGCGCCCGTCGGCGGCGAGAAGCAGCGCCAGCTCCCCCGTCAGATCGTCACGATCGGGCTCCAGCCGGAGCGCGCCCTGCAGAAGCGCGATCGCGGCCGCGGTCTGGCCGCGCGCGCGGGATCGCTCGAGGCGGGCCTCGACGTCGCCCCCGCAGCTCGTGAGCGCGTCGCCCAGAGACTCCTCGCGCAACAGCTGCCGGCGCTCCTGCGCGTCGCGCCGCAGGGCCTCGAGCACCGGGCACGGTGTCGCCGCCGGCGAGCTCTTGCCGGCCGCCTGGGCCAGCGCCCGGGCGGCGTCGAAGTCGAGGCCCCGCGCGTCCAAGAGGCGGGCCAGCAGGAGATCGGGCGCCCACCAGCCGGGGGCCGCGGCGCCAGCCCGGCGCGCATCGGCCAGCGCGTCGCGCGCGCGATCGTCGTCGAGCTCCAGCGCGGCCAGCGTCTGCCAGGCGCGTGCGAGCTCGGGATCGACGGCCACTGCCTGGCGCAAGGAGCGGCGGGCGGCGTCACGTGAAAACGACGCCGGGCGGGTCGGATCGTCGCGTGCGATCTCGCCCGCCAAGGCGAGCCCGACGGCGAACCGCGGCCGCGCCGCGAGTCGTTCGAGCGCAGCCGTCAGCTCGTCGATGGCGCCGCGCCGAGCGGCGGTGAAGGCGTCGCAAAACTCGCGCAGGGCCTGCCCGCCCGCCCCGGCCGACGAGGCCTCCGGCCGGAGCACCGCCGGCGCCGCCAGCCGCGACGGCGCCAGGCGCGGATCGACGAAGGCGACCGTGCCGCCGGGACCGCCGCCGTCGCCCCTCTGGCGTTGCAGCGGCAGAACGAACAGGCCCAACCTCGTCTCGCCCGCGGCGGTCGCGATCCGCAAGCTGAGCTCGTGCCGCCCGGCTGCCAGCGAGACGCGCGCCGCCGAGAGACGCGGTCCATAGCCGCGGGCTGAGCCGTGAATCAATGCCACGCCGCCGTCGATCTCCAGCCGCGCCTCGTCTGAGAACTCGAGCGCGATTTCATATTCGCCTGCCGGCACCTCAATCGCTGCGCGCAGCAGCCGCGCGTCAGGGCGCCCCGCCGCGGAGAGCGGAATGTCCAGGTGACAGCCCGAGGCCGTCAGCGCCCGCCAAGCTCCCGGCGCCGGGGCAGGCGCCGCCCGATCGAGATCGAGGTGCGCCAACGGTCCCAGCGATCCGACCTCGAAGGCCAGGCGCGCGCATCCGTCCTCGCCCGCCGCCCGCGCCAGCGCCGCGGGGTCGTCGGCCTCGCGGGCGATCTCGTCGGCGAGGCGGGCCAGCTCGACGCGGGCCAACCAGGGGAGCGTGGGAACGCGCGCCAGCTCGACCGGCCGCAGGGTGGCAGCGATCCGCGTGCGGTCCGCCGGTCCGATCTCATCCCAAAGCTGGCGCAGGCGGCCCGCCGCCACCTCTGCCAGCGGGCCCGACGCTGAATCCTCCCTGGAAGCGAGCGCAGTCAATCCGGCGACGTCGTCGGCGAGCGCGGCCAGGCTCTCGCCCCGCTCGTAAGAGATCGTGGCGCGGCCCAGGAGCGCGACGGGATCTCCGGGCGCCGCTGCCAGGCGAGCGGCGAAGAGGCGGCTGGCGTCGGCGCGGCGCCCGTCGGCGAGCGCGTCCCACCCCGCCGCCGAAGGATCGGGCGCGGGCGCCGGCCGCCGCGGCAGCGAGGCGCACCCCGAGAGGCTGAAGACGATGGTGAAGAAGCCGGCCAAGGTCGGAAGGGCCGCCCCGGGCGCGATCCGGCGCCGGGCGCGCTTCACGAGCCCGCCTCGCCCGGTCCGACCACCAGCCTCGCCTGGAGGGCAGCGTCGATCTCCCCCAGGAAGGAGCGGAAGCGCGCGTACTCGTCGGGCGCGATTCGCGCGCGGGCCACATCGAGGAACGACCGGACCCGGACCACGTCGCCGTCGGCGCTCACCTCGAGGTGAAACCGGCCGAACGCGCTCTGGACCTCGCGCGCGGCCTCGCCGCCGAGGCCCCCGTCGAGAATCCGCCAGCCCGCCGGCAGGTGATAGGTCACCTCCTCGTCGTGTTGCCAGGGGTAGGCGAGCACCAGATCCTGCCGCCGCACCGACAGCCGGGCGTAGGTCCGCACGAAATCGGGATCGCGCCCGCTCACCGGCAGCTCGAGCGCTTTCCCGGACGCCGGCTGCCCGAAGCGCGGGACGTTGACCGACGCCCGCACCGTCACTGGTGCGTCGCGATCCGCCATCGCCGGCATCTCGACGGAGGCCAGCCGGGCGCCGGGGAAGCGGCCGTCCCAGACCCGCCCGTAGCGATCGGCCCGCTGGCCCGGCGTCTGATAGTGCTCGCGCCAATTGGCCGCTGCCGCGCCCCGGATCGAGAGCGACTCGTCGATGTGCGCGTCGCCGGCGACATCGACGGCCACCTGCCAGCGACGCTCGACCCGGCTGGCCCCCGAGGGAAGCACCGGGGTCTCGGTCAGAACGCCGCCGTGCGGGCCGACCCGCAGCACCATCACCCCCTGATCCTCCGTCGGCAGCTCGGCCAAGCCGGCGAACTCCGCCGTGCCGTCGAGATAGCGATCGAGCTTCGGCACGTAGACAATCGCGTGGTCGAAGATGGCCAGCGAAGCCGGTTGCGGATCGAGCCGGCCTCCCCGACGCGTGCGCACCAAAACCAGATCGGCGTCCACGCCCACCTCGCGCAGGAGCGCCAGCAGCAGCGACGCCTTGTCCTTGCAGTCGCCGAAGCGGCGCGCCAGCACCTGCGTCACCTTGTAGGGCTTGTAGCCGTGGATGCCGAACTCCAGCCCCACGTAGCGGGTGTTCTCGACCACGAAGTTGTAGACCGCCCGCACCCGCGCCTCGTCGCCCATCGAGGGTGTCACCAGGCTCCGCGCCGTCCGCCGGACGTCGTCGTCGGCGGTCAGCTGATCCTCCACCAGGTGCCAGTACCAGGCGCCCACCTCGGCCCAGGTCGCGTAGGTGCTCACGTGCAGGTAAGGCGCCGTCTCCGCCGTCCCCGGCATGGCCGGCTCGGCGTCGACCTTGGCGATGTCGGTGGCGGCGAACCGATAGACCCGATCGTCGCCGTCGACGGTGGTCTGCTGTTCGAGCCGCGCCACCCGGGGAACATTGGCGTGAATGGGACGACCCACGGGCGCGATGAGCGTGTAGTCCCAGCGGCGCTTGGGGATCGTCTCGGCGACGTACTGCAGATCGCCGAAGTAGTCGGCCATCTGGTTCTCGCTGCTGACGTCGTCGACCAGGTACTGGATCTCGACCACGTCACCCGGGCGAAGGCCCTCGAAGCGGACCACCTCGGCGCGGTTGTCGTAGTAAAGGCCGTACCAGGGCTCGGAGAGATCTTCGTCGCTGCGGTCGGTCGCCTCCAGCACCTCCAGCCCGCCGCGCGCGTCGCGCCGGTAGATGCGGGCCTGGCGGATGTCGACCTCCTCGCTGCCTGGCGTGTAGTGGACCTCGAACTCCTTGTTGTCCTCGGCGCCGCGCTCGGTGAGGACCTCGACCACGCGCTGGGCGAAGGTCCGCGACAGGCCGTTCTTGTGCACGCGCACCACGCGCCGATCGAGCAACACCACCGCGGTGTCGCCGGTCGCCGCCAGCGTGGGCGGGTGGGCCGGCACGAGCGCGCTCGCCTCCTCGGCGAAGCGACGCGCCAGCTCGTCGGCCGCGGCCGGATCGTCGTGATCTCCGGCGACCAGGCGATCGACGTATCGCTTGAGCTCCGGATCCTGCGGCCGCAGCGCCAGCGCGCCGCGCAGGCGGACCAGCGCCTCGTCGGTCTTCCCGAGACGGTGGAGCAGCTTGCCGAGGGCGATCAACGCCGACGGATCGTCCGGCAGCCGCTCGGCGAGCGCGGTGAGGCCCGCCAGCGCCCGCCCCCCCTCCCCCGCCCCCCCGTCGAA
>Ga0210388_10004195_pt1 | contig 11299 bp, 7 predicted proteins | sample IncBWC19OmetaG_FD_155485 | JGI IMG/M metagenome (GOLD analysis project Ga0210388, IMG submission 155485) | Forest soil microbial communities from Barre Woods Harvard Forest LTER site, Petersham, Massachusetts, United States - Inc-BW-C-19-O ...
TCGGCCGACGTGGGCGCCAAGGCGGCCAAGTCGGAGCAGGACATCCAGGCCATCCAGGGGCGCATCGAGGAGCTGGCCCACAACGTCGACCTGGAGAACCGGCAGGGGGTCGAGGCCCGGACCCAGTTCGAGGCCCGCCTGGCGGCGCTCGAGCAGACGCAGAACAAGATCGTCGACCGCGTCGCGCCGGAGATGCCGAACGACAAGGAGCAGCTCTGGGCGCAGGCCGGGCAGCGGCTCGCGTCAGGGCAGCGCGACGACGGCCGCCGTTTTTACCGGGTCTTCATCCAGCGCTTCCCGCAGGATCCGCGCGCCTCGCAAGCGCACCTGGCGATCGGGATGTCGTTCGTGCAGGAGAGCAAGTACCCCAACGCCGCCGCCGAGTTCCAGAAGGTGCTCCAGGACTACCCGACGTCGCCCGAGGTCCCGGAGGCCATGTGGCAGCTCTCGCTGTCGTTCGTGCAGCTCCGATTCTGCGGCGACGCCAAGGCGCTGCTGTCGGATCTGGTGAAGCGCTACCCGAAGTCGGCGCGCGCCGGCGATGCCCGCGGCGAGCTCAAGTCGATCGCCAAGCTCCCCAAGTCCTCCTGCACCAGCTAATCCGGCCGCCCTCCGAGGGCTCAGAGGGCTGAACGCGTCCAGGCGGCGGCCACTTGGCGGCCAGCGGCGGTGGGGTCGGGGGCGTTGTTGACGGCCGAGATCACCGCGGCGCCGCTGGCGCCGGCCTGAGCGAGCAGACCGGCGTGGTCGGGCCTGACGCCGCCGATCGCCACGACGGGAACCGAGACGGTGCGGCAGACCTCCGCCAATTGGCCGAGGCCGACGACGGGGTCGGGGTTGAGCTTGCTGCTGGTCGCGAAGACGGGGCCGAAGCCGATGTAGTCGGCGCCTGCGCCCGCTGCGGCTACGGCCTGCGCGGCGTTGTGGGTGGAGAAGCCGACGACCAGATCGGACCGGCCGGCGGCCGCGCGGACCCGAAGGGCGTCGCCGAGCGGCAGGTCGCCTTGGCCGAGGTGGATCACCTCCGCGCCGACGGCCAGGGCAACGTCCAGGCGATCATTCACGCAGAAGGGCACCCCGGCCGCACGGCAAAGCGGGAGCATCCGGCGCGCCGCGGCGGCGAAGGCACGCGCCCCGGTCTCCTTGGCGCGCAGCTGCAAGCAGCAGGGGCCCGCGTCCAAAAGCTGCCGGGTGCGCCGCTCCAGCGCATCGCTGTCGGCCAGCAGCGCGGCCGTGGCGTCGACGATCGCGTAATAGCCGCGCAACGAAAACATCGAGCTACACTATAGCGTTTTGCCCACCCCGTTCCGGCTCGTCACCGACCTGCAACCGATGGGCGATCAGCCGCGCGCGATCGCCGAGCTGACCGCCGGCGTGGCGCGCGGTGACCCGTCGCAGGTGCTGCTCGGCATCACCGGCAGCGGCAAGACCTTCACGATGGCCCAGGTCGTCGAGAAGATTCAGCGTCCGACGCTGGTGATGGCCCACAACAAGACGCTGGCGCATCAGCTCTGGTCCGAGTTCAAGGCGCTGTTCCCCGACAACGCCATCCACTACTTCGTCAGCTACTACGACTATTACCAGCCGGAGGCGTACGTCCCCTCGACCGACACCTTCATCGAAAAAGACTCGCTCATCAACGAGGAGATCGACCGGATGCGCCACGCGGCGACCTATGCGCTGCTCACCCGGCGCGATTCATTGATCGTCGCCTCGGTCTCCTGCATCTACGGCATCGGCGCCGCCGAGGCGTACCTGGGGATGAAGCTCGATCTCGCGCGCGGGGTCGAGGTCCGGCGCGACGCCGTCCTGCGCCGGCTGGTGGAGATCCAGTACGAGCGCAACGACATCGACTTTTCGCGCGGCACCTTCCGCGTTCGTGGCGACACCGTCGAGATCTTCCCCGCCTACGAGCGCGAAAAGGCGATCCGGGTCGAGTGGTTCGGCGACGAGATCGATGCCATCTCCGAGGTCGACCCGCTGCGCGGCAAGGTGCTGCGCAAGATCGACGAGGTGTCGATCTTCCCGGGCTCGCACTACGTGACCCCCGCCGATCGTCTCACCAAGGCAATGACCGGGATCAAGGACGAGCTGCGCGAGCGCCTCGTCGAGCTCAAGGCGGAGAACAAGCTGGTCGAGGAGCAGCGCTTGCAGCAGCGGACGCTCTACGACCTCGAGATGCTCGAGCAGATGGGGCGATGCAAGGGGATCGAGAACTACTCGCGCCACCTGTCGGGGCGCGCGCCCGGCGAGCCGCCGCCGACGCTGCTCGACTATTTCCCCAAGGACTTCCTCCTCTTCGTCGACGAGTCGCACCAGACCGTCCCGCAGATCGCCTCGATGTTCAAGGGCGACCGGTCCCGCAAGCAGACGCTGGTCGAGTTCGGGTTTCGGCTGCCGTCGGCGCTCGACAACCGCCCGCTGCGGTTCGACGAGTGGGAGGCCCGCATCGGGCAGGCGACGTTCGTCTCGGCGACGCCGGCCGACTACGAGCTGACCCGCGCGGAGGGGGTGGTCGTGGAGCAGATCATCCGCCCGACGGGGCTGCTCGATCCGGAGATCGAGGTCCGTCCCGTCGGCCAGCAAGTCGATGATCTGCTGGGCGAGATCCGTGAGCGGATCAAGATGGGCGATCGCGTCCTCGTCACCACGCTGACCAAGCGAATGGCGGAGGACCTGACCGAGTACTACGCGGAGCTCGGCGTCCGGGTCCGTTATCTCCATTCGGACATCGACACACTGGAGCGGATCGAGATCTTGCGCGATCTGCGCCTCGGCGAGTTCGACGTCCTGGTGGGGATCAACCTCCTGCGCGAGGGGCTCGACCTGCCGGAGGTGTCGCTGGTCGGCATCCTCGACGCCGACAAGGAGGGGTTCTTGCGCGCCGAGCGCTCGCTGATCCAGACCATCGGCCGCGCGGCGCGCAACGTGCGGGGCAAGGTGATCATGTACGCCGACCGCCACACCGACTCGATGAAGAAGGCGATCAAGGTGACCGCCGACCGGCGCGCGGCGCAGGAGGCGCACAACAAGCGCCACGGCATCACCCCCAAGACGATCGAGAAGGCCATCGCCGCGCTGGCCGGGACGGCTCAGGACGACTTCGTCGATCTCGCCAAGACGGCGAAGGACGCCCAGGCCAACGACGTCGCGCTGGAGGAGCTGCCAAAGACGATCATCGCCCTCAAGCGGCAGATGGCCGAGCTGTCCGAAGCGCTGGAATTCGAAAAGGCGGCGGCCATCCGCGATCGCATCAAAGACCTGGAAGAGATCCGCCTGTCACTTGGCGGCTAGGTCGGGCCGCCCGCCAAGACTCCAGCGGCGCCTTCACCTCAAGGGGCGCTCCAGGCGGTCGCCAGCGACGAGACGTCCCAGGTGCTGGCCGCGGCCTGGAACCCGCTCGGCACGCCCGCCGTGACCGTGACGACGCGGTTCAGGATGTGGTCGCGGGTATCGTACTCGGTCGCCTGGCTGGCGATGGTCGCCGAGGTCTTCGGATCGGTGGTGAGCGTCGCCAGGTTCAGCCCCGAGCACCCCGCCGACTTCCAGCCGACATAGCTGGAGTCGCCGAGGGAGAGCGGCGCCGTGGTGACGTTCCAGATGCCCGCGCCGATCATGCCGGCCCCGCCGAAGACGACGTTGATGAGCGCCGCTTGGTCATAGAAGGCGCCGGTGCCCGCGTCTCGACCGAAGGTGGCGGTCACGTTGGCGTCGACGCTGACGGTGGAATTCAAGAGCACATACCCCTTCGGAACCGTCCCGTTCGCGCCGGCGGCGATGGTCGCGCCGGTGCGGGCCACGAAGAGGCCATAGCTGGCCGCCCCGCCTCCGAGGTCATTGATGAACCGCAGGCTGCAATTCTCGAACAGCGCCGCATCGCCGGTGCCCCAGATGAAGTCGACGTTGCCTTCGACGTAGCAGTCGTAGAACCAGCTCCGTCCCGAGGTCTGAATGGTGTCCTGGTTGCTGGAGAAGGAGCTGTTGAAGGCGGCCAGGGTGAACCCGGAGCCGCTGGCGAAGTAGAGGGACTCGGCCTGGCTCACGACCGAACGAACACCCGTGTTCTTGAGAGTGATGTTCTGAAGGACCAGGTTGGTGCCACTGAAATAGGCGGAAGCGCGCGTCGCCGTGCTGCCGTTGATCATGTTGCCGTTGGAGTACTGGACGATGCAGTTGTCTCCCCGGTTGTTCCCTGCCGGCCCGACGATGGTGATGGTCTGGGTCGCGCCGGGCCCCGCGTAATGGACCAGCTCGTTGTACGTGCCGGCAGCGACGTTGATGGTGACGTTGGTGGCGGTCGGCAAAACGGCCGCCAGGCCGGCGAGCGCACCCTGCAAGGTGCGAAAATCGGCGGTGCTGCTCTGTGAGCCGTCGACCGTCACGACGGCCGCCGTCGGGGTGGGGGCCGCTCGCGTCGTGAACTTCCAGGTGGCGACCGTGCTCAGGTTGGAGAGACCGTTGAACGCGATCCCTGTCAAGCTGCCGGTGATGGAGGTGGTGGGAATGGCCACGTAATAAGCCGTTCCATAGGCGAGCTTGCCGAGGTGAGGCGTGAAGAAGACGGTGTTGCCGCTGACCCGAACCAGCTGCGACCCCACGTTGATCACCGTCGTGCCGAAGGTCTGGGTCTCGCTGGCGAAGGCGATGCTGTCGACCTCGCTTCCGTCGGCGAGCGCGAGGATCTTGATGAGACCCCCCGCGTTCAGGGTCGGCGGCGCGTCGAAGGTGAGGGCGAGCTCCCCATCCGTGTAGGCGTCGGTCGCGCCCGGAGCGGGATACGCGAGCACGGCGAGCGAGCCGTAGGGATCGCTGGGCGCGTACTCGGCGACGGAGACCAAGATCGTCTTCGTGTTCGTCGCGCTGTTGGCGTCGCCGGTGTTGGTGACGGTGACGGTCGTCGTGCCGCCCTTGAGGCCGTTCAGCGTGATGGTCGAGTTGGTGGCGCCGTTGGCGACGGTCGCCGTGGCGATGGTCGAATCCGCCGAGACCGCCGTGACACCCGCGACGGCGCCCCCGAGCGCGTTCGCGGTTGCGGTCACCGATGCCGAGGCCCCCTTGTTCAAGTTGACGGTGCTCGCGGAGAGGGCGAGCGACGGGGGGACGTAGGGGACGAGGGTGCCGGTCGCCGAGTCATAGACCGTGGCGCCGCTGCCGTCCTTGATCACGAGGTTCGTGACAGTGGCCGCCACGTTGTTGAAGGAGATCGTCGGGTAGACCGGGCCGGTGCCATAGACCGTCGTCCCGTTCGTGAGGGCGCTGGCGGCGGCGGTGCTGGTGGTCAGCGTGCCGCCGACCGGACCCGCGCCGTAGGTCACGTTGCTGCCGGTGCGACTGAACGTCAGCTGCAGCGGCGTGCCGTTGGTGAAGGCCGTGGCGGGCGCGCCGGCCGAGACGACGCCCGCACCGCTGACGTAGTACCCGTTGGTGGAATTGTTCGAATTGCGCATCAGCACGTAGGCGTAAGAGTCGGTCCCGCTCCACCCGGTGGTGAGGCCGACACCGATGCCGCAGGCGTTGTTGGCCTTGTTCTGGGTGGTGACGGTCACCTGGGCCGTGATGCTGAAGTCACCAGCCATCGGGGTGGGAAACGAGATGAAGCCGTTGCTGACGGTGCCGTAATAGTTGGGGGCCACGTACTTGAATCCGTTGCCCGACGCGCCAAACGTGCTGTTGACCGAGAACGCTCCGCTGGCCAGCGTCGCCGTCGTCATGGTGCCGCTGGCCTGCTTCACGAAGTAGACGAAGGCGTTTCCCGCGGCGGTGTCACCGCCCGCGTCCGCCGGGACGCCGCCCGCTCCGGTCGAGCCGCCCGCTCCGGCATTCCCTGGCGAGCCGCTGGCGCCGCCCGTGGACGTGCCGCCGGTTCCCGCGTCGCGACCGGCGTCTGTGCGCGCAGGTCCGGAGCTGGAGCACCCGGCCGCGAGGCATGCACCGATGGTCAACACTAGGAGCGCCCGGGTCGCGATCAGCATCGTTCTCATGAAGTCCTCTCGTTCAGGCAAGCTGGGCGAAAGGACCTGGTTCGAGCCGCCGGCAGCTGACCCCAATGTGGCAGGGCATGGATCGCCCCAGCAAAACAGGTTGCCGCTGGCCCTACCGACAGCTCACGGCGGGCGCCCCGGAAGGAGGAGGTGGCGACGCTTCAGCCGACGCGCCGATACAGGAGGCGCCAGACGTGCGCCCCTTCGCCTTCGCACTGCCGCTCACGGCGCGACTTGGCCTCGAACGGATTGTCCCGCGCGAAGGTCCAGGGGCCGCGCGCGCTCTCGAACAGCTCGGACGTTTCGAGCGCCGCCATGGCCTCCAGCGCGAGCGCGAAGATGTCCGTCATGACGTAGAGCTCGCCGGCCGGGACCAGGGCGCGGCCGATCTCGGCGATGAGCCCAGGGCCGATCACACGCCGCTTGTGCTGCCGGCTCTTGAACCAGGGATCTGGGAAGTTGAGGAAGAAGCGTCGGACGCTGCCGGGCGCGAACAGGCGGGGCATGTCGACCGACATGTTGGCGAAGACCGAGCGGGCGTTGGCCACCCCCGCTTGCACAAAGCCGGCGTTCGCGATCTCGATGAGGTCGCGACGAATCTCGACCCCCACGAACAGCGTCGCCCGATCGGCGCGCGCCCGGTCGATCAGGAAGTGCGCCTCGGCGGCGCCGAGCTCGACCTCGATGGCCTGGCCGGCCGCCCCCTCGACGCGCGGCACGTTCGCGATCTCCAGGAGATCTGACTTGAGCGGATTGACGTGCTGACGGACGCGGGGCACCGCTGGCTACTTCTGGATCTTTTTCCAGTCGGCCAGGAACTTACCCAGACCGGCGTCGGTCAGCGGGTGCTTGACCAGCGTCTGCAAGACAGCGAACGGCACCGTGGCGACCTGCGCCCCCACCAGCGCCGCCTCGATGATGTGATTCGGGCCGCGGACCGAGGCGACCAGCACCTCGGTCTTGAAGTCGTACATCTTGTAGATGGCGACGATCTTGCGAACCAGGTCGATCCCGTCGCTGGCGATGTCGTCCAGCCGTCCAACGAACGGCGAGATGTAGCCCGCGCCCGCCTTGGCGGCGAGGATCGCCTGCACCGGCGAGAAGCAGAGCGTGACGTTGGTCTTGATCTTCTCCGTCGCGCAGGCGCGCACGGCCTTCAGCCCCTCGGTGGTGAGCGGCAACTTGACCACGATGTTGGGCGCGATCTTCACGTAGTCATGCGCCTCCCGCATCATGCCGTCCTTGTCCTCGCTGACCACCTCGGCCGAGACCGGCCCTTTGCAGATCTCGCAGATCTCTTTGAGCAGACCGTGGGGATCACGCGCCGTGCTCCCCGCGCCGAGCACCTTGGAGATGAGCGTCGGATTGGTGGTGACGCCGTCGATCAACCCCTGCTCCACGCAGGTCCGGATCTCCTTCGGATCCGCGCCGTCGATGAAGAACTTCATGTTCCCTCCCGCACCCTACAAATTTACCACGCGGCCAAAGCCGGTCGGCCGAAGGCGGCCCTGCGGTTCACAGCCCATCACGCGGGGATGGGGACCCGAGGTCCCCATGTTAGACGGCAGCGGCGCCCTTGCGGTCGAGATGATTCACGTAGAGCTGCTGCAGAATTCCGATGAGGTAACTGGTGAGCATGTAGAGCGCCAGGCCCGCCGGAAGGAAGAGCGAGAAGCCGGTGAACATGATGGGCATCATCATCGACATCATCTGCTGCTGTTGCTGATCGGCGCCCGAGGGGGACATCCGCATCTGCGCGAACATCACGCCGCCCATGAGCAGAGGCGTGATGTAGAACGGGTCCTTCGCCGTGAGGTCGTGAATGTGGGCGAAGAACGGCGCCCGGTAGAGCTCGACCGCGTAGTTGAGCGTCGAATAGAGCGCGATCCAGATCGGCATCTGGATGAGGCTGGGGAGGCAGCCGCCGAACGGCGAGACGCCGTGCGCCTTGTAGAGGTTCATCGTCTCGACCGACTGTCGCTGGCGATCGTTTTCGTACTTCTTGCGGATGGCGTTCATCTTCGGCGCCAGCTTCTGCATCTTCTTGGCCGACAGCAGCGACTTCTGCGTCGGGTAGAAGGTCAGCAGCTTGATGAAGAGGGTGAGCAGGATGATCGCCAGGCCCCAGTTGTGGGCGAAGCTGTAGAAGAACTTGAGCAGCGAGAGAATGGGGCGCGAGAGGAACGACAGGGTGACGTCGACGGCCTTGTCGAGCTCGACCTCCTGGCCCCCCGGGCGGACCGCCTCCAGATCGGTGATCACCTTCGGGCCGGCGTAGATGGCGAACGCGTAGTCGACCGACCCCTGCGGCGGTACGGTGCGCTCGGCGAACGACAACGTGATCTGGCCGGTTCCATCTGGCTGCGCCGAGGCGGCGCAGCGGCGCTCGAGCGGCGGCGACTCCGGGTAGGGGACCGCGGCCAGGATGAAGAACTTCTCGTCGGTGGCGATCCACTTCACCACACCCAGCTTGTCGATCGGATCCTTGCCCAGCTTCTCGATCGGCTTGCGCTCGACCTTGTTGTCATCGAACGAGCAGAGGATTGACGCCGTGTTGGCCGACGACCCCGACATGAAGCCCCCGCCGCGCTTCTCCGGATCCTGCCGGCCGGACAGCGAGAGGGCCAGGTGGTGATCGACCGGCTGTGCGCCGCGGTTGCTGACCGTGACGTCGAGCTGGAGACGGTAGCGGGTGGTATCGGCGACGTAGCGCTTCTCGATATGGACGTTTCCCGTGTCGGTCGCGAAGACGACCGTGTTCGGGGCGGGCTGTCGTGTCTCCCAGGAACCGTCGGCCGGTGCAGGGAATCCCGAATTCGGGAAGGTCGTCCGCAGCGGCGCCTCCTCCGGATCCAGGGTCCCCACGAGATCGTGACCGCTGGCGGGATCCTGTGGTCGGTCGAGGAACTTCGGGTTGCGCAGCTCTGCGTGCAGCAGCGTCGCACCGTGGCTGGAGAAGACGAACCGTGCGTCTGGCGTGACGAGCTCGACCTTCTGCTCGGGGCGATTGGTGATCGCCGCGCCCGGCGGCGCCGCGGAGGCCCCCGACGGCCCGCCCGTGACGGTGGGCTTGGCCCCCTCCGGCGTGGCGGCCGGTGCGGTCTGCGCGACCGGGGCCGGCGTGGGGGCCCGCACCGGGAAGAACTTCGTCCAGGCGATCATGACCGCAACGCAGAGGCCAATCGCGAGGATGATTCGTTTTTCCATGGTTTTTTACTCCGCGTGCCGAGGTGAGCCCGGCCGGGGAACCGGGTCTATACCACCCCGGGCGAACGGTTGGCAGCGAAGAAGCCGCCCAAGCGCCAACCATCCACCCCGCAGGGCGCCGTGCGTCCGGATGGCCTCCTCGGCATAGGCCGAGCAGGAGGGCTCGAACCGGCAGCGGCCGCCGAGCACCGGCGAGATCGTGCGCCGGTAGATCCAGAGCAGACCGAGCAGGATCGTCTTCACCGCGGTCCCCTCAATCGGCGCGCGAGCGAGGCAAGCTCGTTGCAGACGGCACTGTGATCGGCCTTGGCCGCGGGGGGCCGGGCGACGACCACGAGATCGAGGCCGGGCGGGAACTCAGGACGCCGGCGCCGGTAGCAGTCGCGGATCCAGCGCTTCACGCGGTTGCGCAGCACGGCGCCGCCGACCTTCTTGCTGACGGTCACGCCGAGGCGACCGCCCCCAGGAACCGCAACAGGCAGCGCAAACAGAAGCAGATTGGGCCCCACCACACGGCGGCCACGGTTCTGGATCGCCAGGTACTCCGGACGGCGCCGCACGCGGGCGGCGCCAGGAAAACGCTCGCGGCGCCGCTCGACAACCGCCGCGGCGCCCAAGGCGTGCCCTACTTCTTCGAGACGGAGACGGTGAGCTGCCGGCGACCCTTGCGCCGACGGCGGCGAATGATCTCGCGCCCCGAGCGCGACTTCATGCGCTTGCGAAAACCATGGGTACGCATTCGGCTCTTGCGATGCGGTTGAAATGTCCTCTTGCTCACGACGTCCTCCGAAAGGTCTCTGGTTCTCTAGGTGCGGCAGGGCGCCGCTGGCGCCCACAAAGGTCGAAGTTGATAGCATCGCCGATTCTGCGTGTCAACGCACCGGCCTGCCGGCTACGTTTTGCGCCTTTTTGGGGGTCTGCCGCACGCGTGCGTCCTGCCGCGCCACCAATCTCCGTCGAGAGATTCTACTCGGCGCGCGCGGGGCGTGCGCCAACGCCCATGTCATGGGGCTTTCCGCCGTCGAGCGCAGTCAAGTGCCGTGAATTCCGACTCAGCCCGAATTCGAGCTCTGCCGGAATCAAAAAACGCCCGCTCGTACGCCGAGTTATGAGCCCTGCGCGCTCCCTCGGTTCCGTCCCCGCGTCGAATCGGCAACAACCCTGAAAAAATTATCTCGCTGATTTTCGCGGTCTTGCCCTAGGCGCCCGGTTTGCCGCTTGATGGCGCTCGACGCGGTTTGATAGAGAACCTCCACCGCGCGGTGAACCCGTCGTGCGGTGACCGACGAGGCCAAGGGCTGGCGAATGATCTCGGTGGGATGCTGCGGGTTGATTTCGCTTGGCCTTTTCGTTGTGGACAAAGAGGGGGAAGCCGCGTGATAGAGCCGGAAATCATGAGGGAATTTTTGTCTCCTGGGCTGTGGATAGGCGGTGGCCGTGATGCTTGACCTGTGGACCGAGGCCGTTCGATCGATCGAGCCGCTGGTCAAACCGGCGCACCGCGATCTCTGGCTGCGCCCCATCGAGTGTGTCGGCATCGACGACGGGCGCATCCGCCTCCGGGCGCCGAACCGCTATCACAAGGAGTGGTTCGAGGACAATTTCCTCCCGTCGATCCTCAAGGACATGGAATCGCGCGCCCAGCGCGCCTTCAAGGTGGACTTCGAGGTGCTCGAGGACCAGGTGAGGGACCAGGCGCAGCAGCATTCGCACCAACACTCGAAGGAAGAGGGACCGCCAGGACAGCAGAGGGACCAGAACGGCGCCTCGCGGCTCCCGGGCGTGGCCACGGACCGCCGCCCGAGCCCTCAGCTGCCACCGGCCGCGCGACCGCCGCAGCTGGTCGAGCGCTACACTTTCGACAAGTTCGTGGTCGGTCCGACCAACCAGTTTGCCCACGCGGCGGCGCGCATGGTGGCCGAGGCGCCTGCCTCGCGCTGGAACCCCCTCTTCATTTACGGCGGCGTCGGCTTGGGGAAGACGCACCTGCTGCAGGCGATCGGGCACGAGATCCACCTGCAGCACCCGGAGTGGGCCGTCTGCTTCATCACCTGCGAGAAGTTCGTGACCGACTTCATCGGCTCGATGATGAGCCAGAAGCGCTCGTCGGG